>OMGS01000426.1_pt1 | contig 25512 bp, 18 predicted proteins | sample 1646081 | NCBI WGS metagenome assembly OMGS01 (sample SAMN05578591, study PRJEB25193) | human gut metagenome | biome: Human Microbiome; feature: human-associated habitat; material: feces | host: Homo sapiens | place: USA:Birmingham | reverse complement strand
TTAGATTCAAAAATTTTGATTTCATGTTTCTCCTCCTAAGATTGTTTGAAAGTATAGTTTCCAGCCTGATTTTGCAATTCCCACAGTCGTGAGTAAAGTCCGTCTGTCCCGACAAGCTGGTTATGGGTTCCTTTTTGTGTGATCCTGCCGTTTTCAAGAACAAGGATCTGCTGTGCGCCGCGCACGGTTTTCAGCCGATGGGCGATCATGATTACGGTGCGTTCTTTGGATATTTCGTCCAGCGCCTTTTGCACAGCCGCCTCGTTGTCCGCGTCAAGGGATGCGGTCGGCTCGTCCAGAAGCAGGATCGGGACATCTTTCAAAAATGCTCTTGCCAGCGAAATACGCTGTCGCTCGCCCCCGGACAGGGTTGCGCCGCCTTCGCCTACCACAGTATCGTAGCTCTCCGGCAAGGCGGAGATGAAGTCGTGGCAGCGTGCTTTTCGGCAGGCGTCGAGCATCTGCTGTTCGGTGATGCGCTCATTCCCGAAGCATAGGTTCTCCCGAATCGTACCCCGGAACAGATAGGCGTTTTGCATCACCATAGATACCTGTGAAAGCAGGCTTTCCGGCGCGATGCTGCGAAGCTCTTTCCCGGCAAAGCGCACCTGCCCATGCTGGTAGTCCCAGAATCGTGCCATCAGCCGCAGAAGCGTCGATTTACCGCTGCCGGAGGGTCCTACCAGCGCAGTGAGTGCCCCTGCCGGTGTTTCAAAGCTCACGCCATGGATCACGTTGGTATCCGCTGCATAGTGGAAGGAAACGCTGTCAAACGCATAGCTGTCGCCGTGGGTGATTTTGTCTGTGCCGGAAGGGTCGGACATCGTCATCACCTTGTCCAGCCGCTCACCGGAGAGAGCCATGCCCCGCAGCGCTGAAATGCTGCTCACAAGGGTAAGCGCCGGTTCGGTCAGCTTTGTGGCAATCACAAGAAAGCCTGCGAAATCCAATATGGTAAGACTGCCGCCCATCAGTAGATACAGACCCACCATCGCCGTTACGGGAACAACGAATTTGACCAGCGAAGCGCACAGAGTGGAAAGGCTGCCTGCAACGGCCTCGTCCCGCAGTGATTCCCTGCGCAAATCAGAAAACGCTTTTTTCAGCGCCTCGAAGCCGCTGCCGGTACGGTGGTAGGCTTTGAGGTCTTTCATACCGTGCAGGTATTCGTTGAGCTGCGTTGCGGCTTTTGTCTTGGCCTCCATAACGGAGCGGCTATGTTTTTCCTTGACCTTTGCAATTTGCAGCATCAGGATTGCGCAGACGGGCAGCATTGCAAAAATCGCCACCGCCATACGCCAGTCAAAGAACAGCATACAAACAAAGGAAAGCAGCAGCAGAAAGCCCACGCCGATAGGATAAGGCAACCAGTAGCACATGGTAAATTCCACATTGGCAAAATCGCTTGCAAAGGAGCTAATCAGCTCACCGGATTCCTTGGAGGAAAAGAAGCCGAGACTCTGACGGCGCAGTTTTTGAATATATGCAATACGCTTGTCTGCCGTGTCGTGATATGCGCGTCCATAGGTGTTGTAATAGGAGATCAGCTCCACAACATATTGCAGAAGGACATAGGCAATCCCTATCACCGCAATTTTAATCAGCAGCGCAATATCCAGCGTATATGGCGGATAAAACGCCTGCCCCAAGAGATAGATCGCCATGTATGCAAGGATCGCGGGGAGAATGCTGAATGCCTGCGAGAGAAACAGCCACAGCGTCGGAGCAATGATCTGTTTCGGATGGTGGAAGGTAAATTGCCGGATCATCTTAAACATGGGCAGGTCCTCCCTTCATCTGCCAACTTTCGGTTTCGTTCTGAATTGCCCAAAGATGTGCATACAGGCCATTTGCTTTCAGCAGTTCGGTATGTGAGCCGTGCTCCCTGAGTTTCCCGTTCTCCAACACAAAGATGCAGTCCGCATCCTGAATGGAGTAAAGCCGATGGGCAATCATCAGCACGGTTTTCCCTTTCAAAAGCTCCGCCATGCCTTCCCGCAGTGCAAGCTCGTTTTCTGCGTCGGTAAAAGCCATCGCCTCATCCAGCACGACGATGGGTGCATCTTTTAATATCGCCCTTGCAATGGCGATACGCTGCGCCTCGCCGCCCGACAGCTTATGTCCGCCGTCCCCCAGCTTTGTATCATAGCCTTTTGGCAGGGTGAGAATAAAATCGTGGCATCTTGCCGCTTTTGCTGCTCTCTCCACATCCTCGCGGTGAACCTTACGGTGCATGGCGATATTGTCATAGACGCTTTCCGCAAAGATGTGCGTGTCCTGAAAAACAAAGGCGATAGTGTTCATCAGCGCTTCCGTGGAATACTCCCGTATATCACGCCCCGCGATGGTGATTGCGCCGCTTTCCACATCCCAGAACCGGGCGATGAGTTGCCCTGCCGTAGATTTTCCGCCGCCGGACGGCCCCACCAGCGCAACAAAGCTCCCAGCAGGAATCTCCATTGTCAGGTGATCCAGTGCCATGCGGCGCAACGGGTCGGCGGCATTCTGATAGGAAAAGCTCACATCCTGAAACGCGATTTCGACCACGCCCCTTGGTGCAGTCTCCGTCCCCTCGGACATGGGCTGCATATTCAGAACCTCATCAATCTGATCCATGCGTACTGATAGATTCCGCAAATCTGCCCCGAACTCCACAAGTTCCATTAAGGGACTGATGCAGGCGGGACCGACTATCAGGAACATCAACAGCTCCATCATAAGCTCATGGTCGCCGGGATGCAGGTACAGCAATGCGCAGCCGGAAACAAGCAGGAACGCCAGCACGGAGATTGTGATGGTCTTATATGCGCCGAAAATCGGCGTGACACGCTTCAGATAGACCTTCCAATGCTCCCTGTTCTTCTCCACCAGCCCTGTCAGGCGGCGGGCTGCCGTCTCCGGCCTGCCGAAGATTTTTTCTTCCTCCATGCCCGCCACATATTCAGAAAATGCTGCATCCAGCTCGGTGGAGGAACGGTTCAGGTCGCTCCATATCTTCTGACCCTGCTTTCCTCCGAAAGCGGAAAACTGAATGAGAAACGCAAGCACGAGGGCGATAAAGATCGTCAGTGCCAGCGGAATGTTGAGCGAGAACATCAGTACGGCCAAAGCTGCCAGCAGTAGCCCCGCACCGAAGATATTGGAAACATCATGGGCAATGATGTTTTCCATCTTTTCGATGTTCTCATTCATCATCTTCTGTGTTGCGCCGGATTGCCCGCCTGTGTAAAAGCCAAGGTTCAGCCGCCCCATGTGGTCGAGGATGCGCATACGCAGGTCATAGAGGGCATTGAACGCGCAGGCATGGCAGGAAAAGCTGCCGATTACAGACAGCACGATACCCAGCACGATACTTCCTATCGTGACCGCTGCCCACATCCATATCGCGTGGGTCGGAGCAGCCGCACCATCAAGCGATGCCAGCAGAAAAAGCCGGATGATCCGGTAGACCGTATAGAACGGTACGCCGGACAGCAGAACGCTGAGCGCAGAGCAGGTCACGCCGAAGAAATACTTTCCCGGAGGGCAATGCGCCGTTCGGAACACGCGAAGAATGACGTTTTTCTTTGCTTCTTGCATATAACTCCTTTCTCTGCGGTGCGTTGCTCAGGCTCAGTCACCGCACGTATAATAATTGTCGGTTAGAGGAGACTAACCAGCAATCATTATACACATGGGCGCTGTATTGTCAACGGCTCGGAAAGTGCCTCAAAATTAAGCTGACGTTGTGCGAAATATGCGAAAATCGTTGAATTACCGGCAGTTTCGTGATATAATCACATCTGTTAGTTGTCTATTGCTAACCGAAAATTGTGCCAAAACAGAAAGCGGTGTGCCAAAACAGAAAGAGAGGATCGGCAAGATGGTTACAATACACAGCATCGAGGAAATGCTGAACTTCTATATATCGCTCGGCGGCTTGCGGAAGGACGCAGCAAACGGCTTTCGCTATGTGTTTCCGAGGCAGCACTCCAAGGTTCGCTTCTGGGGCGATCTGCACGGCTTTTCCGCAGCGGACGCGGACTTTACCTATCCGAAGGATACAATCATCCGCAGTCAGTTTAGTCAGCGCTATGTAGGAATCGGGCTGAGTGAGCAGGGGATCGTGGAAGCCTACACACAAAGAGATCAGACAATTCACTTCGGCGAGGGCGTCAATTGCTTCGTCTTTGATTCGCCGGTGCCGTTCTTTATGAAAGTTCCCGGAGGGCAGCGGCTGCGGTTTCAGGGATTGTACTTTCAGGAGCAGTTTTTTGCGGAGAACAACATCCCTCTCTACGATAGCTTCTGGAGGGATGCAAAGAACACGATACACGGCGCAGACCTTCATGCACCGGAGTTGGTGTCCATCTACCGCCGCATTGAGCAATGCCGCCTGACAGGGCTTGCCTTTGATACATGGCTGAAGGGTTTTGGGCTGGAGGCGGCCGGGTATCTGATCGACCTTGTGCAGCAGCTATCCGCACAGCCGCCGGTCTATCTCGACGAGAACGAGATTCGTGCGGTAGAAAAGGCAAAAACTATCCTGCAAGCCAGCCTGAAGCACCCGCCTGCGGTCATTGACCTTTGCAGGAAGGTCGGCGTCAACAAGAACAAGCTGCAAAAAGGCTTCCGGTTGACCGAGGGAAAAAGCGTTGCGGAATATGTCCGTACTCTGCGCATGGAGCGGGCCCTTGATCTGCTGGAGGACGATACCCTTTCTATTCAGGATGTGGCAGAGGCTGTCGGCTATAACGGCATCAGCAACTTTTATGCGGTTTTCCGGCAGACCTTCGGGGATACGCCAGCCGCAATACAAAAGCTGCTGGAAACAAAGTGATCCGTTTCCTGCGCCATATCCATATAACGCAGGAATCGGAAAATGGGACAGGGCTTTTAAGCGGTATCATCAGATATTGAGAAAAATCGAGAAATAAGAGCAGAAAAGGCAAACCGGAAACGAGAACAAGACGTAGCCATAACGGATTCGGGATAACTTTGGCAAGCAGGGCAAAGAGGTACCCACTTTGCTTTTCGGGCAGTTTCCGCCGCCGCGAAAACTGCCCTCTGCTTGTCAGGGGCAGCGCCCCTGAAACCCTTTGAACACACATAAATGTGTGGCTGCGCGTTTCTCCGAAACGCTTAGGAGTATGACCGTTATTGCCGGTCATGCTCCTTTTTCTTTTCCTCGCTGCGCTCGTCTTTGCCCAGCATTCTGTCCACATTCTGCTTGTGGATCAGCAGCTCGCGCATCTCGTCACGCAAACGCCGGTATTCGGCATACGCCGTCTTTTTCTCTGTAAGCAGCTTGGCGTATTCCTCCTGCAAGCTCTTGACGGTGGGCAGCTTTTTCACGCCCAGCTCGTCAAAGGCTTTCTTCGCCGCCTTGTGCAAGAGGATGTCGCTCTCATGCTCTGCGAGATATTTTTTGGAGTAACCGGCCTTGCGGTAGCCCGCGTAAACGTCGCGGGTCTTGGCGTAGTTAGCGATGTGGGTTTTCAGCACGGCGATCTCCGCCATGCGCATTTCCGCCGCCTTGATCTGCGCGGACAGCGCGTGAAACTGTTCCGTCGCAGCGGCAGCTTTTTCTTCCAATTCCGCGTAATCCAGCAGCCCATGCTCCCGCAGATAATTGTAGGTCTGCGCCATCTGCTTGACGTTGAATACCTTCGCCCAGCGCTCGTAGCCGCCGCCCTTTCCGGCTTGCAGCTTCGCCTCGATGTCGATGAGCAGCGTGTCCTTTTTCCGCGTGGCCTGCGCCCTTTTCCTGCGCGGGGTATGCTCCTTTTCCCCGGCGAGGACGGCGCGCAGCTCGTCCTCCGTATAGCCGTCTATGGAGGACAGACGAACAAAGCCCTTTTTGTCGGGATGGCGCAGGGAAAGCGTATTCCCGCGCCGCCTGACCTCGCAGCCAGCATCGCGCAGCAGCTTCAAAAGTGTATCGAAGCTGTCCGGCTTCTGCAAAAGCACCGCGTCGATAAGACCGCAGAGCAGCTCCCGGTGGGAGGGCTTCGCCTTGTTTCCCAGCCACCTTCCGTAGTGGTTGACACCGCGCTTGGGGTCAGCAATCACGGAGAGCCGATGCTCGGTGCAGATGGCGTCGCTGAGCCTTGCCACAGCTCTGCCGGAGCCGAGAAAATCGCGGAACTTGTGCTTGCAATCCATCGTGGTGGAGTTCCAGATGATGTGATTGTGAATATGCTTTTTGTCAGTGTGCGTGGCAACGAAAAAGGCGTGTCTGCCTTTCAGAAACCGCTCGGCAAACTCATAGCCCACACGGTTTGCCTCCTCCGGCGTGATCTCACCGGGCTTGAAGGACTGGCGCACCTGATAGGCGATCACATCATGCCGCTGCTCCCGCCCGGTGATGGTCTGGTACTGCCGCTTGGAGTACAGAAACTCCGCATCGGCGGTTTTCGGGTCGCATTCATAGGCGGAGATCAGCTCGCCGCCCTGCGTCTTTTCTGGATTCTTGGAGTAGTCGATGCGGTCTGTCAGGCAGTCGGCAATCGTCTTGCCCTGATTAACGTGCATGGAAATGATGCGTGTGGTCGCCATGGGGCGCGGCCTCCTTTCTGTGAGACGGATTTGTAATTTCTTTTTTGAAGTCCTCCGTATTTTTCTTGTATGCTTGCGCTGCCATGTGCTATACTATGATATAAGGAGCGTGATACGAAATGACCTTTGGCGAAGCCATCATCAAGCTGCGCAGCGAGCGCAGGATCTCCCAACGTCAGCTTGCGGAGGAATTGAACGTGAGCTTCACCTCCGTCAATCGCTGGGAGAATGGAAAGACGATGCCCAATAAAATGACGGTGTTCGTCATTCGCAAATACTGCGAGGAGCACGGTCTGGATTTTTCTTATGACGAGGGGGTGCGGGCATGAGCTGCAAAATGACGATTGAACAAATATGTGGTGCGGTGGAATCGCCGCTCTTTGACCGCAAGAGCGCGCGGATTGACGCGAAAGCCCTTGCCGTTCACCTGATTGCATTTGCCAACGCGGACGGTGGCGTGATCGCTGTTGGCGTAGAGGACGACGGAACAATTACCGGAATTGACAGCTACGCAGAGAATATCAATGAGCTGCTGCGCGCGCCGTTTGACTTCTGCAAGCCCTCCGTGCGGGTGGAAACGGAGCGGCTGTCCTGCACCAACAGGAACGGAAAGGCCGACCACATCCTGCTGATCGAAGTCTTGCAGAGCAGCGACCTTCACGCGAATCAGGCGGACGAGGTTTTCTTCCGTGTCGGGGACAAATCCAAGAAGCTGAATTTTGAGGAGCGCTTGCAGCTTATGTATGCAAAGGGAACGCGGTATTTTGAAGACACGCCGGTTCCCGATGCAGGGCTGGACGACCTTGACCTCGGCTTTGTCAGGGAGTTTACTTCAAGGATCGGCTATCGGAAAAGCCCGGAGGAATACCTCCGGGAGAACAAGGAATTTCTCTCCGAAAGAAGCGGAAAAGAGGAAGTCAGCGCGGCGGCCATGCTGCTGTTCGGCAAAAATCCGAAGCACTTCTTTCCCCGCGCCCGTATCCGCTTCGTGCGTTACGAAGGAACGGAGGCAAGGGTCGGTGCGGAGATGAACGTCATCAAGGACGTGATGTTTGAGGGGCGCATCCTTCAGGTGACAGAGAAAGCGCTGGAGTTTGTGGGAAGCCAGATCAAGGAGCGCACCTACCTCGGCGCGGATACGCGCTTTGTCACGGAACCGGAATACCCGGAGTTCGCGTGGAAGGAGCTTATCATCAATGCCGTTGCGCACCGCGATTACAGCATCAAAGGGACCGACATCCAAATCAAGATGTTCGACGACCGGATCACTGTGGAAAGCCCCGGCACTCTGCCGGGAATCGTGCGGCTGAACAATATGCGTCACGTTCACTTTTCCCGCAACCCGAAAATCGCGCAGTTTTTGCATGAGTACGAATATGTGCAGGAGTTCGGCGAGGGTGTAGACCGGCTCTATGAGGTCATGGAGGCCGCCGGTCTGCCGCAGCCGGAATACAAAGTAGAGGCGTTCATGCTCTATGCCACGATTCGGAATACGAAGTTAGGCGGCAACTGTGGTGGCACCACACCAGTCACCACCACAGATAGCACCACAGACACCAGCACAGTCGCAACGATTTTGGCTTTCTGTGCGCAGCCTAAAAGCCGTGAAGAAATCATGACCATGTGTGGACTGAAAAACAAGAACCATTTTATTAAAGCACACCTCAAGCCCCTGCTGGAAAGCGGACAGCTTCGCATGACCATTCCCGACAAGCCCAACAGCCGCAATCAGAAATATGTTGCGGTTAAATCGGAGGACTGATATGTTCACCTATATTTCCATTGAAGAATTTGCGGACGGCGTAGTAAAAAATAACAAGGACGCCAACCGCAGGGAGCTAATCGCGGCACTGCGGGAATCCCTTGCCGCCAAGAAAAACGGCGCAAGGTGCATGATCTGTGGCGCGCCCATCTGGGCGGCAGGCAGCGGCGTCACGGGGACGTACCTGTGCTTCACCTGCACCACCGGCGAGGCCGACGACAGCGAGGATTACGAGATCGAATAAAACGAAAAGCGCGGGGCGATATGCTCCGCGCTTGCTGCGTAATATGGCGTTTCTGAAATTGCGCAAAAATATAGCTTTTCAAAATGTTTTGCGCGTTTCTAAAAATGATGCTACCCGTAAATCCTGTCCTGAATCGCGTAGCGCAGGACGTGGAGCTTTGCCAGCAGCCATGCCGCCAGCATGGGCAGTCCGTAGGGGCTTATGAGAAACGCGATCACCAGCAGTCCCACGCCGTAGCTGACGGAATCCACGAAGATGATGAACAGACCGAAGAAGCCGAGAATGGCGGCGGGGATGCAGAGGATGCCGCTGGACAGGCTGACGACGAACACGAAAAACCATGTGACGACGGCAAGCACCGCGAGGATGGGCGCAAAGAGGATTTTCAAAAGGAAACGCATATCTATATCCCTCCAGTTTTATTTGTTTCTGCTTTCAGCATACAGGAAGCTGTCTTGCCCTGCAAGGATGCCGAACCGCAAAAAAGCAGGGGCGGCTTACCTCGCAGCAAGCCGCCCCGCATGGGATAAATACCCCTTTATTTGATGGCGGCAAGCCGGGAAAGGATACCGCTTGCCGCCTGCCAGATCTGCTCCTGATTTTGGAGTATATCATCCATATCCGCGGCGTAAACGCGCCCCGTTTCATGCACCCGCCGCGCAAGCTGATTGAGATTATTAGACGAATACCGCAGCAGCGACACCAGCTCCCGCAGCTCCGGTAGGTCGAGCTTCACCACATACCCGTCAATGGCCATTTTGCGCATAAACGCCGCCATATTGGTCGTACCGAGCTGCGCCATCTTCGTCTCGATCATCGCCCGTTCCTCCGGCGTCACACGGACTTTAAGCTGGATGTCCCGTTTCCGCTTCGCCATGTCACAGCTCCAAATCCTTCTTCTTTGCGGCAGGCTGCTTCTGCTCCGCCGAAGCCTGTTGCAGCTTGGAGCGGACGGAGGGACGTCGGAGGGACTGGCTGCGGTCCTCGTCCCTGCCGATCATGGCATACACGCCCCTGCGGTCTTTGAGGGTCGTGAGGGCAAGGGTGGAAAAGGGCAGCAGCTTTTGCAGCGCCGCCGTGTCCTTTGTTCCGGCACGCTCTATAAAGTCGCGGGACACCTCTGCCATGAAATGCGTCCCGTTTGGGCTGTTGGGCTGCACAGGCTCTTGCAGCTTTCCCAGCAGCCGCGCCGCCTCCGCTTTAATCTCGTCGGCGGTGAGGGGCTGCTCATGCCGCGCCCCCGCGAGAAACAAATCCGTCAGGCCGGGGTGGGAGCTGACCACAAACTGCGCTGTGCGGTCGCCGCCCATGCCGTCCTTGTTTTCGTAGACGGGAATGGTATTCGCCCAGCGCTTGTTGTCACGCGAAATGCGTCCGTCATAGTCAAAGTGACGGACGGTGGCGGCAAGGACGTAGAGCATCCGCTCCTGCCCGAACTGCTCCGCCACCTGTCCCACCGCCGCCCCGGCGTCCAGCCGGTTGTCCCGGTAGTGCTCCCGGATGGCGGCTTCAATGGCGTCCTTACAGCTCACATTGGCGCGGAAGGACGCGCGGTAAACGTCCAGCTCCCCATTCTCCCGCGCGTGATCGGCGGGGTAGGGATAGACCGGCAGATCCCGGAGCTTTTTTGCTTCGTCCTTTGCCGTGTCCTCGATGCTGTCGCGGATCGTGTCCATGTAGCCGGTTTCCAGATCGGAGAACTTATCATAGAGGATCGCCATGGGCGAGGGGGACAGCAGCAGCGCCCGCGTTTCCGCCTCGCTGAGCGTCAGATCCTCCATACTCATCAAAATATCCTCCCGCACGGTGTACTCGTAGCTGTGATGGAGGATTTCCTCCGGGGGCTGGCCCTTCAGCCAGTCCCGGTATTTGTCCTGCTCCCGCGAGAGCTTGTCGTATAACGATTGCTGTAATGCCTCGTTCATATTCATCGTGCCTCCTGTTCGTGAGATTTTTTCTTTTCCCCAGCGCCGTGGACGCTGGGCACCTTCAGCTTGCCGAGGACGGAGGGGCGTTTTGCCACCACATTCTCCGCCGCCTGTTCCATGGGCGTCCGGTCGTCGATGTTCAGTTCTGCGTTCAGCTCCGCCAGCCGCGCGGATTTTTCTTTCAGCTCCGTTTCCTGCGGGAAGGGCTTGCCCAGCTCCGCCTTGGCCGTCGCAAGCTGCGCCTGCACGTTTTCAAGCCTGCCCTGCACCGTTTTGTACCGCTCCGGCATCTGGGCGAGGGCGTTGTCGATGCGGACAAGGTTGCCCCTTGCGTCCTTGCCCAGCTCTACCCGGTGGCTCATCCTGCCCTTGAGGGTGAGAATGAAGTCCTTGCCGAAGTTTTCCACGGTCAAAGACATGGCAAAGCCCCGGTAGCTGCCAATGGGAACGGGCTCCAAGCCCTTTGCGTCCTTGAACGCTTCCAGAATGGCAGCACCGGCATTGTCCTTATCGGTGAGGAAATCCCCCTTGACCTCCATGCCCGCAAAGCCGTCCTTGGGGTGGGGATGCTGTTCCAGCGTTTTCATATCCGCCTCAAAGCCGGAGAGGAAGCCTTTGTTTTCCTCAATCTGCGCCGGGAAATGCCGCAGGATGTTGTCCTCCAAGCGGTACTGCTGGCTCTGGTGATTGGCCTTCATCAGCCGCAGCCGCGCCACGTCCACGTCGAGGTCCATCTTTTCACGGATGCGCTCGTCTCCGGCGCACAGCGCCTTGATCTCGGCGTAGGAGAGCGCCGCCTCGTCAATATCCTCACAGCTTCTCACCGGGGATTTTGAGGTCATAATCTGGGAGATGAACTTCTGCTTATTTTCCACCGTCTGCCAGAGGTAAGCGTCGAATGTGGATTCCGTGACATAGCGGTAGATATGCACTTCTTTGTTGCGGTTGCCCTGCCGGATGATGCGCCCGCTGCGCTGCTCCAGATCGCCCGGCCGCCACGGGCAGTCCAGGTCGTGGAGTGCCACAAGCCGATCCTGCACATTCATGCCAGCGCCCATTTTGAAGGTGCTGCCCATGAGGACGCGCACCTGACCGGAGCGCACCTTTGCAAACAGCTCCTTCTTTCGGACTTCCGTATTCGCCTCATGGATGAATGCGATCTGCTCCCTCGGAATCCCACGGGCGACGAGCTTTTCCCGGATGTCGTCGTAGATGGTAAAGGGCGGCTCCTCCGGTTCGGTTTCCGCGTCAATGGCAGCCTCCAGCGCGTGAAGCTCAGGGCTGTCCGTGCCTTTCGCGGCGATCCTGCCGCTTTGCGCCGTTTTACCCTTGGGGGTGGACAGGTCGCAGAACACGAGCTGCGTCAGCTTCTCCGCCTGCCCGTCCTGCCAGATGCGGTGGATATTGTCCACGCAGCGATTGACCTTACTGCCGGGATCGTCCGGCAGGTCGGGGTTGATTACCCGCTGGTCGAGGCCCAGCTTGCGTCCGTCCGAGGTGATCTTGAGCATATTGTCGGTGCTTGCGTCCACGCTCCCCGCGTGGACTTTTGCGGCGCGCTCGGACAGCTCCTGCACCATCTGCTTTTGCAGCGCCGTGGGCTGACTGACCTCGTTGTGGTAGACAGGCGTAGGCGTGGGAAGGTTTAGCTGATCGGCGGTCTTGATGTCCGCCGCCTCCCGAAACAGGTTCATCAGCTCCGGCAGGTTAAAGAACTTGGCAAACCGCGTCCGCGCCCGGTAGCCCGTCCCCTCGGGAGCCAGCTCGATGGCGGTGGTGGTTTCCCCAAAGGCGGAGGCCCAGCAATCGAAGTGGGTCAGGCTGTTGCGCTTGAGCATATCGTGCTGCAAATACCGCATCATGGTATACAATTCCGTCATGGAATTTGAGATGGGCGTACCCGTGGCAAAGGTAACGCCCTTGCCGTGGGTGATTTCGTCGATGTACCGGCATTTTAAGAGCATATCCGAGGACTTCTGGGCGTCGGTGGTGGAAAGCCCCGCCACATTCCGCATTTTTGTGTAAAGGAACAAATTCTTAAAACTGTGCGCCTCGTCCACATAGAGCCGGTCTACGCCGAGCTGCTCAAAGGTCACAACGTCGTCCTTGCGGGCGGCGTCGTGCAGCTTTTGCAGTTTGGCCTCCAGATTCTTCTTCGTGCGCTCCAGCTCCTTGATGGTAAAGCGCTCGGCGCGGCTGGCCTTGAGTTCCGAGATGCCGTCCTCGATCTCCCAGATCTGCTCCTGCAAGAGCCGTTCCTGCCGCTCTCTGGACACGGGAATACGCTCAAATTGGCTGTGGCCGATGATAACGGCGTCATAGTCGCCGGTGGCGATCCTCGCGCAGAACTTCTTGCGGTTTCGTGTCTCAAAGTCCTTTTTGGTGGCGACAAGGATATTGGCGGAGGGATAGAGCCGCAGGAACTCCGACGCCCACTGCTCCGTCAGGTGGTTCGGTACGGCAAAGAGGGATTTCTGGCACAGGCCGAGGCGCTTTCCCTCCATGGCGGCGGCGATCATCTCGAAGGTCTTGCCCGCGCCCACCTCATGGGCAAGGAGCGTATTGCCGCCGTAGAGGTCGTGGGCGATGGCGTTTCGCTGATGCTCCCGCAGGGTGATCTCAGGATTCATGCCCGGAAAGATCAGGTGTCTGCCGTCATATTCCCGGGGACGGGTGGAATTGAAGCGCTCATTGTAGAGCTGCACCAGCTCCCGCCGCCTGTCGGGGTCGCGCCAGATCCAGTCACGGAACGCCTCCTTGATGGCCTGCTGCTTCTGCTGGGCGAGGGTGGTTTCCTTACTGTTGAGGACACGTTTTTCCTTTCCGTCCGCATCCCTGACGGTGTCGTAGATGCGCACATCCCGCAGGTTCAGCGTATCTTCAAGGATTTTGTAGGCGTTGGCGCAGTCGGTGCCGTAGGTCATGCGGGCGTTGATGTCGTTGTAGGGAATGCTGTTCTTGCCGGAGATGTTCCACTCCGCCGTGAACTCCGAGTAGTTGACCTCCAAGGAGCGGCGGGCGTACAGAGGCGGCTCCAGCAGCTCGAACATGAACTGCTGAATGTACTTCTTGTCGATCCACGTTGCGCCGAGACGCACCTCGATCTCCGAAGCGTCAAGGTCTTTCGGCTGTGCGGCGCGCAATGCCTCCACGTTGGGCAGATAGCCGGGACTGTCAACGGCGGCGTTCTCCGCCTCCCGCAGCTTTTTCCGCACGTTGCCGGAGAGGTATTCATCTGCCGTCTGCCAGTCGCCGTAAACAGGGTCGAGGAAAATGACGCCGTTCAGCTCGTCGATGAGGTCGTCCTCGCTTTTCCCGGTGAGCTGGGACATATACCCCATATCCACGTGGGCTTTTTCCCCGATGGACAGGGCGAGGGCTTCTGCGGCGGTGTCCACGCTGGTGACGGACTGCCGCTGCCGGATGGTGCGCTTGGTGAACATATCCGCCTTGCCCTTGAGCTTGGTCTTGTCCTCATCGTCCAGCATCTCAAGGGAGCAGAGCAGGTAATACGAGCTGTCGTCTGCAAAGGCGAGGGCGTTGCCCCGGCTGTTGATGAGGCCGTATTTCTCGGTGAAGCGGTCATAGAGGCGGTTGAGCTTCTGCTGTTCGGCGCGGATGGAAACATCGTCGGATTCCCACATCTGGAGGTCGATGAGGCGGTGAACGCAGTCCCGCAGCTCTGCCATGCCCTTCACGCGCTCCTTTGCGGTGGCGTTCAGGTTGGGCTTGACCATGACGGAGTTCTCACGGTAGTACACCTCGCCGTCCACCACGGCATAGCTGTAATTCTTCACGTTGGGGTCTGCCGGAATGGTATCCTGTATGGCTTCATTCTCACCGAGATCCGGCAGCTCGGCGGCTCTGTATTCGCCGCCAATGCTCTGTACCGCAGCATGGAGCTGCGCTGCAAGGTCCGCGCCCTCGATGGGTGCAACGGTAAAGTCTTGCCTGCCGTACTGGGTGCTTTCCGAGGTCTGCCGCCCCAGCACCATCTCCGGGTTGTCAATGAAATACCGGTTGATGGCAAATCCGTCCTCATTTTCACCGAGATGCACCCAGTCAGGTTCAATGTCGATGGGTCTGTCACGCTTTTGCAGGAAGATGATGTCGGACACTACCTCCGTACCGGCGTTGGCCTTGAACGCATTGTTGGGCAGGCGGATCGCACCCAGCAGCTCCGCCCGCTGCGCGATGTACTTACGGACTTCGGGAGATTGTTTGTCCATCGTATAGCGGGAGGTCACAAAGACGATCACGCCGCCCGGACGCACCTGATCCAGCGTCTTGGCAAAAAAGTAGTCATGGATGGAAAAACCGAGCTTGTTGTAAGCCCGGTCGTTGACCTGATACTGGCCAAAGGGCACGTTGCCGATGGCGAGGTCGAAGAAGTCTCTGCGGTCGGTGGTTTCAAAGCCCGCCACGGTAATATCCGCCTTGGGGTAGAGCTGTTTTGCAATCCTGCCGGTAATGCTGTCCAGCTCCACGCCGTATAGCCGACTGTTCTGCATTTCCTGCGGGAGAAGCCCGAAAAAGTTCCCCACGCCCATGGCAGGCTCCAAAATGTTTCCGGTCTGGAATCCCATATTGCCGACCGCCTCATAGATCGCCTTGATAACCGTGGGGCTGGTGTAGTGGGCGTTGAGGGTGGAAGCTCTGGCAGCGGCGTACTCCTCTGGGGAAAGTGTGGCGTACAGCTCCGCAAATTCGCCTTTCCAGTTATCCTTGCTTTCATCAAAGGCATCCGCAAGCCCGCCCCAGCCCACATAGCGGGAGAGAACTTCCTGCTGTTCAGGCGTGGCCTGTGCGCCCTCAAATTCCAGCTCCTTCAGGAGATTGATTGCCGCCATATTCGCCCGGAACTTGGCCTTTGCGCCGCCGATGCCTAAATTGTCATCCGTGATACGGAAGTTTTCCGCAGGCGGCTTTTGCGGTGCAGGCGGCTCCGGCTCGGTGGTGCGGATAGTCTGGATTTCAATGTCATAGGGAAGCTGGCTTTTCTCGCCAGGGTAGAACGCTACGGTTTCCGTGGTAAACTGCGGCTGCTCCGGTTCAGTCGCCTCCGATGCTGGCTGTTCAGGATGAGAAATATCTGGTTCAGGCTGTGCCTGTGTCCGGCCCTGCGCCTGCGCTTCCTCCAGAAAAGCGGCGCGCAGCACGGGAGCGGCGTCCGGCCACAACAATCCGAGGGTGTGTACGCCCTTTTCCCCATGCACCTGCGCCTGAAAGCCGCTTCTTGAGGTGATGAAATCCGCTTCGCTGCCGTCCTCCAGCGTCATGGTGTCCGCGTCCGACGCGGCGAAAACGTTGGAAAGATACGCACCGATGGTGGCGTTGCCCTCGCCCTGCCGGAACAGCTCCCGCACCTCGTCCCGGATGTTAGGCGTGAGGATGCCGTTCATCAGGAGGTCGCGGAGGTCGTCGTTTCTGTTCCGTGCGGGAAGGAAATCTGTTATGGCGGCGTTTCTCTCATCCCGGCGCAGCAGCTGCTCAAAGTTCTCGCGGCTTTCGGCGCGGAATACGGGATAGCGGAGCGCAGGGCCACGAAGCTGCACGTTGAGTGCGCCGACCTCCGTGATCTCAAAGGGTGTGTTCTCCAGATAGACGGTATCGCCCACGGCATACGGCGCACGGAAAATCATATTTTCCTGTTCGTTTTCGGCAGTGACCTCCTTGACAGGTTGCGTCTGCTCCGCAGCGAAGAAATAGCCGGTGTCGAGGTAACGCTCAAAAACGGTGCGGTCTACGCTGACCGTTTCCTGCTCCGGGACGCTTGGCAGAGTGTACCAAACATTATCTTCGTCTACCCGCTCGACCACCATCAGAGTATCCCGCTGTTCGGCTGCGGTGGAGGAAAAGCCGTCGCCCACGCGATAGGCATTCCCCAGCGGCGTTGTGAAAACCGGCGCGTCCGGCTCCATACCGCGGCTGCGCTGAATACTGGAGAGGTAGTCAATGGCATTAGATTGCTCCGCGAAGCGAAGCACCTGCCCACCCTCCTCATAGAAGCGGTCAAGAGCCGAGTCCCAGATGCCGGTAATGCCGCCCTCGTTGGGGTGCAGACGGATGGAAAAACGGTCCGGTGAGTCCATGTGCGCCGCCTGCGCTTCCTGCGCCGCGATCCGCTCCACATCCGCCATAACCTGCCGGATGAAGGGGCTGTTGCGGTTTGCCTCCGCGTCCACAATGCGCCCGCCCACAATACCGCGTTCAGCAAGCGCTTCCCGGATGGCGATGGGGTCAATATTGTCAAAGTTGTCCTGTTCCTGCTCGGTGTAGAAGTTATCGGATTGAATGAGCTGCGCAATGCGCCGCTGCACCTTCGCCCATGACAGCGTGACCGGCTCGGAATTTCCCACGGAGATTTGCAGCGGCTTGGAGCTATCGCCTACGCCGTATTCCGCTGCCAGCCATGCGGCGGTGTCCCGGTCGCGGGCGTGAGCCTTCATATAGCGGACAACTGCGTGCTTGCTTTCAATCCTGCCGTTCCACTGCTGCAAGGCCGCGTCAATATCCGCCTGCGTCACCTTGTAGGGAGAGGGCGTGACCGTGGTTGCCATCGTGGGGTACAGCTCGTCCAAAAGCTCCTGATGCAGCCGGTTGTGGAACGCGGGCATATCAAAATAGAGCTGTGTGAGCTGCAAATCGCCGGATTCCATGACGATGCGCCGGATGGCGGCAGCGCCCTCCAGATAGGCGTTCTCCCGGTCAGAGTTGTGGCAGGCGTTGAGGAAAGCGTCGTCCGCAGCAAGCGCATTGCCTACGGTCAGCTTATACCCCTCAAACAGCTCTGCCACCGTGGGCTGTGGCTGCTCTGCGGCAGGATCGCGGAACACCCTCGTGCCGTCTGCGCCAAACTCGGCTTCGTATGCGTCAATGGCGGCTTCTGCTTCATGGTCGATAGAGCGCAGCGTGTAAATGTGACGCTCACCTCTAAAGTCTGGCGCTTCAGCAATCGTCACATCATACTTATCGCGCAATTTCTCTACATACATCTCTAAATTGTGCGCCGGAACGCCGCACATAGCAACACGGCCAGCGCCGGGTATCGCCCTTGTGGTAAGGTTGAGGTCAAGCAGCTCCGCCGCCTGCTTCGTGTCCTCGCCGTACATCTCAAAGAAATCGCCCACCTGAAACAGCACGATGTCGTCCGGGTGAGCTTCCTTGATGGCATTGTAGTCGGTCTGCACCGTGCGCTCCGCTTCCTTTTCCCGCTGAAGCTGGGCGTATCGCTCCTTTTCCCGCGGGGAGAGAAAACGGTCCTTCTGAATGAGGGCGTCAATCCTTGCGACCACCTTCGTCCAGCTCAGCTCCACATTGGCACAGCCTGCCTTTTTCAGCGTAATGCCTTTTGCACTATGATCTTCATAGCTGCCGCTTGCTCCGGATACAGCATGGGTATGACCTCCGGTGCCATACTCATTTTTGAGGAAAGCTGCCTTTTCCTTGCCGGTATGGTCGGCGGTGAAGTATTCGTAGATTCTGCCCTTGCCGCCCTCGACACCGCTGCCGCGATCCAGCGCGTGGTCGATCTCGTCCTCCGTGATGAAGCGCCCCGTCTCCGGCACTGCGGCCATTTCGGAGGAATACGCCCTGCGGGGCAAGGACAGGTCCCGCAGGCTCTGCCAAATCTGATTGAGCTTGTGATAGTGGAATCGCAGCAGGCTTCTGTCCTGTTCATGGGCGGCGTAAAACTGTGCGAACTCGCCGGAGAGCGTGTCGCGGAAATCTGTGTTTGTCAGTTGCTCCGCCAGCCGCGCCGTTTCATCAGGGAAGCCGCCGCCCCGCAGAGCATCCATGCAGGAGAGATAGCCCTGTTCCCGTGCCTCGTCGCTCAGATCGTGTTTCAGATACCAGAGGGCTTGGGCAAGCAGCATCCGCTCATGCTGTCCTGCCTCGGCAAGCTCCACGTTGGAGGCATACGCGCCGCTGTCCATAAGCTCAGAAATGCGCACGGCGGCGTCCTGCCATGCGATCACATGCGCGGTGCGCACATACTCCGCGCTTCTGCCGGGGGCGATGTGGATGCCGTCTACGGCGTACCACGCGGAAAGCTCACCCCCCGGCGTCTTAAAGCCGTTGCCGCCGTGGAAGGTGCTTTGCAGCAGCGCGGCAACATCCTCCACAGACTTCTGCTTCTGGAACGCGACGGCAATGACCATGCGGGTATCGTCCGCATTGCCGCCCAGCCGCAGCACATGGTCAAGCTGCGCCTGAGAAACGGAAAAAGCGAAGGGCGTATGCGCAACGCTCTCCGCTTCTTCGATAGATGTAATCTGTTCCGCTTCGGTGGGGAAAAAGGATAGCTGACCGCCCCGTGCGGGGTGTTCTGTTATGCGTAGATCAGCTCCGCGAGAATCACTTCCTCCGCCTGCGCCTTGCAGGTGTTCATCAAGCCCACCCATTTCATTGGGTCGCGGGCTTTCAGAGCTTCCGTCGCTCCGGCCTCCGCCGCCAGCTCCGGCATCATCTGCTCCAGACGGCTCTGCGCCGCCTGCTCGATCTCCAGCAGGTGCGGGAACAGGGTCTCCTCCAAGATCATCTGGTTCCAGAGGATGGGGCGATGCTCCTTCAGGTACTTCTGGCGCATCCGCCCGTACTTGCCGAGGGGCTGCTCCGGCACTTCGATCTTCAGGTCGGGAATCCGGTAATCCCCGTTCCGGGTATAAGTCAGGTTGTTCTCCATGTGCTGCCGTCCTTTCTGCGCTGTGTTCGCGCTCGTAGTTTCGTATCGTGACTTCAATCTGCCGCAAAACCTGTTCGCTGATCTGGCTGACCGCCGTGCCGAGGGCTGCCACCGTGCGCGGGGTGTTGAAATCAAAGATGCTGAAAAAGTCCTCGTGTTCAAAGTGCTCCTCCGGCTGCATCCCGCAGCGGGACATGAGGGAGTAGGTGATGCTGACCGCTGCGGCGTTTTTGAACGCCACCTCGATGTTGTAATCATCATACTCCTCCAGATAGGAATCCGCAACGATGCCGAGGATGTCGCGGGAATGGTCGCGCCAGTATTCCGCAGCAAGCTGGGAAGCGACATTCTCGAACTGCTCCGCAAGGCCGTTTTTGCCGGAAACGCCGTAATTACGCTCCAGCATGGCGCTCACGCTATCGGTATGCTCATCTCGCAGCTCCCATAGGTTGACGCGGCGGGCGTTTTCCTTGCCGCCGGTGTCGGAAACGTCAAAGACGTATTTAAGCCGGGGCTTGTAGCCGGAAGCGTCAATGAGGGCGATGCCCGTGCTGCCGCGCCGGACATAGCGCCCCATCTTCTCGTTCCAGAAGTCGTACTCCGCGCAGGCGGTGGCCTCCGGACGCTGCATATAGATCATGAGCTGCTCGTTGTAGGGGTATTTATACAGCCTTGCGGCGGTGGTCAGGAACGCCGTCCACGCTAAATGGCTGCCGGTGATCTGCCGCGCGGTGCGCTCAGCCTGCTCCGCGTAGGCTTGCAGTTTGTTGGGCATAAGCAAAATCCTCCTCTCATGGTTTTCTGGTGAAGCCGTTTCTTTTCGCCGCCTCGCTCGCCGTCTGCTTCCGCTTCTCACTGTACGGTGCGGTCAGGCGGAAGGACAAGCGCCCCTTGCGGATGGTGAACTCCATGCCGCCTGTGTCGGGGTCTGCGTCCAGTCGGCGGCACTCTGTCGGGTGCTGCGCTGCATAGGCGGCAAGGCGGTTCTTGAGGTCAGTATTGTGGGTGCGGATATGGATAAGGGGTTCTTTCTCGTCAAAGGTGATCTCCGTGATTTTCTGCGCTTTTGTCAGTCCTGTTCTCATAAATGGCCTTTCTGCGCCTCCTGCGCGAAGCAGGCGCGATTTTGGGGTATTTTTTCCGGCTCATGACTTGGGAAAAACGGCGATTTTCAAACTGAAAAGCGCCGGATGATACATTCCTCATCCGGCGCGCTCCCAGCGGCGAATCTGCGATTTTTCCGGCTCTTGACCGTAAAACAGTCAGCTTTGCTCAGAGGTCAAAATCCGGCGTCAGGTCAATGGCAGCGTATTCCACATCGGTAATGCCGCGCAGCTTTGCGAGGGCGCTGTCCGTCAGCTCCCGCAGCTCGGCCTCCTCCGCATCCAGATACCCCCGCATTTCTGTGAGGGCCGCGATCAGGCCCTCGCGGGTGCCGTCTGCGTTGTAGATGCTCATGAGGTTGATTTCTTCATGGGTAAATGGGTTGTTTTTCATATCAAAGCTCTCTTTCCGCGCTCCGTTTGGGCGCTGTTTTGTTTTTCGTCTGCTCCGGCGTCTTTTCCCTGAGCTTTTCCAGAACGGAGGGCTTCTTCTGCTCACGGTGGGAGGCCGCAGCCAGCTCCGTCAGGGAAATGGAAAAGCCCGCCTTGACCTGCGCCTCCAGATCGGCCACGGTGGGCTGCTTGGGGCCGTTGTTGATGATGCCGTCGATCATGCCGTAGTCGTCCTCCATGGTCATCTCCGCATTTTTGAGGTAGTTCTCCGGCTTCAGGAAGTTCGGCAGCTCCCGGAAGCCGATGCTGTCAACGTAATGACAGGATACTACGCCGTTTTGCTTCAAGGCAACGATGTCGCTGACCGACAGGCTGTGTCCCTTGAAATCCGCAGGATGATCCACGTTGAACCGCTGATAAATCATATCCAGATTGGTTCTGGCATTCCCATAATCCATAAACCCGCCGGTGTAGATCGCGTCGTAGCCGCCGCGCTCCGGCGTGACGCCCTTGCTCTGCAAGTAGTCATAGTTCATGAAGCGGTAAGCGTCCAGCTCGCTGCCGCGCCGGATCTGGTAAATGAGGAAAGCGTCCTGCGGGTTTTCCAGAAACAGCTTCTCCGTGTCCGCCTGTTCGCTCAACGTCACAACGCCGCGCACCGCGTCCCATTCCTCGCGCTCCACGCCGAACACGCCGGTGTGGGAGGAAATGTCCTCGGCGTCCAGCGCCATGGCCTCGGTGCTGTCGGCATAGAGCAGGAACACGGGAACGTCCTGCATGAACAGCTCCATGGCGCGCTCCCTGGTCAGCGGCAGCATGGCATTGCCGTCCGTGTAGCCGTACTGATACATTTCCGAAAAGCCAATGCCGGTATCCGGCAAGGGATAGCCCTGCTCCAGCTCCGGCAGGGGCGGCAGCTCATTTGCTTCCTGCAAAGCCTGAATCATTTCGGAATCGACAGGGCGGAGAGGTACGGCATCCCCGATTTCATGGAGCTTGCATATCTCCATCGCCACTGCGGAAAGAGAAGCGTCCGGTGCGTCAAGCTGCCCGCCGTCCAGCGCTTTCTTTGTTCCTGCGTCATAGATGGTGTAGTCGATGCCCTCCTCCGTGCGCTGCACATGGATATATTTGCTGTCGTCTGCCAGATACAGCTTTTCCGTTTCGACCTCCGGCTGCGGTTCCTCCTTTGCCCGCCATTCCTGACGGAACAGGCCGTTGAAGCGTTCCAGAAGCCCATGGGAGCCATCGTCGATGCCGATCTCGTCTGCCAGCTTGACAAAATCCTCCAGCTCCTTCCGCAGCTCTGCGCCCTCACCGGCAAGCAGCCTGTCCGCCACCGCCTCCGCCGCAGGTCTGTCCGCGCTGTCGGGAACATTCAGATCCCTGCGCAGGAACGCCGCGTAGTCGGCGGCAAAGGTCAGCGCGTCGGCGCGCGAGGGCGGGATGGTGACAAGCTCGTATTCCGTGTCCTTGGGAAGCTCGATGCCGCGCTCCTTGCAAACCTCCGCGAAATGCTTTTCCACGTCGGTGATGATGCCGTTTGCGGTCTTGCTGATGGTATCCAGACTGGCACGGAACTCCGGCAGCTCGGCGTTTTTTGACCACGTTGCCACATAGCCGAAGCTGTTCGCGCCGGTTTCAATGCCGAAGTAGGCACAGACCATGAAGGAGATGCTTTCAGCCTCCACCTCCTCGGTATTGCGGCTCTTATGCTTACGCTCCTCTGTCTGCTGCAAGCCGTAGTTGTGGAGCTTGGCATGGGCAATCTCATGGACGGCGGCGGATACCGTCTGCACCTCGCTCATACCCTCCCGCAGCGCAACACGCTGGGTCTTGGGGCTGAAATAGCCGTCCATATCCGCGGACAGCGGCTTGACCTCCACCGGCACGGGCGAGGAACGGCGCAGCGCCTCCATGAACGCCTCATAATTCTCCACGCTGCCGGTCAGGTTGGCGACGGGACTGGCTACGCGCTCCGGCAGGGGCTTTCCGTCCGTCTGGGCGTAGTCGAATACCTTGACCGGGCGGAACATGGGGATTTCGATTTCCTTTTCTTCGGTGACGATTTTGCCGTCCGCGTCCAGAATGGGCAGTTTTGTGTCCGGGTCGAGCTTTTCCTGCTCGATTTTCTTCTTATACGGCGTGGGCGCGATGATGGTGATGCCTTTCTCGCCCCGCAGCACATGGCGGGAGAACTTGTCCCGCCAGCGGTTGTAGCCCGCCACAAAGGTGGCGTCCGGGCGCTGCAAGTGGATGAGCGCCTGATTGTTGAGGGAATAGTTGTGAAACCGGCTCATGGTTCGCAGGTAATTGCGGTACTTTTCCATATCGCCGGATTCAAAGATGTCGCGGATGCCCGCCTCGATGCGGTCGGTGATCTCCTTGAGCTGTTCTCTGTTTTTACCGGGTTTCTCTGGCATAGGTTCCTCCTTCCGTCAGGTCGATTTGCAGGAGCTGAAGCCCCCGCGTGAGGTATTCCTGCAAATCCGTCTTTCCGCAGAGATAGCGGATGTCGCCTGCCTTGTCCTGCTCACGCAGCGTCCACAGGTCCGCCGCCCACCGGACAAATACCGCGTCCGGCGCGTTGAAGGGCTTTTTGCGGCAAAGATAGAGGCTGTGCCTCCCCAGCACCATGATCGTGCAGACTGTATTGACCACATCGAGAGAACATTCGTTGAGTACGGCAATCCTCCGTTCATAGGAGGCCGCTTCCAGCAGCTCGCGCAGCGCAGGCTTGGCATTTTCAATCAATGCCGGATAATCCGCTCTTGTCGGATACGGAGATTTTCGTGTCATAGGCACTTCCTTTCATTTCATGGGGTAAATGCCCCTAAAATGGCAGCGCCCGCGCAGGGGTAGGCTTTCCTGTGCGGGCGCTCGGTTCTTATTCATTTTCGGAGGATATACTCCTTGAGGGCGGCGTATATCCGGCGTTTTTGGCGCGCTCGCTGGCGGCCCTGCGCCGCTCGTCGCTGAACGGCTCCCGGACGCTGACGCAGCTTTTCGGCACGGCGTAGCTGACCGCTCCTACATGGACAGCTTTATCCGGGTATACCTTGTCCGGGTATTTCTCCCCAAGGCGCTTGAGCTTGCGCTTCAGCTTGGGGTCGTGGGTGTAGATGCTGGCGGTGGATTCTTCCTCGTTGTAGAGGATGATACTTTCCTGCTCCAGCTTGGAGAGCTTCATGTCCTCGCCCCCTTATCGAACTCCAGACGGAAGCGGACGCTCTCGCCGGTATCCTCCAGCACCACCGCCGCGTCATAGGTGCCGCCGGTCTTTTCGGAGTAGAGGCCGGTGAGCTTCACCCGCCCGTCTGCAAGCAGCGCAGCGGCGATCTTCTTTGTCAGGGCAACGTGCTTTGCGGCAAAGAACTTGTTGTCCCGCCACAGCCCGAAGCGGCAGTCGTTTCGCTCACAGAAGAAGCCCTTTTTGCTCTCGCTGACCTCGCCGCCGCAGCGGGGGCATTTGCCGATGATCTCCCGGCCGGAGGGAAACAGCACCTCCGCGCCGGAGATGACCTGATAGGTTTTCACCAGCTCCGTGAGCATCTCCGCAATGCCGGTCATGAACTCGTCCGGGGAAAGCTCGCCGCGCTCCACCTGCTGCAAGCGGTATTCCCATTCGGCGGTGAGAAGCGGGGACTGGAGCTGCTCCGGCAGCACGGTGATGAGGGAAACACCGGTATGGGCAGGCACAAGGCTGACGGACTTCTTCGCCCGCTTTCGCTCCACAAAGCCCGTGGCTACCAGCTTTTCAATGATGGCGGCGCGGGTGGCGGGCGTTCCCAGCCCCTTTCGTTCCGCTTCTTCCGGCATATCTTCCTTTCCGGCAGTCTCCATGGCGGAGAGCAGCGTATCCTCGGTGAAGTGTCTGGGCGGCGTGGTCTTACCCTCCTTTACGGCGGCTTCGGCACACTCCAACACCTGCCCCTCCGACAGCTCCGGCAGGGCGGCGTCCTGCTTTTCCTGCGACAGGCTGCCGTCGCGCTTCTTTTCCTGCGTCACGCGCAGCAGGATCAGCACGCTGCACGCGGCGATGAAGAGCACGTGGCTCTCGCCCAGGGTATCGAAGGCGCGGTAGTCCAGGATCATGCCGGCCACGGTGTTCACCGCGCCGGTCTCCTCCGTGCCCTGCTCCACATAGCGCCGGGCCACCTCGTTGACGGTGGGGGCGGTGTCGGAGCCGTAGGGGGGCAGGTCCGCTGCCGTCAGCAGCATGAGGGCCGACAGCACCACGCACAGAAGGCCTGCCAGCACGTTGTACAGCCGCAGGGACCGGTGGACTCCCTGCTCCACCAGCGTCCGGTCCCGGTGGGGGGTCGGATGAGCGGAGACGTTTTCAGCCGGACACTCCGGAGGCTCCTTTTGCAGCTGCTCGGACAGGTCCAGGCCGCCGTGGAGCCAGAGCTGCACCAGGGAGGGCTCAGAGGGTGTCGTCATGGTGGTCCTCCTCTCTGCGGGCCTCATGCTCCGCGTCCTTGTCAATGAGGTTGATACGCCGCAAGGTCAGGAAAAACAGAATGCCCGTGATGCCTGCGCCCACGGCGGCCTCGGTGATGGCCAGGTCGGGGCTCTGCAGCAGGCTCCACAGCACTGCCATCAGCAGCGAAAAGGCCATATACACGATGACGGTGGCCAGCATCCGCCTGCACAGGGGCGCAGCCACGGCGGTAATGACCAGCCCGGCCAGCAGCAGGTACTCCAATACGGTCATCGCACCTCCACCTCGCATTCCTTTTGGATGTCCGGGATGGTCAGGACCTCCATCTCGGCGATCAGGTGGCTGGACACCGGACTGGTCAGCCACAGAAACAGCAGGATGGCCAGCGTCTTGAAGGCCGGCAGGGACCAGCCGT
>OMGS01000421.1_pt1 | contig 25797 bp, 20 predicted proteins | sample 1646081 | NCBI WGS metagenome assembly OMGS01 (sample SAMN05578591, study PRJEB25193) | human gut metagenome | biome: Human Microbiome; feature: human-associated habitat; material: feces | host: Homo sapiens | place: USA:Birmingham | reverse complement strand
AAGACATTCTTACGGAATACTCGCTCTTTGTCAAATAGTGTTAACAGGCCCTAGAGCAGATTAACCTTGAAATGCTGCGCATTCCAAAGTTAAAGACACGCTTACTCCGCCGCTTAGCTATGCTGTCCTCGCCCGTAAAGCTCGAAGACTCGCTAACGGGAGAGGCAACAGCGCAAATAACTTGCGCTTGCGGCTTCGTGGCGCGAGGCTGCTATCGCAGCCTCGTTAGAGCATTTCAAGGTCGAAATGCTCTAGGAACAGCCCCCGGAGATTGCCCATGCGCATTGCCGTAGCCGTGAGCGGCGGCGTGGACAGCCTCTGCGCCCTGCTGCTTCTGCGCCGGGCCGGGCACGATGTGCTGGCCCTGCACGGCTTCTTTCTGCCGGAACAGTCCCATCCCCGGCCCGGCGGCGCCTGTGATCCACTGCCGGGCCTTGAAGCCGCCTGCCGGGCCCTGGACATTCCCCTGCACACAGTGGATCTGCGCGCCGTTTTTCAGCGCGAGGTCATGATTCCCTTTGCCAGGTCCTATGCCGAAGGGCGCACGCCCAATCCCTGCGCGCGCTGCAACCGGGCCGTCAAATTCGGAGCCCTGCTGGACGCGGCCCTGGCTCTGGGCGCGGACAAGCTTGCTACCGGCCATTACGCCCGCCTGCTGCCGGGGCGCAACGGGGAGAAGGACGCGCCGCCGGTTCTGGCCGCCGCGCACGACAGGGCCAAAGATCAGAGTTATTTTCTCAGCCTGGTGCCCGCCGCGCGCCTGCGCCATGCCTTCTTTCCCCTGGCGGACCAGGACAAGGCCCGAAGCGTGGCCCTGGTAGCCGCTGCTGGTCTGGCCGTGCCCCTGCCCCGTGAAAGCCAGGACATCTGCTTCGTGCCGGAAAACGATGCCGCCTACCGGCCTTTTCTGACCGCGCAATGGCGCGTCCAAGGCCTGCCCCCCCCCGGAGAAGGCCCGGTACTGCTGGCCTCAGAGCCCGGCGGTGCGACGGACGGCTTGCGCGAAATCGGACGGCATCAGGGTCTCTGGCGCTACACCGAGGGCCAGCGCAAGGGCCTGGGCATCGCCCACAGCGAGCCGCTGTATGTGCTGCGCAAGGACAGGGCGGGCAATGCCCTGATCGTGGGGCCGCGCGCCCTGCTGGGCATGCGCGCCTGCCTGACCGGCCCGGCCAATATTCTTGTGCCGCCGGAATATTGGCCCGAAGAAGTGCTGACCCGTCTGCGCCACCGCCAGCGGGCCGTCCCGGCCCAGGCAGTCCTGGACGGCGAGCGCTTGCGGATTACCTTGGAAGCGCCCCAGTTTCCCAGCGCGCCGGGCCAGGTGGCGGCCCTTTACGACGCCGGGGGCCGGGTGTTGGCCGGGGGCGTTGTGAAAGAAATCAGGTAAACTGAAATGCGGAAAATCTGTGCGCGGCAAACCCCATCCCATGCGTCTGGCTGAACAAAGGGCGACCTATCACTCCGTGCGGCAATTCCCCTCTTCCCGAACGACAAAAGGCCGGAGTTTTGCTCCGGCCTTTTGCAACAACGGGAATATCTGAAGACGGGCTTACCGGCCCTGTTCCATATCCTCGGTGAGGACCATCCGGCGCGCGGCCGCGGTTTCGTCCAGGCGGCGCACCGGCAGGCCGATAGGCGCGTCCGCCAGACTCTGCGGATCGGCGTTGCCCTGGGCGATGATCTCGTGCAGGGCATCCACATACGCGTCCAGGGTTTCCTTGCTTTCAGTTTCCGTGGGCTCGGCCATCAGGCATTCCTTGACGATCAGCGGGAAGTAGATGGTCGGCGCATGGAAGCCCCGGTCCAACAGGGCCTTGGCAATGTCCAGGGCGCGGGTGCCTTCGGGCGCGGAGGCCACGAACTCATGGGCGCAGAGCCGGTCGGCAAAGGGCACGTCCAGTATGTCTTCCAGGCGTTTTTTAAGGTAGTTGGCATTGAGCACCGCATATTCCGAAGCACGGGTCAGGCCTTCGCCGCCCAGGCGCAGCATGTAGGCCAAGGCTTTCACCACAACGCCGAAACTGCCGTAGAACGGCCCCATGTAGCCGATGGACCGGGGCAGATTGTAATCAAGATAATAGCTGCCGTCCTCGCGCAGGGCCACGCGCGGCGCGGGCAGGAAGGGCAGCAGGCGTTCGCCCACGCCCACCGGACCGGCGCCGGGGCCGCCGCCGCCGTGCGGGGTGCCCAAGGTCTTGTGCACATTGAGATGCACCACGTCAAAACCCACGTCGCCCACGCGCATCTTGCCCATAATGGCGTTCATGTTGGCGCCGTCGTAATAGAGCAACGCGTCCACCTTGCGCAATTCTTCCACGATGCGCGGCAGGTACAGCTCCATGAGGCCCAGCGTGTTGGGGCAAGTCATCATCAGACCGGCCACGTCCTCGCCGTGCTCGGCAATGGCCGCGGCCAAGGCGTCCGGATCCACCATGCCGTCGCGGGACTCGATGTTCACGGTCTCAAAACCGGCCAGCGCGGCGGAAGCCGGATTGGTGCCGTGGGCCGCGTCCGGAATGAGCATCTTTTTGCGATTGCGGCCTTTGGCCTTGTGATAGGCCGCGATGAGCTTGACGCCCGTGAATTCGCCGTTGGCCCCGGCCATGGGCTGGAAGGTGAAGGCCTTCATGCCCGTGAGCTCGCACAGCCAGCGCTCGGCCTCATAGAGGCATTGCAGTGCGCCCTGCGTGCAGGCCGCCCCGCGCGAGAGCTGGGCCAGCAACGGATGCAGGCGGCTGAAGCCGGGCAGCGCGGCCACGTATTCGGTGAACTTGGGATTGTACTTCATGGTGCAGGAGCCAAGGGGATAAAAATTGGCGTCCACACTGTAGTTGAGCTTGGAAAGCCCGGTGAAGTGCCGCACCACGTCCAGCTCCGAACATTCGGGCAGACGCGGGGGATCTTTGCGCAGCAGACCGGCGGGCAGCATCTGCGCGGCCGTGGGCGCGTCGGAATCTATCTCCCAGGCGCGGCGGCCGGGCACGGATTTGGCGAAAATGGTTTTCACAGCAGACCTCCCACGGTTTCGGCCAGAAAGCCGATCTGGCGGCGGCTGTTGAGCTCGGTGCAGGCCAGCAGCAGCACGTTTTCCATGCCCGGATAGTAGCGGCCCACGGGATAGCCCGGCACGCAGCCGTGGCTGGTGAGCGTGTCCACCAAGGTTTCGGCGGGCATGGGCAGGCGCAGGGCCACTTCATTGCCGAAGGGCGCGTCGTTGAGCAGCTCCACGCCCTTGAGGGCCGTGAGCCGCTCCACGGCATAGCGGGCCAGCGCCATGTTGTTTTCCGCCAGGCGGGTCAGGCCTTCCGGTCCCAGCAGGCTCATGTGGATCAGGGCGCGCAGGGCGCAGAGAGCCTGGTTGGAGCAGATGTTGGATGTGGCCTTGGCGCGGCGGATGTGCTGCTCGCGGGCCTGGAGGGTCAGCACGTAGCCGGTTTTGCCGTCCAGATCCGTGGTGCGGCCCGCGATGCGGCCGGGGAACTGGCGGATGTGCTCTTTGCGGCAGGTCATGACGCCCAGATAGGGACCGCCGAAGGACAACGGCTGGCCCAGGCTCTGGGCCTCGGCCACGGCCACGTCGGCCCCCATTTCGCCGGGAGTTTTGAGCACGGCCTGCATGACCGGGTACACGGAGATGATGCCGAAGGCCTTGTGCGCGCGGGCCTTGGCGAAAAGTTCCGTATAGTCGGCCACCGCGCCGAAGAAGTTGGGATTCTGCACCAGCACGGCCGCACAGTTGTCGTCCACGGCGGCCATCAGCGCGTCCATGTCGCTCACGCCGTCACGCTGGCGCACGGTCTTCAGTTCCAGGTCCAGGCTGGACATATAGGTGCCGAGCATGACCCGCCAGATGGGGTTCACGGCCTCGTCCACCACCAGCACGCGCCGCCGGGTGGCGCGCACGGCCATCATGGCCGCTTCGAACAGGGCGGTGCCGCCGTCGTAGACCGAGGCGTTGGCGCAGTCCATGTCCAGCAGGCGGCTGATGGCCGTCTGGAATTCAAAAATGGCCTGCAGGGTGCCCTGGGAGCATTCCGCCTGGTAGGGCGTGTACGCGGTATAGAACTCGCTGCGTCCGGCCAGGGCGTCCACGGCCTTGGGGATCTGGTGGGCATAATAACCCGCGCCCAGGAAGGAGATCATTTCCGGACGGTTTTTGGCGGCCAGGTCCTCGAAATAGGCACAGACCGAGGCTTCACCCTGCCCCTTGGGCAGTTTGAAACTTTTGGGCCGCATGTCCTGCGGAATGTCGGCGAAAAGGTCATCCAGGGTGCGCACGCCGACCACGGAGAGCATTTCCTGGAGATCGTCCGGCGTATGGGGAATATAGGGCATGTTTACTCCTTTTTGAACCTGCCTTGCGGCTTGCCCTGCAACGTTGCGCGTCTTTTGCAAAACCAGTTAGTTTTACAAAACATATCCAAGAAACCGCTACGTCAATCAAAATGACATCAGCGCTTCCTTAGAAACAGCCCCGGAGCATTTCAAAGGAATCTGCTCAAGGGAAGCGCTGAGTAATGAAAATTTTTGTTCTCTGCCAAGGGCGGCGAACCGCGGGCGGAGGGAGTATATTCAAACCCGACCTTCGCACGGAATGAGCCGGACGCGGGCAGAGCGCAAAAAGACCATTACTCAGTATTTTCCTGGGAGCTGTTTCTAAATCAGGGAGTTTTGCCTTTCCAGCGAGGAAAACGAGCTTTTTACGACGGGAGTATACTCTTCTGGTATTCGGCCGGAGTGAAAAGCGACGTTTGACGAAGCCGGCAGACAAAAGAACCAATTTAGAAACAGCTCCTAGTGAGCCTCTGTTGCGCAGAAAGCCTCATACGCCGCCGCGTCCATCAGGCCCTCGGGCTTGCCGGACAGCTTCACGCGCACCAGCCAGCCTTCGCCGTAAGGATCGCTGTTGCATTTTTCCGGGGCATCCTCCAGAACGGCGTTCACCTCGGCCACTTCGCCGCTCACCGGCGAGACCAGGTCGCTGGCGGCCTTGACCGATTCCACGGAGCCGAATTCCTTGTCCACGGCCAGGGCGTCACCCGCCTGCGGCAGTTCCACATAGGTGATGTCGCCGAGGGATTCCTGGGCGAAATGGGTGATGCCGATAACGGCTTCGTCGCCTTCCAGGCGGGCCCATTCATGACTTTTGCTGTAGAGAAGATCGGCGGGAGCGTTGGACATGGTGTTTCCCCTTTACACTGCATAAAATGTGTTGGTTATGTGAAATCAAAAGCCTTGCGCGGGCAAAGGCTCCGCGCCTACTGCAATTTTTTGCGGGCCGTGCCTTCTTTGTAGAAAGGCAGATCCGCGCGGCGGGCCGCCAGTTCGCTGCGGGCCGTGCGGACCACGAAATCCGCATGTTCGGCCTGAGCCGCGTCCACCCAGGCAAAAGCGATGACGCAGCCCAGCGAGGGCGCAAAGGAACCGCTGGTCACCCGGCCCACTTCCGGGCCGCCGGGCAGAGCCAGAACGTCGCCGTGCCGCGCGGAACGGCGGCCTTCAATGCGCAGAGGCACCAGCACCTCGCGCACGCGCTGCGCGCCTTCCTTGCCCACATAGTCGGCCGTGCTGGTCAGCATGCGGCCCATGCCCGCCTCGGCCGGAGAGTGTTTGTCGTCCAGATCGTGCCCGTAGAGGGGCAACCCGGCCTCCAGGCGCAAAGTGTCGCGCGCGCCGAGGCCCACGGGTTTGACCCGTTCGTCCTTGAGCAGGGCCGTCCAGAAGGCCTCGGCCTTGTCCCAGGGCAGATAAAGCTCAAAACCCAGTTCGCCGGTGTAGCCCGTGCGGCTGACCAGCAGAGGCGCGCCGTCAAAGGTCGTTTCCCGGAAGCCGAAATAGGGCAGGTCATGAAAATTCTCGTTGAGCGCGGCTTCCAGCACGCCCACGGACTCCGGCCCCTGCAGGTCGACCTTGGCCGTGACGGCGGAAAGGTCGGTGAGGGCCACGCTTTGGGGCAGGCGCTCGCGCAGAGCCGCAAAATCCCCGGCTGCGCAGGCCGCGTTGACCACGATCATGAAAGCGTCCGGGCCGAAGCGATAAATGATGCAATCGTCCAGCACGCCGCCTTCGGCGTTGAGCAGAAAGCCGTAACGGCATTTGCCCGGCGCAAGGGTGGCCAGGTTGTGGCTCACCGCGCGGGACAGCGCCTCATCCGCGCCCGGCCCCTCAATGCGGAATTCGCCCATATGGCAGATGTCGAAAAGACCGGCATGCTGACGGGTGTGTTGATGCTCGATCAGAATGCCCTCGTACTGGATGGGCATGAGCCAACCGGCGAAAGGCGCCATTTTGGCCCCATGGGCCTCATGCCAGGAAGTGAGCGGCGTACGCAGTTCCGACATGGATTCTCCTTTGCTGCAGTGTCTTCAACGCGGCCGTAAGCGGCCGGAGCCCGTCGGGCAGCCTGTGATGGGCGCGTGTACTTTACCATGTCCGGAGGCGGGGCACAAGAAGCCCGGCATGCCGCGCAAACCTGACAACGCGGCAAAAAAGACGCCGGGGCCGTCGCCCAAGGTGCCTTGACCCTTGCGGCATATGGAGCATAAGAAAATGAACTGCCCGGACATGCGCGGGTTCTTCGACAGCCTCCTTTTCAAGCGCCTTCTTTCGGAAACATTACATGCCCAAGGTCCGCCCTCTGCATTTCCCGGTCTTTTTGACCGGCGTGCTGCTTACCATCGCCTTCGTCGCCTATGCCGCGTGGTCCTCGGCCGATCATCGGCGGACGGACGCCCTGCACACCGCCGAAGTGTACAGCGCTCGCCTGGAAACGCTGATGGGCGGGCTTTTTCACAAAACCGACGTGCTGGAATCCGTGATCATCGCCGGACACGGGCACATACCGGAAACAGCCTTTGAGGATCTGGCCAGATCGCTGGCCGACGGCACGGGCATCCGGGCCGTCCAGTATCTGCCGGACGGCGTCGTGACCTATTGCTATCCCCGCGAGGGCAATGAAGCGGTCATGGGCACAAGCGTTTTCACCAACCCCAAACGCCGGGCCGATGCTCTGCTGGCCGTCAACAGCCGCAGCATTGTTTTATCGGGCCCATACAGCCTTTTCCAAGGCGGCCTGGGACTGGTGGCGCGCAATCCCATTTTTCTGACCGAGGCCGACGGGCGGGAAAAATTCTGGGGGTTCGCGGCGTTGATCCTGGACCTGCCCGAGGCCCTGAAACCGGTCTTTCTGGACGCGTTGCGGCAGGAGGGCTACGCCTACCGCCTGCACTGCCGGGGGGAACACGGCGATGACCTGACAATCGCCCAGAGCGGCGTCATGCCCTCCGGACGGCCTGTGGACTACGGCATCCAGGTGCCCAACCATGCCTGGACGCTCAGCCTTGCCCCGGAAGGCGGCTGGGTAGACACAAGGGAGCTCCCCCTTCAACTGGGCCTGGGCTTCGTCATCAGCGGGCTGTGCGCCGTCGTGGCGCACCAGCGGCGGGAAAAGGAACGCCTGCTGCGCCAAGCCGCGGAGACTGACGATCTGACCGGCCTGTACAACCGCCGCAAGCTGAACCGGGTGGTGGATGCGCTCTGCCGCGCGCCGCAGCCCGCGCACTTTGTGTTTCTGTATATGGACCTGAACGCCTTCAAAGCCTGCAACGACACGCTGGGCCATTTCTGGGGGGATACGGTACTCAAGGAGTTCGCGCGGCGCCTGCGCTCCGCCCTGGGGCCCCAGGCAGCTCTTGCCCGCGTGGGCGGCGACGAATTCGCGGCCGTGGTCGTCACGGGCGGCGGCCGGGACGCGGTGCCGGAACTGCTGCGGCGCATCCGGGAAAGTCTGCGCGAACCGGTCCTGCTCGACGGCATGCCCGCAGGGATCTCCAGCAGCACGGGCTGGGCGGAATTTCCCGCCGAGGGCAAGAATTATGACGCGCTGATGAAAACGGCCGACGCCCGGATGTATGAGGACAAACGGCGGCATGGAGCCGAACGGGCGTGCGGGAGCGCCCAAGCCTGAACGCCGCCCGCGCGGCGGCGCCAGAGCGGATCAACGTTAAAATGCTCTCATCGCGCCCGGCGGCGGTGGAAGCCAATGCGTTCTTATTCCGCAAAAAAGCGGCGCATTTCCTCCGGATCGCAGCCGCTGAAATACAATTCCCAAGGCACGTCTTCCAGGGCTTCGGCCAAGGCTCCGGGCTCATGCTGCAACCCGGCAAGCATGTTTTCCAGATCCTCGATTTCGGCATTGGCGAAGAAATCGCCGTAAATCCGGCAATCCGCGATCCGACCGTTGCGCACGCTCAGCCGCAGGTTCACACCGCCCCAGGGAAAACGGCGGCGCTTTTCCTCGGTGAAGGCCGGCGAAGCGCCGTAGTTCCAGCTCCACTGCCGGTATTTGCTGTCGGCCAGAGCCTGGGCCGCGGCGTAATCCCCCATGTCCAGACGGGCGGCGCTTGCGGCGCAATGGCGCAGCAGGCAACATTTGAGCGTGCCCATGTCCGTGCCCGGCGTCCAGCATTCGGAAAGATTGCAGACCCTGGCCCGTACCGAGGCCACGCCCTTGGAGCGGATTTTCTCCGGATCCACGCTCAACGCCTCGCTCAGGCGCCCGAAATCCACGTCCACCAGCAGGGTGCCGTGGTGCAGCACCTTGCCCCGGTGAATCCGCTGGCCGCTGCCCGATATCTTGCGTCCGTCCACTTCCAGGTCATTGCGGCCCGAAATTTCGGCCCGCACCCCCACATCGGACAGGGCTTCGCGCACCGGTTCCAGGTAACGCCGGAAATTCACCCGCTCCTGGCCGTTGGCGTTTTCAATGAAGGAAAAATTGAGATTGCCCGTATCATGGTAGACCGCGCCGCCGCCGGTGATGCGCCGTACCACCGGCAGATTTTCGCGCCGTACGAAATCGGCGTTGACTTCCTCGGCGGTGCACTGGTGGCGGCCCACAATAATGGAAGGGCCATTCTGCCAGAGCATGAAAAGTCCGGGATGTTCCGGCGGCAGGGAATCAAAAAGCCGCTCTTCAAGAGCCAGATTAAAAGCGGGGTCCAGCGAAGAAAATGTCAGAAATTCCATGGCGGCCTCGTCATGCCCCTGGTATCCGGCCTGTCCGGGGCGCGTCACGGTGGCATACGCGCCGCTGAACAGGATCGCAGGCATCGGTCATTAGAGTATACTATGCTGAGCAGTCAGACATTTTCAATGCCAAAACGCCCTGATTCAGCTTGAAAAAGCGGTGTGCGTTTTCCCCGCAGGCCAGCCAGAGTTCTTCCGGCGCGACGCCGCGCGCCTCGGCCACAGCCCTGGCGGTGAACACTGTCAGGGCCGGTTCGTTGCGCTTGCCGCGCCAGGGTATGGGTGAAAGATAGGGGGAGTCGGTTTCCAGCAGCAGGCGGTCCGCCGGAATAATCGCCGCGGCCTGACGCAACGCCGCATTGGCCGGGTAGGTCGCCGGGCCGGGCACGGAAATGTGCCAGCCGTTGTCCAGAATGCGGCGGGCCAGAGCCGGGCCGCCCCCGAAGCAGTGCCAGAGCAGCGGATATCCGGCAAAACCGCGCGCCTCCAGGGTCATGAGACATTCGTCCTCGGCCTCGCGGCAGTGAATGACCACGGGGGCGTCCAGCTCGCGGGCCAGATCCAGCTGTTCAGTGAACGCCTTGAACTGCAACTCCCTGGGGCAGTCCTGCCAGTGGAAGTCCAGGCCGATTTCGCCCACGGCCCGCAGGCGCGGCTCCGTCGCAAAGGCCGCGCGCATGGCCGCCAGGCTCTCCGGCGTGCAGTTCCGCCCGTCGCAGGGATGGATGCCCAGCAGAAAAAAGACTTCCGGATGCTTGTCGAACAAAGCCCGGCGCGCGACGAAATCATCAGGCCCCAGAAAGACGTTGCCCACGTTGGCCAGCCCTGCCGCGCGGGCCCGGGCCAGAACATCCTCACGGTCCGGATCGAAGTCCGGATCGTCCAGATGCGCGTGGCTGTCCACCCCGCCCAGGGGCAAAGCCCGGCTCAGGGGGTCAATACGCTCCACTTTTTTGTGTCCCATGCGTAACCTCGCGGGGAAACATAGCAATGCTCCGGCAACGAGGCAAGTAAAGCGGGAACCACGCGGCACGGCCGTCGGGCGGCATTGCCAGCGGCGGGCATTGAGAGTAATATATCTGCATTACGGGCACCGCCGCCTGAACGCGGCGGCGTCCGGCTACAGTCTTTCCGGGGGAAACATGCATCTGCGTAAACGGGTTCTGGTCACCGGCGGTTCGGGCTTTCTGGGGTCGCACCTCTGCGAGCGTCTGCTCGATCAGGGGCACGAAGTGATCTGCGTGGACAATTTCTTTTCCAGCGCGCGGGCCAATGTGGAAGAGTTCATGGACAACAAGCGCTTTGAGCTGATCCGCCACGACGTCACCTTCCCGCTCTACGTGGAGGTGGACGAGATTTACAATCTGGCCTGCCCGGCCTCGCCCGTGCATTATCAGCACGACCCGGTGCAGACCATCAAGACCTGCGTGCACGGGGCCATCAATATGCTCGGCCTGGCCAAGCGGCTGGGCGCGCGCATCTATCAGGCCTCCACCAGCGAGGTATACGGCGATCCGGAAGTGCATCCGCAGACCGAGGACTACTGGGGCCATGTGAATCCCAACGGCATCCGTTCCTGCTACGATGAAGGCAAGCGCTGCGCCGAGGCGCTCTTTTTCGCCTACCGGCGGCAGGGCAACCTGCCCATCAAAGTGGGCCGCATCTTCAATACATACGGTCCCAAGATGCATCCCAACGACGGCCGCGTGGTGTCCAACTTCATCATCCAGGCCCTGAAAAACGAACCCATCACCATTTACGGCGACGGCAGCCAGACCCGTTCCTTCTGCTATGTGGACGACCTAGTGGAGTGCATGCTGCGTTTCATGGCCTCGTCCGACGACTTCACCGGCCCCATGAACATGGGCAATCCCGGCGAATTCACCATCAGGGAACTGGCTGAAAAGGTGGTGGCCCTTACCGGCAGCGGTTCGGTCATCAGCTATGAACCCTTGCCCGGAGACGATCCCAAGCAGCGGCGGCCCGATATTTCCCTGGCTCGGAAGATGCTGGGCTGGGAGCCCGTGGTGCCCCTGGAAGAAGGCCTGAAAAAAACCGTTGCCTACTTCGAGGGACAGTTGCGGCAGGGCTTGGCGTAGCCCGGCCGAGAACATCCGGAACAGCGCATGGAACTCTTTCTCACGGCCCTTCTGATTCTGGCGGGGACGGCGCTGGCGACGGGCCTGCTGGCCATCGCGGCGGCCCTGCGGCCTTTTGGCGCGGCCTGGGGACGGGCCGTCAACCGGTTCGGCTCGCTGGGCGCGGCCTTGGGGTGCCTGATAGGGCTCTGCGCCCTGGCCGTCGGCCCCTGGGAGGCCGTCGACAGTCTGTCGCCGGCCCTGCCTTGGGGACTGCCCGTGGGCGCGTGCGTCCTGGGTCTGGACTCCTTGAGCCGCCTTTTTCTGCTGCCGGTTTTCGGCCTGGGACTGGTCTGCGCCCTTTCCGGCGGCCTCTCCCTGCGGCACGTTTCGCCGCGTATACACAATCTGGGCGCGCACTGGTTCTTTTATCTGCTTCTGCTGCTGGGCATGGCTCTGGTCATGAGCGCGCGCGACGCCGTGCTTTTTCTGCTGGCCTGGGAAATCATGTCCCTGGCTCCTTTCTTTCTGATTGATTTCAACGACGGCGACAGCAAGGTGCGCGACGCCTCCTGGGTCTATCTGGTGGCCGCGCATTTGGGGGCCGTGGCCCTGATCGCCTTTTTCGGCCTGCTCTGGCAGAGCTCGGGCGTCACGGCGCTGGACGCGCTTCGCGACGGCGCGGCCCTGCGCGCGGCCGGGCCGGGCGTCATGACCGCGCTGTTCCTGCTGGCCGTGCTGGGCTTCGGGGCCAAGGCCGGGCTCGCGCCCCTGCACGTCTGGCTGCCCGAGGCCCATCCCGCCGCGCCCAGCCATGTCTCGGCCCTGCTGTCCGGGGCCATGATCAACGCCGGACTGTACGGGCTGATCCGCAGTCTGGGCATACTGGCGGCTCCAGGCGCCGCGCCCGAATGGTGGGGCTGGTGTCTGCTTCTGCTGGGCCTGGGCACCGGCCTGATGGGCATTCTGAAAGCGCTGGCCCAGAGCAACCTCAAGCGCCTGCTGGCTTATTCCAGCGTGGAGAACATGGGCCTCATGTTCATGGGCGTGGGGGCCGGGCTCATCGGCAAGGCCTCGGGCAACGCCTGGATCGCCCTGCTGGGCTTCGCGGGCGCACTGCTGCACATGCTCAACCACGCGGGTTTCAAGGGCCTGCTCTTTCTCTGCGCGGGCGAAGTGCTGCACGCCACGGGCACGGTGCGCATGGAACTGCTGGGCGGCTTGCAGAAGCGCCTGCCCCTGCTGGGCGCGGCCTTCGCCCTGGGCGCGGCGGCCATCGCCTGCCTGCCGCCCCTGAGCGGTTTTGCCGGAGAATTTGTGCTGGCCCTTTCCATGCTGGACGGCCCGACCCTGCCCGGCGTGGAGCGGCAGATGGGCCTGCTGCTGGCCCTGACGGGTCTGGCCCTGATCAGCGGCCTGGCCGCCGCCCTCTATGCCAAGGCTTACGGCATGACGTTTCTGGGCGAGGCCCGCACGGGCTTCGCGGCCAATGCCCACGCCGTCTCCTGGCGCACGCTCTGGCCGCTGTCCCTGCCCGCCCTGGCCTGCGTGGCGGGCGGCCTGCTGGCCCCGAGCTTTTTCGGCCTGGCCGCGCAAACTGCCCTGCACGCCGTCCCCCCGCCGCAAGGTCTGATTCCCGGCGCGCTGGAAGTCCAGGCCCAGGCGAGCGGGAGCCTCGGCATGGTTTCCATGCTGGGCGGGGGTGGCCTGCTGCTGTCCCTGGCGCTGCTGCTGGGCCGCAAATGGCTGCTGCGGCGGCGCGGCGCGGCGGCGCAAATGGAGCGGACGGAGCAGACATGGGGCTGCGGCTTTCAGGCGGGTTCAGCGCGCATCCAGTATACGGACGCCTCCTTTTCCGAGCCGCTGGCGCGGATTTTCGCCCCGGCCATGGGGCTCAAGGTTCGCCGCCCGATGATCGAGGGGCTTTTCCCCGGCCGGGCCGGGCTGAGCGTGACCGCGCCGGATCGTCTGCGCAGCGGTCTGTTCACGCCCCTGTTCGAAGCCGTGGAACGCCTCTGCAATGCCTGTAAAATCATCCAGCACGGCAAGATTCATCTGTATATCCTCTATATTCTGGCCACGGTGGTGGGCCTGCTGATATGGGGGCTGGGCGTATGAGCCAGAACATTTCCGCCTATCTCGTCCAGCTGCTGCTGGCCCTGGCCCTGGCCCCGCTGCTGCCCGGCATCATCAATCGGGTCAAGGCCAAGACGGCCGGGCGCAGGGGCAAGCCCCTGCTGCAAACCTACTATGATCTGGCCCGGCTGCTGCGCAAGGGCGAGGTCATCAGCCGCACCGCCACCTGGACCTTCGCCGCCGGGCCCGGCGTGGCCCTGGCCGCCACGCTCTGCGCTCTGGCCCTGCTGCCCCTGGGCGGCGCGCCCTCGCCGCTGGGTTTCAGCGGGGACTTTCTGCTGGCCGCCTATCTGCTGGGCATGGGGCGCTTCGCCCTGATTCTGGCGGCCTTGGATACGGGCTCCTCCTTCGAGGGCATGGGTGCCAGCCGTGAAGCCGCCTTTTCGGCTCTGGCCGAACCCGTTCTGTTTCTGGCCTTTCTGGTGCTGACCAGCCTGAGCCTCGACCTGCACCACGGCTTGGACCCGGCCGCGTCCTTCTCCCTGTCGGGCATGTTCGGCGGACAGGCCGCCGGGGCCTGGCTGCTGGGCCGCGCGGAACTGTTGCTGATTCCGGCGGTGTTCTTTGTGCTGTTGCTGGTGGAGAACTGCCGCATCCCGGTGGACGACCCCAACACCCATCTGGAACTGACCATGATCCACGAGGCCATGGTGCTGGACCACTCCGGCCCCAACCTGGCCATGATCATATATGGGGCGGCGCTCAAGCTCTGGTTTTTCGCGGCGCTCATCGCCGGGCTGCTGGTGCCGCCGCTGCCGCTCTGGCAGCAGGCCGGTCTGTGGCTGGCCGTCATTCCGGGACTGGCGGCGGTGGTGGGCGTGGTGGAATCCGTCATGGCCCGCCTGCGCCTGACGCGCGTCCCCCAGCTGTTGGGCGGCACGGCGGCTCTGGCGGCCCTGGCCCTGATTCTGACCCAGGTTCGCTGAAATGCGCGGCGTTTCAACGATAGAGCATTTTGCGCTTGAAATTATCGCGTAACGGCGAAGTAAATTCGCCTTGCGATACTTTCGCGGTACGGATTTTCACGGAAAATCCGCACAGAGCGTTAAGATATTTTCAATATCAAAACGCTCTAAGCTGTTCCAGGCGAGGCGGACAATGACCACGACGTTCCTCCCCACAGTGCTTTTTCTGCTGCTGCTCAACAATCTTCTGCTGCTGGGCGCGCCGCGTCTGCCGGCTCTGATCCGGCTCACGGCTTTTCAGGGCATTCTGCTGGCGGTCCTGCTGCTGTGTCTGGATCATGCCCTGCTGGCCGGAGCCGTGCTGCTGATCAAGGGCCTGCTGCTGCCCGGCCTGCTCACGCGCACCCGGAAGCGCCTGCGCGCCGGGGCGGGCCTCAGGCCCCGCCTGCACATCGGGCTGGGCATTCTGGCGGGCATGTCCGGGCTGGTCTTCTCGTTCTGGCTGGAGGCCCGGCTGTCCATCCTGCCGGGGCTTTTTCCGCCGCTGCTGCTGCCCACGGCCCTGACCACTCTGTTCTGTGGGCTGATCCTGGTCGTGGGGAGGACCACGGCCCTTTCGCAGGTCATCGGCTATCTGGTGGCGGAAAACGGCATTTTTCTGCTGGGCGCGCCGCTGATGACCGCAGGCGCGGTCTGGTTCGAACTGGCCCTGTTGCTGGACATTTTTGTGGCGGTTTTCGTCATGGGCATCGCCATCAATCACATCGGCGAAACCTTTGAATCCATTGACGTGGGGCGCTTTCGCAGCCTCAGGGACTAGACGCGCATGCTGGAAGCTCTGCTTTTTCTCCCGCTCGGCGCGGGCCTGATCATGCTGCTGGTGGGCAACGCCGCCTTCTGCCGGGGACTGTTGCCGCTCACGGCTCTTGGGCACGTCACACTGTCTCTGCTGACCGTTGCGCGCGTGGCGCGAGGCGAACAGCCCTGCGCTCTGGGCGGCCTGCTGGCCCCGGACGCGCTGGGTGCGCTTTTTCTGGCGCTGGCCAGCCTGCTGTTTCTGGCGGCCTCCATCTACGCTGTGGGCTATCTGCGTGAAGAGGAAAACTTTGAGGAACGCACCTGCATCCAGGACGGCCGCCCCTTCACCAACGCCCCGGAGCGCCGCTTCACGGCCTGTCTCTGCTTCTTTCTGGCGGCCATGAGCCTGGTGACCACTACCCCGCATCTGGGCGCGCTCTGGGTGGGCATAGAAGCCACCACCCTCTCCAGCGCGCCGCTGATCTATTTTCACCGCCACCGCCATTCGTTGGAAGCCACCTGGAAATATCTGATCATCTGTTCCGTGGGCATCGCCCTGGCGCTGCTGGGCAATATCCTGCTTTCCGTGGCCTTTTACGCACCTGACGGAAGCGGCATCCCGGCCGGGGACATGGACCAGGTCGGCTGGTTCATCCGGCACGCGAATACGGCCGCGCAACCCTGGCTCAAGGCGGCCTTCATCTTTCTGCTGGTGGGCTACGGCACCAAGATGGGCCTCGCGCCCCTGCACAACTGGCTGCCCGACGCCCACAGCCAGGCCCCGTCCCTGGTGTCGGCCCTGCTTTCCGGCGCACTGCTCAACTGCGCCCTGTTGGGCATCCTGCGCGGGCACCAAATCATGCTGGCGGCGGATCTGGGCGATTTCAGCGGCGGCCTGCTGGTCTTTTTCGGCCTGCTCTCTCTGATCACGGCGGCCATTTTCATCGTGGGGCAGGGCCATTACAAGCGCCTGCTGGCCTACTCCAGCGTGGAGCACATGGGCATTCTGGCCCTGGGCGCGGGCCTGGGCGGCTTAGCGGCCCAGGGCGCGCTGTTGCATGCGGTCTGCCACTCCCTGACCAAATGCATGCTCTTTCTGCTGGCGGGCAACATCCTGGCCCGTTATCACACCTTTTCCAGCTATGACATACGCGGCCTGCGCTGGACCATGCCCGTCACCGGCGCGCTCTGGACGGCGGGTTTTCTGGCCGTGGCCGGTTCGCCGCCCTTCGGCATCTTCGTCAGCGAATTCCTGATTCTCAAGGGCATGCTGGCCCAAGACTCCTACGGCGTGGCCGCCGCCTATCTGACGGCTCTGGCCGTGATTTTCGTGGGCATGTCCGTGGCCGTGCTGCGCATGGTGCAGGGCAACCGGCCCCCGGACTTGCCGAGGAGCCGACACGAGACCTTGCTGAGCGTGCTGCCGCCCCTGGCTCTCTGTCTGGCCGTACTGACGCTGGGCCTCTGGGTGCCCGACCGGCTGTGGCATTTTCTGCAACGCGGCGCGGCGCTTATCGACGGCTAGAGCGTTTTGATATTGAAAATATCTCAACGCTCCGTGCGGATTTTCCGTGAAAATTCGCACCGCGAAAGTATCGCAAGGCAGATTTATTTCGCCGTTACGCGATCATTTCAAGCGCAAAATGCTCTCTAGGAGACCTGGGTATGCTTTCCTTTGATTACCGGCAGGCCATGGATCTCGACGATCTGCCCCTTATGGACGCGGCGGAGCTGCGCGACCGTCTGACCGGAGCCGTGGCCGAAGGCTGGCGCGTACTGGCCTTCTTCGGACTGCCGGAAGCCGCACGCGGTCCGGACGCTTCCGGCCCCGTGGGCTTGTGCTGCGTGCTGGGCCACGACGCCGCGCGCATGCTGACAGTGCTGCGCACCCCGCCGCTGGAGCGCTTCGACTCTCTCACACCGGACTGCCCCCAGGTTCACCTTTTTGAGCGCGAGATATACGAGCAATGGGGGGTGGAACCCGTGGGGCATCCCTGGCTCAAGGCCGTGCGCCGCACGCCCGACGGCATGCGGGGCGGCGCGAAGAGCGACGCCCCGGCGGACTACCCCTTTTACCGGGCGGACGGCGGCGAAGTGCATGAAGTGGCCGTGGGCCCGGTGCATGCGGGCATCATTGAGCCGGGACATTTCCGCTTTCAATGCCACGGCGAAATCGTATTGCACCTGGAAATCGCCCTGGGCTATCAGCACCGAGGTCTGGAAGCCATGCTCACGGGCGGCCCGGCGGGCCGCCGCCTGCCGTTGCTGGAATGCGCGGCCGGAGATTCCAGCGTGGCCCACGCCACGGCCCATTGCGTGCTGTGGGAACGCCTGACCGGGACGGACGTGCCCCAACGCGCCCAGCTTGTGCGCCGCATCGGCCTGGAGCTGGAGCGTCTGGCCAGCCATTGCGGCGACCTGGGGGCCATTGCCGGGGATACGGGTTTTCTGCCCACTTCCTCCTGGAACGGGCGCATCCGGGGCGATTTTCTGAACATGACCGCCAGCTTGTGCGGCAACCGTTTCGGGCGCGGCCTGCTGCGCTACGGCGGCGTGGCCTGGGATCTGGACCCGGCGGGCTGCGAGGATCTGGCGGCGCGGCTGCGGGCGGCCGGACGGGACACGCGCGGCGCGGTGGACATCATGTTGGAGGCGGCCAGCGTGCGCGACCGGCTGGCGGGTATCGGCGCGCTGCGCCCCGAGGACGCCCGCGTTCTGGGGCTGGTGGGCGTGCCCGCGCGGGCCTGCGGCCTTGATCTGGACGCGCGCTTTCATGCCCCTCTGTCGGAGCTGCCCGTGGGCGATCACGGTCCGCGCCGGGAACGCGGCGGCGACGTGCTGGCCCGCGCCCTGGTGCGCAGCCATGAACTGGACGATTCCCTGGCCTTGCTGCGGGATGATCTGGCCCGTCTGGCCGCCTGTCCGGAAACGCCCGCCGTGTCCGCGCTTTCGCGGCCGCCGCGTCTTCCGGCCCGCAAGCTGGCCGTGGCCCAGGTGGAGGGGTGGCGCGGCGAAATCTGCCATCTGGCCGTCACCGGCACGAACGGGGAACCGCTGGTCTGCAAAATCGTGGACCCGTCCTTCCACAACTGGCCCGGCTTGGCGCTAGCCATGCGCGGAGGCCAGATCTCGGATTTTCCCCTCTGCAACAAGAGCTTCAATCTTTCATATTGCGGCCACGATCTGTGAGGCTTGCCCATGCTGCGCATCATCAAGGAACGCTTGTACCAGAAATACCGCACGCTGGACTATCCCCGGCGGGAGCCCGCGCTTTCACCACGCTATCTGGGGCGTCCCACGCTTACGGATGTGGATTGCGGCGACTGCCGGGCCTGTTTCACGGCCTGCCCCGCAGGCGCGCTGTTGCCGTCCCCGTCCGCTGCATCCGGCCCACCCGGTCAGTCCTGCGGCGCGCGCACCCCGCTGCTGGACATGGGCCGCTGTATTTTTTGCGGCGCCTGCCGCGCGGCCTGCCCCAAAGGGGCCTTCCACTTCAGCGGGGAGCACCGTCTGGCCGCCTTCCGGCGGGAGGCTCTGCGCATCGCGCCCCTGCCGCCCGGCGCGTCCGCTCCGGCATCCGCGTCGCCGTGCCCGCCCCGCGATTACAGTCTGTTCCGCCGCTCCCTCAAGTTGCGCCAGGTCAGCGCCGGGGGCTGCAACGCCTGCGAGGCCGACTGCAATGTGCTGGGCACCCTGGTGTATGATCTGGGCCGTTTCGGCATCGAATTTACGGCCTCGCCGCGCCATGCCGACGGTCTGGTGGTCACCGGCCCGGTGACGGAAAACATGCGTCGGGCTCTGCTGGACACGTGGGCCGCCATGCCGGAGCCGCGTCTGCTGGTGGCCGTGGGGGCCTGCGCCATTTCCGGCGGCCTGTTCCGGGAAAGCCCGCAATGTCACGGGGGTCTGGATGGAGGCGGCCGCCTGCCGCCCGTGGATGTCTTTGTGCCCGGCTGCCCGCCCAATCCCTGGAGCATTCTGGACGGTTTGCTGTCGTTGCGCCGCCGGGACTGACAGCTTTTTCGCCGCCGCGCGCGGCTGTTGGTACGGACGTTGGTATCTCCCGGGAACCTGTTTTCGCATCGAGCCGCCCCGTACCTCCCCGTTTTTTGCCGATTTCCTCTTTGGCGGCATCCAGCCGCCAAGGAGGAAGCATGAAACTCACGGAAAAAGCCGTCCGCGCCGTCACCGGCAACGGCAAGGCCCAAAAGCTCGCTGACGGGGGCGGGCTTTTTTTGTACGTCTCGCCCAAGGGCGGAAAGTCTTGGCGGCTGGCGTACCGCTACCTGGGCCGCCAGAAACTGCTGGTCATCGGCCCCTGGCCCGGGCTCAGTCTGCGGGAGGCCCGGGAACGACGGGAAGCGGCCAAAAAACTGTTGCTGGAACATATTGATCCTAGCGCGGCGAAGCGGGCGGCCAAAGCCGAAGCCCTGACCGTTTCCCGCAATACCCTGGAAGCCGTGGCGCGCGACTGGCTGGACAAATTTTCCGACCAGTGGGCTCCGCGCACCGCCGCCGCTATTGTGGGGCACGTCACGCAGATTCTGATTCCCGCCTTGGGCTCACGGCCCATCAAGCACATCAGCCCGCCGGAATTGCTGGACATGTTGCGCGGCGTGGAGCGCCGCTCCGTGGTCACGGCGCACAGGCTGTTGTCCGAATGCGGACGTATTTTCCGCTATGCCGTTGCCACGGGCCGGGCCGAACGTGATGTGGCCGCCGATCTGCGCGGCGCGCTGCGGCCCATACGCACCCGACACCTCGCCGCCCTGACCGAACCCGATGAAATCGGACGGCTGCTCTGCGCCATTGACACCTACTGGGGCACCTTTCCCGTTAAATGCGCGCTGCAAATGGCTCCCTATGTCTTTGTCCGAGCCAACGAACTGGCTGGGGCCCAGTGGCGGGAGTTCGACCTGCCCGGAGCGGAATGGCGCATCCCCGCCGAGCGGATGAAAACCCGCGTGGCGCATATCGTGCCTCTGGCCCGCCAAGTCGTCGCTCTTCTGGAGCAATTGCGCAACTCCGACGGCAACAGCCGTTTTCTCTTTTCCGGCCTGCACGGCGGACAGGACAGAATCTGCAATATCACGCTGGTAAGCGCTATCCGTAGGTTGGGCTATGACAGGGAGAGGATGTCATTCCACGGTTTCCGCTCCATGGCCTCCACCCTGCTCAACGAGCGGGGCTACAACAGTGACTGGATCGAACGCCAGTTGGCCCATTGCGAGAAAGACAGCGTGCGCGCCTCCTATAACCACGCCCGTTATCTGCCGGAGCGCAAAAAAATGATGCAGGGATGGGCGGATTATCTGGACCACCTGCGCGCGTCCTATAAAGAACACCACCACGCCGCCTACCTTGAAGACATGCGTTTGGCGCTTCACAAAAGAAAAATGCGGGATAATCGGCGGATAGCCGAACATCGACGCGCGGCGCTCTGCCCGAAATAACCAGAACGCGTGGGGCCGGTGCGCCATAATGCGGACCGGCCTTTCTTCAAAAACGCTGTTGGTAGAATTGCGGGTATTTTTACTTTATTTTTATTTTAATCATTTTATTTCAAATGATTAACTGAGACATGTGCTTCTGGCCAGAACGGCAAGTTCACCGGCGGCAACGGCCTGACCGGCTACAACGGCAGTGCGAAAAGCAAAGGCGGCGAAGACGAATTCGAAGCCAAGCAGCGTGTGCGTTTGCAGTTGGATGCCGTGGCTTCTGAAGCCCTGTCCGGCACGGTCTTCTTTGAAATCGGCGCCCAGACCTGGGGCAAAGACAGCAAGAACGGTGGTGCGCTGGGCGCGGACGGTAACGACGTGGTGAAGCTGAAGAACGCCTATATCGACTGGATGGTGCCCCAGACCGACCTGAAGGTGCGCATGGGCATTCAGGGCGTGGCCCTGCCCAGCATGACCACCGGTAGCAACGTGTTCAATGACGACGTGGCCGGTGTGGTCGCCAGCTACCAGTTCAACGAAAACGTGGGCCTCACCGCTTTGTGGGCTCGCCCCTTTAACGATAATTTCGAAGGCTGGTATAAGGATGGCTACGACAAGGGCTATGAAGCCAACTACATGGACAATGTGGATGTTTTCGCTCTGCTGCTGCCCCTGTCCTTTGACGGCGTGAAAGTGACCCCCTGGGGCATGATGGCCGCCATCGGTCCTAATGCCTTTGCGAAGCAGAAGTACGACAAGGATGATAACCCCGACGGTCGCAACTATTTCGATGTGGCCGGTACCTCCAATAAGTATCCCGCCGCCGGGATGTTCCCAGTGGGTGGAGCCCGTCACAAGGACGGCAGCCTTGATAACAAGAAGCTGAATTCCTACGGCACCGCCTGGTGGGCCGGCCTGACCGGCGAAGTGACCATGTGGGATCCCTTCCGCATTGCCTGGGATTTCAACTACGGTTCCGTGCAGTATGACGACAGCCGCCTGAACCGTCAGGGCTGGCTGGCCTCCCTGCTCTTCGAATACAAGATGGATTGGGGCATTCCCGGTCTGTACGGCTGGTACGGTTCCGGCGACGACAGCAACCCGGCCAACGGTTCCGAGCGCATGCCCAGCCTGAGCGTGAACGACAATAACAACGGCTTCTCCAACTTCGCCTTTAACGGCAATCCCTACATTGCCCGTGAAGGCCAGTTGGGCTACAGCATGTCCGGCACCTGGGGCATCGGCGCCCGCGTGAAGGACGTGAGCTTTGTGGAAGACCTCAAGCACACCCTGCGCGTGAACTACATCGGCGGCACCAACAGCCCGTCCATGGCCAAGAAGTACCTCTCTTCCGGCACCACTTCCGGTCGGTATTTCACTGGCGGTTACTATGACGGCCCGAATGCCGGTGGGCTTGGCGAAGATCCGCTGTACATGACCACCAGCGACAGCGCCCTGGAAATCGGCCTGACCAACACCTACCAGATGTACGAAAACTTCACCGTCATGCTGGACGCCGCTTACCTGGCCACCTGGATTGATCACTCCAAGTCCGTCTGGGGCCGCAGCACCATGAACGGCAAAAGCGACCAGGAACGCGATCCCTGGAATGTCAACCTGAGCTTCGTATACGCTTTCTAAGCTTCAGGGACGCAACAACATCTTCAGACAGACAAAGGGGAGCCCACAAGGCTCCCCTTTTCGTATGGGCTTTGCGCATTTCGACAGCCACACGCAGGCGTCTGCATAACAAAAGAACCGCGGATCCCCTGAAATCCGCGGCTCTTAACACAAGCTACGCAAGGCGCTTACACGTTGTAATCGCCCCGGTTGAATTTGAATTTTTCCGTGGCGGTCATCACTTCCAGCTCGTTCAGCAACGAATCGAAACCGGGGTTTTTGCCGCGCACACCGGCTGTGCCCTGCTTGATCTGGGTCACCTGGCTGTCGATGCCCTGCAACAGGGCATACGCGTCGCGCAGGGAACCCCCGTCAGCGGACGAACCCAGGGTTTTGGCATAGGAATCCCAGAGATCCAACGTGCCGGATGCCTGGTTAAAGGCTTCCTGCAGAACCTCCGCGTCGGGATCGGCAGCCTGGCTCTGTCCCGCGCCGTTCAACAGCATCTGGCTGATCATCCCGGCCTGCGCCGCTCCGGGTGAGAGCGGGCTGGCCGCAGCATTTGCCTGTTCCGTGCCGGTTCCCAGCTGCTGGGCCAGAATGGCGTCAAAACCGCCGCTCTGGCCCGTCTGTCTACGGACTGTCCCGGCCTGCTGCTCCTGTTGGCGCAGCAGAGCTTCCAATTGTTCGGTATTAATTTCCATATCGCCTCCAGGGTTGGCGTTCCGCTCCAAATATGCAAAAACTCTGCCACAGAAGAACGATGGCTAACCTATTGTTTTTTCAACATTCGCCCACTTGGGGGAGGAAAAAATTTCCCATGCCCAGAGCATATGCTTTGTAAAAGCCCTTGTCTATTATCCAAAAAAACTCTATGCTTTTATACAAGTTACAGGGTTAGAGCGTTCGGTTTCAGGCCGGGCGCGCCTTCGGCTAGGGCGGGGGAATTTTCCGCCCCTGCCGGGAGCTCCCCAGTCACACTAGCAGCCCGCAGGGGAAATGGAGCTTGCCATGAAGGAAATCAAGAAGATTCTTTGCGCTGTGGACCTCTCCGAGCACAGCAAGGCCGTGGCCGAATACGCGGTCCTGCTGGCCAAGGGCCTGGGTGCCGGCGTCCTCGTCGTGTATACGGCTCCCTCTCTGAGCCAGTATGTGGGTTTTCATGTGCCGCCCAATACCATTGAGAACTTCGTGGGTGAAATCGTCACCGGCGCGGAAAAGTCCATGGAGGCCTTCGTGGCCGAGAACTTCGCCGGCGTGGAAGCCAAGGGCCAAGTGCTCATCGGCTATGCGGCCGAGGAAATTCTGAACCGCGCCCACGAGGAAAAGGTGGACATCATTGTCATGGGCACCCACGGCCGCAAGGGCATTGACCGCATTCTTTTCGGTTCCGTAGCCGAAAAGGTGGTCAAGAATGCCGACATGCCCGTGCTGACCATCCGTCCCGCAGAACCCATCGGGGAATAATCCGCCGTGACGGCGACGGGGACCTTTTCCCGCCGCCACGCAACGCCTGCCAGCCGCCGCGCCAGCGGCGGCTTTTTTTGGGGTGACCATGTCCGAGATCAGCGTGCGCCCACACATCCGGGAGCTCGACGCCTACGTGCCGGGGCTTTCCATTGCGGAAATCCAGCAGAAATACGGCCTTTCCCAGGTCATCAAAATGGCCAGCAATGAAAACCCGTTGGGGGCTTCGCCTCTGGCCCAGGAAGCCGTGCGCCGCCACGCGCCGTTTCTGTTCCGCTATCCCCAGGGCGGCAATCCGCGTCTGGTCCACGCCTTGGCCGGACTGCACGGGGTGGACCCGTGCCGGGTAGCCGTGGGCAACGGTTCCGATGAAATCATCGACCTGCTGATCCGCATTCTGGCCGAACCGGGAAAACATTCCTTGGCCTGTTTTGAACCCTGCTTCAGCATTTACCCCATTCAGGGCCGGATTTCGGGCGTGGAGGTCCGCCGCTGCCCGCTGGAAAAGGATTTTTCCTTCAATTTCGATGCGCTGCTCGGTCTGGTGGACCAGAGCACCCGTCTGGTTTTCGTGACCACCCCGGACAATCCCTCAGGCTACTGCCCGCCGCGCGAGGCTGTGGCGGACCTGGCCCGGCGTTTGGCCGGGCTCGCGCCGGACTGCCTGCTGGTGGTGGACGAGGCCTATATGGATTTTGCCGAAAACGAGGCAAGCGCATCCCTCCTGACCTCGGGCACGCTGCCGGAGAACACGGCCTTTCTGCGCACCTTCTCCAAAAGCTGGGGCCTGGCCGGGCTGCGCCTGGGCTACGGGGTGCTGCCGTCCGCTCTGGCCGAATATTTCTGGCGGGCGCGTCTGCCCTTCTCCGTCAACATCCTGGCGGAAGAGGCGGCGCTGGCCGCCCTGTCGGACACGGCCTTCCGTCGGGCAACTTTGGACGCTGTGCGCCAGGGACGCGCCACACTGTGCGACGGCCTCGCGGAGTTGGGTTGCACGGTCTGGCCCAGCGCGGCCAACTTTTTGCTTTTCCAACTGCCTCCGAGCGCGGGTACGGCCAGGGACTGCTTTGAGGGTCTGCTCCGGCGAGGCATCATCATCCGCCCGCTGAACAGTTACAATCTGCCGGAACACTTGCGCGTCAGCGTGGGCAATGCCAAAGAAAATACGGCTTTTCTTGCCGCCATGCGCGACATTCTGACCGAGTCCGAAGGGAGGCGAGCATGAGTGGACGCCTACCGGTGGTGACCCTGGACGGCCCTGCGGGCGTGGGCAAAACCACCCTGGCCCGGCGCATGGCCGAAAGCCTGGGTCTGGCCTATCTGGACACCGGGGCCATGTTCCGCTGCCTGGCCCTCAAACTGGGCCCCGGCGCGGAGCATCTGCCCGAGGACGAACTGCGCGAGCGTTGCGGCCAGTGGACTTTCAGCATCGCGGGCAGGGGCCAGAGCGCCACGCTGTTCTGCAACGGCCAAGCCGTGCGCGGCGAAGTGCGCACTGAAGAAGTGGGCATGTTGGCCGCGCGCATCGGCACAGTGCCGGTGGTGCGCGACGTGCTGCGTCGGGCGCAACGGGCCATGGGCGAACGCTCGCCCCTGGTGGCGGAGGGCCGGGATATGGGCACTGTGGTCTTTCCGGATGCGCGCTTCAAGTTTTTTCTGGACGCCGCGCCCGAAGTGCGCGCCATGCGCCGCCTGCGCGACCTGGAAAACCGGGGCGAGCATGCGGAACTGACCGCCCTGACCGAACAGATCCGGCAGCGCGACGCCCTGGACCGCAATCGAACTGTGGCCCCTCTGCGTCCGGCTGCGGATGCCTTGATTGTGGATACCTCCCAGCTGGATATTGAAGGCGTTTTGGGCGTGATGCTGCACTATATCAATGTGCACGGCGGCACGCAGGCCTTATCCTCACCGGCGAAATAGGGAAAGGCGTTTTATCCCTTGTTCTGCTGTCGCCTCCAGGCGGACCTCGACGGCACCTCTGCGGTTTCCAGTAATTATTAGAGCAAGTCACGGCAGCCGTGCCCGTTAGCCCAAAAGGGCTTAAGGGCATCGACAGCAGCGATAAACCGCGTTTTAGCATTGCTGCCGGTATCCGTATGGCTCGAAGACTCGCCAACAGCTGCCGCTTCCGCAGTACGCGGGCGGCGTGACGTTTAATGCGTAACATTTCAAATGTAAAATGCACTAGGGTCTGTTAACACTATTTCAGAGCTATAACAATTAACGCAAAGACGACAAAGGCCAGAAACATGACATCGAGCTTATCAAACCGAGTAAAAACACGGCGGAAGCCTTTGAGCCTCCTGAAAAGCCGTTCTACCT
>OMGS01000417.1_pt1 | contig 25926 bp, 20 predicted proteins | sample 1646081 | NCBI WGS metagenome assembly OMGS01 (sample SAMN05578591, study PRJEB25193) | human gut metagenome | biome: Human Microbiome; feature: human-associated habitat; material: feces | host: Homo sapiens | place: USA:Birmingham | reverse complement strand
GCGCCCCGAAATCGCCGCGTGTCAACGTTCAACGGCTGAACATCTCCTTCTCAACCACCATCAGCGGATGGCATTGCGCGGCGCGGAGGGAGGCTTCAGCCGTTGGCGAGCTTGCGAGCCGTACGGATAAGACAGCAACGATAGGCGGCCCAAACGCCGGGAGGCGTAAAGACACTGTGCCCGCAGGGCAGCAAGAAACGTCGCCTGTGCGGCAAGCCCACTAAAACAATTATCTTTAAGAAAGGTAACCTACTCTAAAGACACAATTCCTCTGCCTACAAGCGGAGAACAGAATGGCCTTGAGGGAATGGTACAGGGTGTGGCCTCAGAGCGGCACTCTGGAAACGGCGAGGCATACGACTGGGCCATGCCGGGTGTTCACAACCGCCCACGAGCGGCTTGCGGCCTTTAGCCTTTCGGCCTGGACATAACCGCAACACCCGGCAATAGAGCGTAGAAATGACTTGGGAACGACAAAACTGACGCCCCCCTCTAGGCGTCGTGCCAGCCCAAAAACATCTTGTAGGCCGGGTTGTCCGACTCATCCACATGCGGGTAGCCCATGCGCTCCACCCGAGCCAAAAAGTCCTCAAAAGCCTCTCTCTGCTCATCGGGCACGTCAAAGCCCATCAGCACCCGGCCGAAGTCGGCCCCGTGATAGCGGTACTGGAACAGGGTGATGTTGAATTCCACGCGCATGGCGTCAATAAGGTCCAGCAAGGCGCCGGGCCGCTCGGGGAAGGCGAAGCGCAGCAGGCGCTCATTGCCGACCTGCGGGGCATTGCCGCCCACCATATGCCGCAGGTGCAGCTTGGCAAGCTCGTTGTCGCTGAGATCAATGACCGTAAAGCCCTGCTCGCGCAGATCGGCCAGCACCTCGGCCACGTCGCCCTTGCCCTGAATCTTGATGCCCACCAGCACGCGCGCCCTTTCCGGGTCCGCGAAGCGGGTGCACAGCTCGGTGATGCTGCGCTTGCCGATGGCCGTGCAGAGCCGCCGGAAGCTGCCCATCTGTTCCGGAATGGTCACGGCCAGCAGGGCTTCGCGTTCCGCGCCGATTTCAGAGCGGTCCACCACATGGCCGAGGCGGTCGAAATTCATGTTCGCGCCGCTGACAATGGCGACCAGGGTGGCGTCCTTGACCCCGCCGTTGGCGGCATAGGCCCGCAGACCGGCCAGGGACAGGGCCCCGGCGGGCTCGGCCACCACGCGGGTGTCTTCAAAAATGTCCTTGATGGCCCCGCAGATGGCATCCGTATCCACAGTGATGATGTCGTCCAGCAGATCGCGGCAGAGAGCAAAAGTCTCCTCGCCCACCAGCTTCACGGCCACGCCGTCGGCAAACAGGCCCACGTCGCTGAGCTCCACCGGATACCCGGCCATGATCGAGCGGCGCATGGCGTCGGAATCCACGGGCTCCACGCCGATGACCCGGATTTCCGGGCGCAGGTGCTTGATGTAGGCGGCCACTCCGGCGGCCATGCCGCCGCCGCCGATGGGCACGAAGACCGCGTGGATCTCGCCCGGATGCTGGCGCAGAATTTCCATGCCGATGGTGCCCTGCCCGGCGATCACGTCCGGGTCCTCGAAGGGAGGAATGAACACCGCGCCGCTCTGGCCGATCAGATCCTGGGTGTGCCGCCAGGCGTCGCTGAAGGACTCGCCGGAAAGCACCACCTGCCCGCCCAGGCGCCGCACGGCCGAAATTTTGATGGCCGGGGTGGTCACGGGCATGACGATGGTGGCTTCGCAGCCCAGGCGCTGGGCCGACAGGGCCACGCCCTGGGCGTGATTGCCCGCCGAGGCGGCGATGACGCCACGCCGCAGTTCCTCGGGCGAAAGGCGGGCCATCTTGTTGTATGCGCCGCGCAGCTTGAAGGAAAAGACCGGCTGCAAGTCCTCGCGTTTGAGCAGCACTTTGTTGCCCAGCCGCCGCGACAGGCTCACGGCCTCGTCCAGGGGCGTTTCCACCGCCACGTCATAGACGCGGCTCAACAGGATGCGGTTCAGATACTCGCTGTGATCGTGCATGGATATATCCTTGACTTGGGATGCGCCGCGCCGAAGGGCCGGAATCCCGCGCCGGAGTGCGGCGCGCCGGGTCGTGCGCGTAATCTTTGTTGTGTACACCCGGCGCGCGCGCTTCTCAAGTCTCAAGAACGCATCGCGCAAGCCGGGTATATCTTATTTAGATGTCAGGCACTGTTATTCGCCGTGAACGACACAAGAAAGCCGCTACACGACAGGCGGGCAAAAAGGCATAACGGCAACAGACCCTAGCGAGGCCGGGGCAGCAAAAACCTGCCCTGGACGATACGGATCAGGGTGCCGATGATCAAAAGCCCGATAACCAGATTGGAAAAAATAAAGATCGGCCAGCTCAGCAGCGAAATGGGACTGGTCGGATCGTGCGCCAGAAAACGCAGCGCGGACGCGGACAAGGCGGAAATGCCGAAGGAGAAGCTCCAGAAGGAGGGGGAAAAGGGCTGCTCAAAGGTCCAGACCAGAAGCCGGGCCAGGAAGATCAGTTGCAGGAGGCCATAGCCGAAGAGCACCTGGGCGAAAATGTCCGCCACCCCGCCGTTGACCGAAAGATAGGCCGTACAGGCCACCAGGGGCGGCGCGAGCTGGATGCCGATGGTCGGGCGCACCGGCTTGGGCAGTTCGCCCATGGTGCGCAGGCGCGCGAGAATCACCGGCTCCAGGCTGAGCCAGGAAAAAATGCCCGCGCCCAGAAAGAGAAAGCCCCAATGGCCGTAGCCCAGGCTGCCCAGGGCAATGGCGCTGATCAGGTTGCTGGCCACCGTGGGCAGATAGACGCCCGGCGTGGTGGCCTCGGGCGTATGCTGCCCCCGCCACAGCCCGGCGCTGCGGTAGGCGGCAAAGGCCAGCTGGCCCACCGTGCCCAGCACGATCAGCCAGAAGGCCAGCGGGCGGGCATACGGAGCCACGGCCACGCCCACCAGCATGGTGGTGCCGGGAAACAGGCTGATGAAACAGCACTGAATGGCGTCACGCACCTCGGCCAGCGCCGCCGCCCGGCGGAACAGCCATTTATAGATGAACACGCAGGTAAGAGCCAGCCAGACGGCCACCCCCAGCGCCATCAGGCTTTCGCCCACAACAGCGGGCAAGGCCCAGTGCTGCGCGGCGAAACGCCAAGCCGAGCCCATGCCGATGATGCCCAGTACCATGCCGAAATACGCGACCGGGATGGGGAAATACCCGTCCAGCGGCGCAAGCGCCCGTTCCGCCATACTTGCCTCCCACTAATACCAAATAAAAATTATCCTTTCTGATAAGCCAGCCGCCGGGTTATGGCAAGACGGACGAAAACGGCAGTACAACGGTGGACGCTGTCGTTCATACGCCCGGCAGAAAAAAACGGCCGCCACAGGCGGAGCAGAATGCCCTGCCGCAGGACCTGACTTCGAACAAATGCTTGCATCAGGCGTCCGTTAAGGATAATAGAAGCCGTTCCTCATATATCGGAATTTGTCCATTTATCGTAGAGTTATGCAAAATCGTTACTTATTTTTTTGCAATTCTGGAAATCATGACCGTCTATTCAGAATGCACGGCCCGCCATGCTTTTCGGAGAAAAGGTAATGCGCGGACGGCATAACTTTTTTCCTGACACTGCCAAGCCCGGCCCGCACAGGATAGCGCTTGTGCTGCTCATCGCGTTGAGCTCTTTTTTCCTGTCCGGCTTTCTGTTTCACGTGGGCAACAGAAATATGGAGTATGACGACGCCCTGACGCAGAAAACGTTGATCACCTTTCTCGGAATTCAGTATGACGCTGAAAATCAGGCCTGCATCGAACAGATTCTGAACGGCTACAGCACGGCGCACAATGACATGCTCGTCAGCTATGAGGGCGTAACGCTCAACGCCTATTCCCAGCTGCTCAATCAACGCCTCAAAAAAGATGACAGGGTGGACGACGTCTTCATGCTGCCGCCGGACTGCCTGCGGCCCTATCAAAGCCGGGGGCGGCTTGCGGACCTGTCCGGCCTGCCCGCGCTCTCCGCTTACCGTCCGGAGGTGCTTGAACAAATGCAGGTGGACGGTCGCGCCTATATCGCCACAACCAGCCTGGGCGCCCGAGGCCTGTTCGCCAATCTGGACCTGCTGGCCCGATACGGCGTGAGCACGCCCCGGAACGGCAAGGCCTTTCTGGCGGCCTGCGAAACCTTCCGCGCCCAGGGCATTACCCCTATCAGCGCCGACAGGGAAGCTCTGAAAATCGTTCTGACCGCCGTGAGCCTGACGCCGCCCGGCGGCCCCATGCGGAAAAACACCGCCGCCTTTCCCGCCGCGCTCAACGCCTCCCCGGACCGCCTGGAGCAGGCCGTAAGCAAAGCTTTCAGCCTTCTGGCCCTGCTGCGGGACAAGGGCTACATCTGTATGGAGGACGTCAGGGGAATCGGCCCTATCTATCCCGGCGGGCTGTTTTGCGGCGGCAGGCGCCCCTTCATGATCGGCGGCGCATGGCTTTCCCCCGGTCTCGCCCAGGCGCGGCTCGGATTTCAGTTCAAGGTCTTCCCCCTGCCGCTGGGAGAAGACGCGCCCGTGACGGTACTGAGCCTGGACACGCCGCTTGCCGTCAGCGCGTCAAGCCCGCAGATTCCGCAGGCCGTGCAGTTGGTGGCGTATCTGACCAGCCCCGACAGCATCCGGCGCTATGTCGACGCACAAGGCCTTCTCAGCCCTTTGCGCGACGCGCCCCCACCGGCTGACGCGGCGATCAGGCCGCTGGCCGAGAGTCTGCGCGCCGGGAATGTGGTCTTCAAATCAGACATCCGCCTGGCATGGCCGCTCCAGGACGGCCTGGAGGCGGGCCTGGACGTATTCCTGTCCGGCGGCGGCGCCGGGGAGGCGACGGCCGAAACCATGCGGACGCTGCGCCGGGGACGTTCCGAATGATCAGCCCCAAAAAGCAGAACATCTTTATCGCCGCCGCCCTGGCGCTGCTTTTCACGCTGTTCTGCGCCGCGGCGCTGAACTTCATGAGCTTCGTCCAGCAATCCCTGTGGGACAACGCCGTCAAGCACGTCATGGAAAGCACCGCGCGGGGCGCCAGCGCCCTGCAGCGCAACGCCGTCAAAGATCTGGAACTGCTGCGCATGCTGGCCCTGGACCTGGAGCAGGGCAAGTCCTCCGACGAGCAACGGATCATCGGCAAGCTGCAAACCTACCTCTCCGGCACGGGCAACCTCGCGGCTCTGATCTTCGAGAACGGCACGGGCTATACGGATACCGGGCTGGCCGTCACCCTCACCCCCGAGGAAAGGAAACTTGTCCAGGACCTGAAAAAACAAGGCGGCATACTTCCCCCATACCACAACCGGGGCACCGGGCGGCGCACGTTTACCATCTACGCGCCGGTGGAGTTTGCCGACGGACGCAGGGCCAACCTGTTCAAGGGCTACAACGTGGAAAGCCTGTACGCGGCATACGCGCTTTCATTCTACAACAACACGGGATTCGCCTATGTGACCCTGCCCGGCGGCGAAATCATCATGCGGTCGCTGCATCCGGCCAGCAATAAAACCTTTACCAGCCTCTTCGACATCATCAACGGAAACGGCAACCAGCCCGAGGTCATTGAATCCTTCCGCGACTCCCTGAGAAACGGCAAAACCGGCGTGGCCGTGTTCAACGACGCCGACGGCGAAAACGTCTTCTGCTACGTCCCCATGCCGGATCTGGAAGGCTGGTATCTCGTCTCGATCATCCCCAATGCGGTGATCATGAAAGAGGCCAACGCAATCATCCTGCGGACGCTGTTCCTCTGCGGGCTGCTTTTCGCCGGCTTGCTCGCGGTCTTTTTCATCTACCGCCGCCTTAAGCGCGGCTATCAGCGGGAAATCCGCGCCCTGGCCTTTACGGACACGCTCACCGGCATCCGGAACTTCACCAAATTCAAAATCGACGGCGACACGCTGTTGCAGACCCCTGGCGCGCCGCGCTATGCCGTGCTTGCCCTTGACATCCTGAACTTCCAGGTCGTCAACGAGGTGTTGGGCTACAATATCGGAGATGCGCTGCTGCAACGCCTCGCCCTCCTCCTGGGCGAGTCGGCCCGCCCCGGCGCGCTCACGGCGCGCGTGAGCGGGGATCATTTCGTGGTTCTGCTTCCCTACGACAAAAAGCAGGAACTGACGGCCTATTGCGACGCGCTGCTGCGTGCGCTCAATGGATACGTGCGTTCCCAGGCCGGGAGCTATCATATAGAGCTGCGCACGGGCATCTGCTGCGCGGAGGACGGCGACGCGGCCACCGGCATCAACGATCTGCTGGACCGCGCCAATATCGCCCTCAAGGCCATCAAGGCCAAGGGCGCGCCGCCCTGGAACTTCTATGATTCCGGCATGCGCGCCAGGATCCTGCGCGAAAAGGAACTGGAAATGCGCATGGGCCAAGCCCTGCGCGACGAAGAATTCCAGGTTCACATCCAGCCCAAATACCGCCTGGACAGCTTGAGACTGGCCGGAGGGGAGGCGCTGGTGCGCTGGCAGAGCCCGGACCACGGTTTTCTGCCGCCCGCCGAATTCATCCCCCTGTTTGAAAAAAACCGTTTTATCATCCAGCTGGATCAATACGTGTTCACAACCGTCTGCCGCCTGCTGCGGCAATGGCTGGACGCCGGTCTGGCCCCCTGTCCCCTGGCCGTGAACGTTTCACGGGTGCAGTTTTATACCCTGGGCTTTGTGGAAACCTACATCGGCATCAAGAAACAGTACGACATCCCCGACGGCCTGCTGGAGCTGGAATTCACGGAAAGCATCTTCATCGAGAACGTGGAACTGCTGCGTACCGCTGTCCAGGAGCTGCGCCAGGCGGGCTTTTCCTGCGCCATTGATGATTTCGGGGCCGGGTATTCCTCGCTCAACATTCTCAAGGACCTGCCCGTGGACGTGCTCAAACTGGACGGCGCCTTCTTCCGCTCGCTCAAGTCCAACGGCCGCGACAAGGTCGTGATCCAGAACATCGTGCACATGGCCGGTGAGCTGCAGATGGCTACCGTGGCCGAAGGCGTGGAAACCCTGGAGCAGGTGAACTTCCTCAAGGACACCAACTGCGATATGGTGCAGGGCTATGTCTTTGCCCGGCCCATGCCCGCCGAAAAATTCACCGAGCGCCTGCGCAATCCCGGCGACACATGCTGAGCTTTCTCCACACCTGGGCATTTACCACGTGAAGTGCTCTGACATACGCATCCCGCGCCGCCATCCGCAACGTGCCGGGCATTCCGGCACGCGTAACGCAACGCGCCCCCTGTCCGGCGTGCGGCCGGAGCAAGGGGCGCGATTCGAGCGTCTCTATGGCGTTTTTCTATTTACTGTCGGGAACGATACGGAATGAATTACTGATGGCGACGAGATCCCGGCGCACCTCTTCGGGCAGGGCCCGATAAGGCTGCATGACGGTTCCCGGATAGCCCTCCGTAATGATGGTCAACGCCCGTTCGGGCGTCAGGGAGAAGCGGCGCAGGTCCGGCGGCTCAGGCCGTAACGTGCGGCCGAAGGGAGTAGGCGCGCCGTCCGTGCCGTGGCATACGGAACAGGTTTCCTCCCAGACCGTCTGGGCCTCCAGGTCAGGCTCATGCGCGGGTTTCGGCGCGGCCGCGAACATGGAAAAACGCGTGGAAAGCGTGTCCAGCACCTTGTCCAGCTTTTCCTTGTCGTACAGCCGGAAATAGGGCATGGCCGAGCCGGGCGTCCCGTCTTTCAGAATGCCGTAGATATACTCCCGGTCCGCCCGGATGGCGGCGAGATCCGCGGCCGGTACCAGCAGGCGGCCGGCAACGGGGCCGTCCCCGTGTCCGGCCGTGCCGTGGCAGGGCTGGCAAGCGCCGTCATAGATGGTTTCGCCGTTGTCATAGACCGTCTCCAGCTTGACCGTAAAGGCCGCCAGAGCCTGCTGCCGGAAGGGAGCCAAGGCTTTGGAGCGCGCCTCGCGCACCGCCACGGCCTGGGCATGGCCCGGGGCCAGAACCCGGTCTTGCAGAAACTGCCGGGCCACCAGCATGGCGACAAAGATCACCGGCAGAAGAACCAGCAGGCTGCGCGGCCCGATGGCCGTCGACGGCGCGGCGGCGGGCCGCAGGGCCCAGAGCGCCAGCATGGCGGCCGCCGCCCCCACGGTCACGGCCCAGAGGATGGACCAGTTCAGATCCGCTGCCACGGAGAAAACCAGGGGGAGGCCGATGACCACCTGGGCCAGGGTGGCGCCGAACAGCCAGTTGCGCAGGCGAGGCGCTTTTTCCGGGTGTTTTCTGGTGGAAAAGAAAAGGTGAAAGGCCGCGCCGAAAACCAGCGCCGCCCCCAGGATGTGCAGATAGCGCAACAGCCAGTGCGCCGCGAACGCGCCGTCCGGGCTGAATCCCTCGGCCGCGAAGGCGGGCCAGAGGGCCTGCCGCTCCATCAGCGCCAGGGCTCCGGTGAAAACGGCCGGTACCGTGAGCAACGCGCCCACGCCCAGAACGCCGCAGATGAACGCCAGCCAGGTATTGACCTCAATCTTGTGCCCGAAGGCGTCGATCAGCAGGAAAGCGACGATCAGCAGCGGAATTATGGCCAGCCAGGCATAGGAAAACAGGCCCGTGGCCGTAAAAAAGGCGTGGGAATAGCGTACCTGCACGATGAGCAAGGGGGCCACGCCCAGCACCACGGCCAGACTCTTGAGGCCCAGGTGGGTGTGCACGATCTGCTTGTTCCAGAGCTGCGCGCCGCCCTCTCCGGTCAGACATTTTTGCAGGAAAAACAACAGGCCGAGCAACGCCGTGCCGAGCATGAGCAGCACGAACAACAGATGCACGCCGAAACTGACGAAAAGCAGCCCGTTCTGCCATGATTCCGGCAGGGGCATTCTGAGAAAAAGATCGTTCCATTGGGTCATGTCTACTTCTCCTTGGGGCTCTGCCCGTGAAGGCGCGAATCTTGGTTGGCCAATGAGTACAGGTAGTTGGCCAGAAGTAGACGTTCCTGCTCGGAGCCGGTGAACGGCGTCATGAACGGCGCCAGATTCTGGGTGATGCCGGTGATGGCGTTGATGCCTTCCAGCGTACGCCCGGCAAGGCGCTCACGGATGCCGTTGATGCCGTCCTCGGTATGGCAGACGCCGCAGTTGGCCGCGAACAGCGCCCGACCGGCCCTGTTTTCCGGGGACAGACCGGCGTCGTTGTTGATCCAGTGCATGCGGGGCAACAGGCCTTCATGCTTGTCGTCCAGGGCCAGATTTTCAGCCATGGGAATCTGGTTGGCGTACATATAGCCCGGCAGCAGATAGGGACCGCGCACGAATTCACGGATGCGCTCGAACTCCATCACCAGGCCCACGCAGAGAATAACGGTGGGGATGCAGAGCAGCCCGCACAAGCGGCGCTGCCGGAACAGCGCGGCCAGGGCCGTGGCCAGAATGCAGAGCGCGGCCAGACCGTTGAACGCGGGCAGCAAATACGGCAACTGGGACAAATAGGAGGTGGCCACCGCGAACTTCCAGTGGGTGAGATAGGTCTGCGGCACCCTGGAAAAATAGACAAAGGCGCACACGGCCGTGACCAGGGCCGCGCCGAGAAAGACCGCGCCCGTCAGGCGCAGGGCCCGGTTGCGGTCCTCACGGGGGCCTTTGTAGCGCCAGGCCGTCCAGCCCAGCAGACACAGCGAGCCCAGGCTCAGGCCGCCGGCCACGCGCAGCAGGAATTGCGGGATAAAGGTGGGGTTGAAATAGGCCTCGCGGAAGGTCTGTCCCCAGGGCCAGCCGTCGGGCGTGAGCATAAAGCCGAGAATGCCCGAAATCAGAAAGGCCGAACTCACGGCCACGGCCACGTAGCCCCAGCCCAGAGCCGCCAGAACGCCCGGCTTGTCCTGGGCCAGCCGGTCCCAGAGATAGTAGTAGATCAGCAGAAGCACCACTTCCGTGGTGAACGCGCCCCATTCAATGAACCAGGGCCAGAAAAAGAGGTGAATCAGCGAGCCGATGCCCTCCGGGGCCAGGGCGCCGGTGATGAACCAGATGCCCACGCCGGTGACAGCGCCGATGGAGGTGGTGATGACCACGACCGGGCCGAGCAGGCTGCGGCTGATCTGCGCCCAGAACGCGCCCTTGCCCAGCCAGGTCAATGTCTGGAACAGGACAAGCATGCTCGCCAGGCCGATAGCCAGGCCGTGGCTGATGAACACATGCAGGACGGCGTCAAGGGCGATGGTCATGCCGTCGCCGAGGCCGGGAATATGCAGGATGGGAAAGATCATGGCTCACTTTCCCTCCGGCAGAGGGATGACCCGCTTGATCTTGTCGGGACCGGTGGACACGAATTTGGGCCGGGGTTTCCCGTTGACGAAGGCGGCCACGTCAAGGGCCTGCTCCTGGGTCAGGGACGGCGCGTTTTTGGGCATGAAGCGCCAGGCGAAGACGGAGAACGTGCTGACGCGGTGCATGCCCGCCCCGGCGTTGTAAGAGCCGTCGCCCCAGAGCGGCGGCGCGATGGGCGTGCCCTGGCCGTTGTCGCCGTGGCAGCGGGCACAGACGTCGGCATAGACCTTGTCGCCGTTGGCCGCGTCGGGCTTGTGGGGATTGCCCAGATCGCTCGGCAGAGCCCAGGGCAGCTTGGCATAAATGGGAATATCCTTGGATATCCACTGCATATAGACCAGAAGAGACTGCATGACCTGGCTGTCAAGGGCCGGTGCCACGCCGTTCATGCTGCGCTGGAAACAGTCCTGCACGCGCATGGCCAGATCCACGGTATAGTCCTGGCGGCTGCGGAAGCGCGGATACGTGGCGCCCACACCCACCAGCGAAATGGTGTTCAGACTTCTGCCGCCGTCAAAGTGGCAGCTGGAACAGGACAAATCATTGTTGACGTATTCCCCGGCGTACTTTTTCGTTTCAGTCATGATCTTGTAGCCGAGCATCACTTCCGCCCGGATGCTTTCCGGCGCGTCCTCAGGGCGCGGCGGATTGAAAAACGGCTGGCCCGACGGCGCGGCAAAGCTCTGTTTCGAGGTTCCCACGTCTTCCGCGGCCAGCCGTTTGGTCACCAGCGTGGAACGGAAAAAGGTCAGCAGCCAGACACCGAACACGAGCAGCAATATTGCCAGGGCAAGGGCAAAAAAAACATTGCGATTTTTCATAGAGACTCCGTATCACGGGAATTATGGCGGATTGCGCGTCCGCCACAGGGGGAAGCGGAAGCCGGAAACGGCTCAAGATGGGAGGAGATCCGGTTGAGGCGATATCCTGTGGCGGCGGTAAAAACACAATTTCAACGCACGTACGCGGATCATGCGTGAAGCGCGCGGCGTTTCAAACTGAAATGCTCTATAGGGGGTACCATAACTCAATCGGAAGTCAACATGGGCCGCGGGCGCGGACAGCGGGGCAGGGGCACGTTTGTTGACTCCCTTTCTTTTTCCTGCCACCATTTATCTTCAAGAGCCGCAAACGGGACCTCCTGCGGCCGCCTTGCGCGGCCGGGCACGCCGGACCGTTCCTCGCGCGGCTTTACGGAAACGATACGGAAACAGGAAGGGGCGTTGCGGACGCCCTTTTTATATATGGAGCGCACATGAACACAACTGACACTTCCGCCGCCTCCACCGGCCCCATCTTTTCCTTCCGCCGCATGGGCGGCCTGGATCAGGTGCTTCTGAGCACGGATGAGGAATGGCGGCAACTGGATCAACTGGACCCCAAACTCTGGATGGCCCTGAGCTGCCCCACGAGCGGCCTGGAATTCGACGCCCGCACCCTGGCCCTGCTGGATACGGACCATGACGGCCGCATCCGCTCGGCGGACATTCTGGAGGCCGTGGCCTGGGTCTGCGAGCGGGTCAAACATCCGGCCCGGCTCACACAACCCAGCACCGGCCTGCCCCTGGACAATCTGCGCGACGACACGCCCCAGGGCGCGGAGCTGCTGGCCGCCGCCCGCCTGGTACAGGAAAAGGGCGGCCGGGCCGAGACCGGGGAAATTTCTCCGGAGCTGGCCGGAGCGGCCCTGGCCGCCGTCACGGACTATGCTTTCAACGGCGACGGGGTCGTGCCGCCGCTTTCCGTGGACAAAGGGGATGAGCGGACCGCCCGCTTCATCCGCCTGGGTCTCTCGATAGTGGGCGGCAAACGCGACGATTCGGGCCGTCCCGGCCTGAATTCCGAACTGGCCGGAGTTTTTCTGGACCGGCTGCGCGCGGCCCGCGACTGGCGGCAAAGCGTGCATCAGGCAGCCCTGCCCCTGGGCCATGAGACCTCCGCCGCCTGGACCCTGTTGCAACGCCTGGGTCCCAAGATCGACGACTATTTCAATCGCTGCCGCATGGCGGCCTTTGCCCCGCAGGCCCTGGCGGCCCTCAACGAAGATGACGAACTCACGCCCTCGGACGAGGGCGGCCAAGCCCTGTTTTCACTGGAAGCCCTGGCCCGCCTGCCGCTGGCACGGGTGGCTCCGGATCAGCCCCTGCCCCTGGCGCACGGCGTCAATCCGGCCTGGGATGACGATCTGAGCGCCTTCCGCCAACTGCTGGCCCCGCTGATCCACCCCATCGCGCCCGTTGAAGGCAAGGGCGGCTGCCCGGCTCCGACGTCGGATGCGGCCGATTCCACCGGAGCATCCGCCTCGGACGCCCCGGCCGAAAGCCTGAGCGAAAAGAACTGGCGCGCCATTCAGGAGCGCTTCGCGCCCTATGCCGAATTGCTGGCCCAGAAGCCCGGTTATGAGCGCCCGCCGGACGACGCCAAACGCGTGGATTTTCCCGGCCTGCCGCCTCTGGCCCTGGCCGGGGAGGACGATCCCCTGCAACGCGCCTTTCTGCCCACGGCTCCGGAAGAGGCCCTGGACAAACTCTCCGCCGCCGAGCTGGACGCCCTGCTCGACGGCAAGGTGGAGCAGTCCTTTGCCGAGTATGTGCGGCGGGATCTGGCCGCGCCGCGCATGGCCGCGGTGCGCGACCTGGAAAAACTGACCCTCCTGCACATCCATCTCTATACCCTGCTGATGAATTTCGTGTCCTTTGCGGATTTTTACGATCCGGAGCGGCGGGCCATCTTTCTGGCGGGCACGCTCTATCTGGACAGCCGGGCCTGCTTTCTCTGCGTGCCGGTGACGGACCTGGACACCCACGTGCGCCTGGCCTCGCAAAGCCATCTCTGCCTGGTCTACAGCCGATGCCGCCGCACGAACAACAACGGCGAGGAAAAGACCGCCGTCATCGCCGCAGCCCTGACGGCGGGCGGCACCGACGCCCTTATTGAGGGCCGCCACGGCGTGTTCGTGGACAACGCGGGCCGGGACTGGGACACCAGCGTGCTCCGCCTGGTGCGCAATCCCATCAGCCTGCGCGAGGCCATGTGGGCCCCGTACATACGTTTCGGCAACCTGGTGGCCGACCAGTTGCAGAAACTGGTGGCCGCCAAGGACGACGCCCTGAGCAAGGCCTCCAGCAAGGCCGTCACCGTCCTGGACAAGGACATCAAGGCCGACGCCTCGGCCGCGGCCTCCGGCACGCCGCCCAAGGCGAGTTTTGACTTCGCCAAGGGGGCGGGCATCTTCGCGGCCTTCAGCGTGGGCATCAGCGTGGTCAGCGCGGCCTTCGCCTACATCGCCAATTCCGTCTTTTCCCTGGGCTGGTGGTGGCCCGTGGCCCTGCTGATCCTTTTCGCCTGCATTTCCGGGCCGTCCATGCTCCTGGCCTGGTTCAAGCTGCGCCGCCGCAGCCTGGGCCCCCTGCTGGACGCCTCGGGCTGGGCCGTCAACAACGGCGCGCCCATCAACATCGTCATGGGCGCGGCCCTCACGGCCGTGGGCCAGCTGCCGCCCGGCGCGCACCGCTCTCTGGACGATCCCTACAGCCTGCACGCGCAATTGCTGCGCAAAAAGTATCCGGGTCGGCTGCTGGCGGCGGGCCTGACCGTTCTGGTTCTGCTGGCGGCGGGTCTGGCCTTCTGGCTCTGGAAGGAAGGCGCGCCCGCCTGGCTGGCGCACTGGCTGCCCGCATGGGGAAAATAGCGGGCAAGCAGTGCCTGGAGGGTGTCGTCCTGATTCTGGGCGCTGCCTTGCCCGACGTGCCCCCTGCCGGGCTGCGCGACCTGTGCCTGCGTTGGGAAACGGCGCTGGTCCCTTGGCTCGCGCCGGAACAGATGGCCCATATCCAACGCTTTGCCCCGGACGGCCCGGCGCTGGCCGCGCGGGTCTCCCGCCTGCTGGCGCGCCTGCTGCTGCTGCGCGGTCTTCAAAGCCTGGGCGCGTTACATCCGGATTTGTGTCTGGAAAGGGATATGGCAGGCCGCCCGCTGCTCCCCGGCTGGGGTGTGAGCTTCAGCCACAGCGGCCGGGCCGCCTTCTGCGCTCTGGAGCGCATGCCGGGCGGCCCCTGTGAGCCGGATGCCCGGCTGGATGCGCCCGCCCTGCATCCGGGCCTGGGGCTGGACGCCGAGGCGCTGGACAGCCCGCCCCCGGCGGCGCGGGCCTTTGCGGGCCGTGAGACAAAAAAAACGGCCCGCGACGCGTTGCGACGCTGGGCCATCAAAGAAGCCGTGCTCAAGGCGCTGGGGCTGGGGCTCAGCCATGACCCGGCCCTGATTTGCAGCGGCCGGGACGGAGGGCGCGCGGGCCCGCTGCGTTTCCACGGACAACATCTGCGCTGGCGGGTTCTGGCCTGCCCAGGCCACTGGCTCTGCCTGGCACGAAACGGCGTGTGCGCGACACCGGCGGTCAGTCTGCGCTGGCTGGTCGCCGGACGGATCATAAATGGCCGCTGTTGATCTTGAGTTTGCGCATTTTGGACCACAGCGTGGTGGGCGGCAGGCCCAGGATGGACGCCGCGCCGTTTTTGCCGCTGATGCGCCCGTTGGTATGCTGGATGACGTGACGGATGTACTGCGCGACATGTTCGTCCAGGCTGTGAAAGGCCTGCGTCTGGCACTGGCTTTCATCCCGCCTGGGGAAGACGCCGGGCGTGCGGGAGCGTGTTCCCGATTCCCGGTCAAAGATGTCCCGCAACGCGGCGCCCACCGGCTTTCTGATCTCTTCGCAAAGATCCACCTGCTCCTGCGTATACTCGCATGCGCCGCTACAGTGCAGGCTGATGAATCGCGACTGATGATAATTAACCCAATAATCGAGCGGCATATAAATGCTGGTGCCCCCCGACGGGTGGAGCATCTTGGTTATTATTTCATGGGGGAAATCTCCCTCCGTGTTGGCAACCCGGCAGCCTGACCATGTCCCGGAATTGTCGTTATCCTGCCGGGTCGCTTTCACAAGTTCCTCAGGAATTCGAAACGTCTCAGGTGCGAGCAAGAGGTTTTCATATGGTGAATATATCGCGATTCTTGTCATTGTGCCTGAAAAAAACTTATAAATTCCTAAATAGGTAAGAGGCATATGAACAGATAGGAACTCAAAAATAATTTTTAATACATCCGGCAAGGGCAGATCCTTATAGGAAATATAGAGCAGCTCATGGATCCAGGCATTCTTATCGGTCACCATTTTCCCCATCCTATTCGTAATTATACAGATGAATAGATTTCTTTTAGCCCACACTCAGTTGTTTAATTATATGATATGAAGAATAGCATTTGTCAACTTACTCGAATTATCGGATCATGTTATTATATAAAATAATTTTTTACTAAAAATACAGATTCACACGTATAATAACGTAAATCATACAATTTGTGTAATCGTGCCATCACAGAATCTATCGAAATATCCCGATCCGGCCAGCGCGTCTTGCCAGCCGCGTCCTTTTGCGGCACTCTGTCGGCCATGCCGCGCTTTCATCTGGTTTCGCTCTTTCCCGAATTTTTTGATTCGCCTCTGAGTACCGCCCTCATGGGTCGCGCCCGCGAAACCGGCGTGGTGACGTTCAGCTTTCACGACCCGCGCGCCTTCAGCACGGACAAGCACCGCCATGTGGACGACAGGCCCTACGGCGGCGGGCCGGGCATGGTCATGCAGGGCGAGCCCGTGGCCCGGGCCCTGCGTTCCATCGAACGCCCCGGCCGGATGCTGCTCATGACGCCGGGCGGCCGCCCGTTCAACCAGGCCCTGGCGCGCGAACTGGCCCTGGAAGAGGATCTTACCCTGGTCTGCGGCCGCTATGAAGGCCTGGACGCACGCCTGTTGGAACTTTTTCCTCTGGAACCGGTGAGTGTGGGCGAAGCCGTGCTCAACGGCGGGGAAACGGCGGCCCTGGCCGTCGTCGAATCCGTGGCCCGGCTGATGCCGGGTTTCATGGGCAAGGAAGAGTCCGGCGAGGAAGAGAGTTTTTCCCACGGCCTGCTGGAATATCCGCATTATACCCGGCCCGAGACGCTGGAAGGCCTGCCCGTGCCGGAGGTGCTGCTCAGCGGGGACCACGCCCGCATCGCGGCCTGGCGGCGCGCGGCCTCTCTGGCCGCCACCCTGGCGGCGCGCCCTGATATGCTGGGCGACGCCCCCCTGGACCGCGAGGACGCCCGAGTCCTGGCCGGCCAGCCGCGCGAGAGGCCCGGCCGCAACCTTTCCTTCTGCCTCATGCACTATCCGGTCCTGCTCGGAGAAAAAAATTCCGGCGCTTCCTCTTTGACAAACCTGGACATTCACGATATAGCCCGAATTTCCCGCAGCTATGCCATGGGGCCCTTCTATGCGGTCACGCCGCTGGAGGATCAATTGCGGGTGCTTGAGGATATTTTGCGGCACTGGACCCGAGGTCCCGGCGGCCGGGGCAATCCGGACAGGGCGCGAGCCCTGGAGCTGGTGCGCCCGGCGGTTTCACTGGACGCGGCTGTGGCGCAATTGCGCGAGCATGCCGGCGCGCCTCCCAGGCTGGTGGCCAGTTCCGCCGTCTGGCCCGCGCATAAGCGCGCGCCCGCGCCGCTGACGCCCGGCCGGGTACGCGACTGGTGCCGGGAAGGGCCGGTGCTGCTCTGCCTGGGGACGGCCCAGGGGCTGGCCCCGGAAGTGCTGGAACGCTGCGACGGCCAATTGAGGCCTCTGCGTTTTTTGGGTTACAATCATCTTTCGGTGCGCAGCGCGGCCGCCATCCTGGCCGACAGAATTTTAGGCGACTACTGCTGAAACCACGGGCCGCACACAGCGGGCCGCTTCGCAACGACGCAACAATCCGCCCGCGGGTTTGCAAGGAGTTCACGATGGACATCATCAGGAAAATCGAACAGGAAAACATGCGCATGGATATGCCCGCGTTCCGCTCCGGCGACACGGTCAAAGTGCACCTGCGCATTGTGGAAGGCGAAAAAGAGCGCATCCAGATCTTCCAGGGCAACGTGATCCGCATCAAGCGCGGCACCACCAACGCCAGCTTCACGGTGCGCAAGGTTTCCGACGGCGTGGGCGTGGAACGCATCTTCCCGATCAACTCGCCCTTCATCGACCATGTGGAACTGGTCAGCCAGGGCCGCGTGCGCCGCAGCCGCCTCTACTACCTGCGCGCCCTCAAGGGCAAGGCGGCCCGTATCAAGCCGCGCGGCCGCTTCTGATCGGAATTCGCGCCTTTTTGCCGTCGGCGGCGTCGCATCAGCCCGGTGCCGGTGCACGGGCTGATGGCGACAGCGTAAATGCTCGCTTTAGCCGACAGAATGGATTTTTCGTCCATTCTGTCGGCTAAAGCGTGGTTTTTTGTCTGTGGTCCCTACCGCAACCATCGAAATTGAGGCAGCCGTGAAAGGACACGCCGCGCAGGCCGGCCTGTTTGGCCCGGAAGACATTGCTTTCGGCCGCCGGTCCGGACCCGTGGCCGGTATCGACGAAGCCGGACGCGGTTGTCTGGCCGGGCCGGTGGTGGCCGCCGCCGTCATCCTTCCCGCTGTTTACGAGCTGCCCGGCCTTACGGATTCCAAGGCGTTGAGCGCCAAAGCGCGCGACATCCTGGCCCCGCGCATCAGGGAATGCGCTCTGGCCTGGGGGCTGGGCGTGGTCTGGCCCCGGCGCATCGAGCGCATCAATATTCTGCAGGCCACCTTCGAGGCCATGAGCCGGGCCGTGGGCGTGCTTCGCCTTACGCCCGGCCGCCTGCTCATCGACGGCAACAAGGTTCTGCCCGACGCGGTGCTGACTCTGTTCTGGCGCACCGGGCACACTGCCCCGCCGCCGCTTCAGCAAGCCGTTGTGGGCGGGGACAAGAGCGAAGACGTCATTTCCGCCGCCTCCATCCTGGCTAAAACCTTTCGTGACCGGCTCATGCTGCATCTGGGCCGCCGCTGGCCCGGCTACGGCCTGGAGGAGCACAAGGGCTACGGCACAAAAGCCCACTATGCGGCCTTACGCCGTCTGGGCCCCTGCCCGCAGCACCGCCTGACGTTCCGGGGGGTGTTGCCCCAGGCCGCCGCCCCGCTGCAGGGCAGCTTGTGCTGAAATGGCTTTTTTCCCGGCAAACCGGCCCGCAAACGCCTCCCGCGCCGGGCAAGGACGCGCCGGACCACATCCGCCTGGGACGGGACGGCGAAAAGGTTGCGGCCGCGCTTTTGCGGCGCGCGGGCTTTGAGCTGCTGGACCGCAACTGGCGGCAGGGCCGCCTGGAGCTGGATATGGTCTGCCGCGAAAGCGGCGTTCTGGTCTTTGTGGAGGTCAAAACCCGGCGGTCGGACGAGCGCGGCGGCCCGGCAGCGGCCGTGACCCCGGCCAAACAGCGTGTCCTCACGCGCGCGGCGCAGGCCTGGCTGGCGGCGCACGACGCCTGGCAAGCACCCTGCCGCTTTGACGTGGTCTGCCTGTTGCGCCACGGCGACACCTTCAGCGCGGAGCATTACCGCCATGCCTTTGACTTCACCCCGTCTCTGGATAGTAGCCACGCCTCTTGGCAACCCTGGTGACCTGTCGCCCAGGGCCCGGGAAATTCTGGAAAACGCGGACCTGATCCTGGCCGAGGATACCCGCCGGGCGGCCCAGCTCTGCCGTCTCTGCGGCATTCAGGGCCGCCGCTTCCTGAGTTTTTACGACCACAACGAGGCCGAGCGCCAGGAAGAAGTGCTGCGCCTGCTGCGCGAAGGCCGCGATCTGGCCCTGATTTCCGACGCGGGCACCCCCCTGCTGGCCGACCCCGGCTACCGCCTGGTGCGGGCCTGCCGCAAGGAAGGTCTGCCGGTTTCCCCGGTGCCGGGGCCCTCCGCCCCGGCCGCCGCCCTGTCCGCGGCCGGTATCGCGCCCCTGCCCCACACTTTTCTGGGTTTTCTGCCCCGCGATACGGCCGGGCGCGAAGCCCTGCTCACGGCCTACGCCCAGGTGCCCGGCTCGTTGATCTTTTTCGAGCGCAAGGACCGCCTCAAGGAAAGCCTGGCTACGGCGGCCCGCATCCTGGGCCCGCGAGATCTGGCCGTCTGCCGTGAATTGACCAAAACTCATGAGGAATTTATACTCAATCGTCTGGAAAATAGTATGGATCTGCCCGACGAACTGCTGGGCGAGATCACGGTTATCATCGGCCCGCCCGAAGTGACGGAACGCACGCCGCGCGAGGAAGTGGAAAGCCTGCTGCGCGCGGAACTGGCGCGTGGCGGCAAGGCCCGTGACGTGGCCCGCCGGGTTCAGAGCGCCGTGCGCGGCTGGAACGGCAAGGAATTGTACGCCCTGATCCCGTCCGCCAGAGCAATTTCACAGTGAAATTGCTCCGGGGAAGCCCTGAAAAATCCGTCAGGCGATGAAAAGCCTTGCGCATGGCGGCGACGATTTCAATGGTAAAAGGCCCTGAAGCAGACCAACATTGAAGCTGAGGGATGCCATGCTTCCCCGACGTGTTGTCCTCAATTGCCTTGCGCGTACCTGCTGCATCAACGCGGCCGTCACCGCCAGAGGCATGCAGCAGATCGGCCTTGCCTTTGTGCTGGCTCCGGCCTTCAACCGGCTCTATCCGGAAAGCTCGGCCAGGGCCCGCGCCTTTGCCCGTTACGGCGGGCACAGCAATACCCACGTCTTCATGGTCCCGCTTTATGTGGGCATCGTGCTTGCCCTGGAAGAGCAGATCGCCCGTGGTTCCCTGCCGGAAGGCGCCGTGGGCGTGGTGCGCGAAACCCTGGCGACCACCCTCTCCGCCCTGGGGGATTCTTTTTTCAGCGGCACCCTGCTGCCGCTCTGGGCGCTGGTCAGCGTCTGCCTGCTGCTGGCCGGGCAGATCGGGCTTACTGCCGCCCTGGCAGCGCTGTTTCTGGCGTTGTTGCTGCTCTTCCGGATTCTGGCCTTTTTCGCCGGACTGCGCCACGGCATGTCCGTACTGGCGCGGCTCAAGCGCCTGAACCTCATCAACTGGGTGGACCGTCTCAAAATGCTCAACGCGGTCGTGGTGGCCCTGGTGGTCTGGCAACTCCCACTCCCCCACAAGGCCCCCTTTCCCTGGCTGCATTACGGATCGGGCACGGCCGCCATACTGGGCGCGGCCTGGCTGGTAGGGCGAATGCGCCTGCCGCGCATCCTGCTCTGGGCGCTCGTTCTGGGCGCGCTCATTCTCATGGACGAGGGGCTCATCAGCATGTAAGATGATCCCGCCCGAAAGAAAACGGGCTTGCGCCCCTTTTCGTCGAAACGACGGGAGACAGGAGCATTTCAAGTGTCACCCGCTGTAAATTGTTGAAAAGCTCCGGCGGCAGCGAAAACTGACGCAAAGCAAGGCGGGAGCGCATATCCGCCGCAGATTGCGGGCAGCGTATGTTTTGAAATTATCCCCGATTTCAGAACACCCCTGCTCCAAGGTATACGCATGGAAGACGTCATCGAAGAAACCCCGCGCGGGCTCGCCCTGCGGCTCACGCTCAATCTGCGCGGCGGCCTGCACGCCCGGCCCGCCGCCCGCCTGGCCCAGGAAGCCCAGCGTTACGCGGCCGACATCCAGCTCATCGGCGAAACGGGCGAGGTTGACGCCAAAAGCATGCTGGACATCCTTTCTCTGGCGCCGCCGGCCAATGCGGAACTGATCCTCCTGGCCAAAGGCGACGACGCCCGTGAAGCGCTTCACGGCCTGGCCCGTTTTTTAACCACCCTGCAGGAATAACATGGCCCGCGCGGTTTTATTCGGCACCCCGGTTTCCCCGGGCATAGCCATCGGCTCCATCCGTTTCATGCACGACACGCGCCCGAGCGACAAGCGCCGCATCGGCCCGGACGAAATCGCAACAGAGCAGGAAGCCCTGCGCAGTGCCGCGGCCAGCGTGCGCGCCGCTCTGGAAACGACCATGCGCGGCGTGCCCGAGGAGCTGGCCGAATACCGGGACGTCATCGCGGCCCAGATGGAACTGGCCCGCGACCCCAAGCTGCTGGACGCCGCTCTGGCGCGCATCGAGCACAAGCAGATCTGCGCCTCCTGGGCACTGGACCATACGGTGGAAGAACTCTGCACCCTGTTCCGGGGCATGGACGATCCCTATCTGCGCGACCGCGCCCAGGACATCCGGGCCGTGGGTCTGCGCCTGCGCGAATGTCTGGCCGGCGCGAAGCCCCGGCGCGGCGGCAACGGCCCCAGCCTGCTGGCTGCGGAGGATCTCTCGCCCGCCGACGTCATGGAACTTGATCTGAACGGCGTGCTGGGCATTCTGACCGCCGAGGGGGGGCCCACCTCACACACGGCCATCCTGTCGCGCGGCCTGCACATTCCGGCCCTGGTCGGCGTGACCGGCCTGCTGGACACGGCGCGTGAGGACGACAGGATTATTGTGGACGGCCTGGGCGGCTGCGTGCTCTTTGGTCCCGACGAGGGGGATCTGGCCCTCTACACGGCCCGCCGTGACGAATACACGGCCTGGGAAAGCCATACCCGGCTCACGGCCCACTGGCCCGCCGAGATGTGCGACGGCGTGCGCGTGGACGTGCAGGCCAATCTGGAAAGTCCGGAAGAGTTGGATTCCCTGGCCGAGTGCGGAGCCGACGGCGTGGGCCTGTACCGCACGGAATTCGCCTATCTCAGGGGCGATCTGCCCACGGAAGAGGAGTTGTTCAAGGAATACGCCGCCGTGACGGCCAAAGCCGCGCCGAGCCGGGTGGTCTTCCGCACGCTGGACGCGGGCGCGGACAAGATGCTGCGTTCCCAGGCAGCCCTCAAGGAACCCAATCCGGCGCTGGGCCTGCGGGGCATCCGCTTCTGCCTGCGGCATCAGGGCATTTTCCGCACCCAGCTGCGGGCCCTGCTGCGGGCCGGGGTGACAGGCAACGTGGCTTTGCTGCTGCCCATGATTTCCGGCCTGGCCGAAGTGCAGGGCGTGCGCCGCATTTTGCAGGAACTGCGCCAGGAATTGCAGGCCCAGAACCTGGCCCACGCGCCGGACCTGCCCCTGGGCATCATGGTGGAAACCCCGGCGGCGGTGCTGGTCTGCGACGCCCTGGCCCGGGAATGCGATTTTTTCAGCATCGGCACCAACGATCTGATCCACTACCTGATGGCCATTGACCGCAACAACCGCCATGTGAGCTATCTGCACGAGCCCCTGCACCCGGCGGTAGTGCGCTCGCTCAAGCGGGTCATAGACGCGGCCCACCGCGAGGGCATCGGCGTTTCGGTCTGCGGTGAACTGGCCTCGGACCCCTGCGGCCTGGCCCTGTTGCTGGGCATGGGCGTGGATGCGGTGTCCGCGGCGCCGCGTTTTGTGCCGGGTATGAAACATATGATCCGCCAGCTCAATGCCGAAACCTGCGTGGAGCTGGCCCACAGCGTTCTGATGAGCACCGACGTCATGGCCTCCAAGCGTATGGTGCGTGAAAAGCTCCACCAGTCTCTGGGACCGGAGCTGGCCTTCCACACCACAAGCCTTTCGAGCCACAGTCAGCCATGAGCCAGAAAACACCGCCTTCCACCATTGCCGTCAACAAAAAGGCCCGTCATCTCTACGAACTTTCCGAGTTTCTGGAGGCCGGCATCGCTCTGACCGGCCCGGAAGTCAAAAGCATCCGCGCCGGTAAGGTAAACTTCATCGACAGCTATGTTGAATTCAAACGCGGCGAAGCATGGCTGCTCTCTTTGCATGTGGCCCCCTACGCCAACGCCGGCTACGCCCCGCAGGAGCCGGACCGGCCGCGCCGCCTGCTGCTGCACGCCCGTGAGATCGCCAAGCTGGCGGGCCTGGTGGCCCAGAAGGGCCTGACCGTGGTGCCGGTGCGCGTCTATCTCAAACGCGGCAAGGTCAAGCTGGAAATCGCCCTGGGCCGGGGCAAGAAGTTGCACGACCACCGTGATACGCTCAAACGGCGTGCGGAAGAACGGGATCTGGCCCGCGAACTGGCCTAGGCTCAGCCCTCAACGCCCGCTGTTTCAACAAGACGTAACCCACCCGCGAAAGGCCGAGGAGCGCCATGCGCCACCCGCCCCTGCAAGCGCCACTGCTCTGGCAAGTCTATCTCGGCTTCTGGATCGCGGGCGTGGCGGCGGCGGTCTGGCCCTTGCCCGCCCTGTGTTGCGCCCTGCTGCTGGCCCTGGCGGACAAACGCCTTTGGCGCGGTGCCCGGCTGATCCTGGCCGCGACTCTGGTTCTGGGCGGTCTGGCCGTGGCCCGCTGGCAGCTTGCGCCGCCGGACCCGTCAGCCGACGCGTCTCCCGCCCGGCTGGCGGCGGATGCGGACAAAGCCCCGGCGCGGTTCTGCGGCCGGGTGCGGGACGTACAGGACCTGCCGGATCAACGCCTGCGCCTGTTGCTGGAGCGGGTCCATCCCGCCGGAAGTTCCACCACCGCTGTTCTGCCGGGCCTTGTGGCCTGGACCTGGGAAGCCCCCCTTTTCCGCCCCCTGGCCGGACAGGAAATCTGTCTGAACCGCCGCCCGCGTCCCATGCATGGCTTTGCCGACGTGGGCCTCGCCGACCGGGAAATATGGTGGGCCGCGCGAAACGTATATTGGCGGCTCTGGAGCCGGGGTGAACGCGGCGAACCAAAAGCCTCCGGCCGGGGCACGCCGGCGGCCCGCCGGCGCGAGGAACTGCGACATGCGTTTTTAAGCGCGCTCCTGCCTGGGGGACAGACGGAGCACCAGGCAAAAATCCTGACGGAGGATGCCGCCGCCCCGGAACTGCCGCAGGGCAAGGCCATCCTGCCTGCTCTGCTGTTCGGGGACCGCCGATATCTGACGCAAAACACCCTGGACAATTTCGCCGCCGCCACCCTGGCGCACAGCCTGGCGCTTTCCGGCCAGCATCTGGCCGTGGCCGGGCTGCTGGGCCTGCTCTGCGTGCTGGCCGCCGCCCGCCTTCGTCCGTCCCTGTATCTCCGGCAGCCGCGCGTGGTCCTGGCCGTGGCCGCGGCCTGTCCGCCCGCCCTGGCCTACCTCTGGCTGGGCAACGCTCCGGCCTCCCTGCTGCGGGCCGTGTGCATGCTTTTCATCCTGGCCTTCTGGCTGGCGCGGGGCCGGGCGCGCACCTCCCTCGACGTGCTCTGCGCCGCCCTGCTCTGTATCTGCCTGGTCGCGCCGCTGAGCATACTGGACACGGGCCTGCAGCTCTCGGCCCTGTGCGTGGCGGTCATCGGCCTTGCCCTGCCCTGGCTGCGCCGCATCCTGCCGCCGTCCGCGCATAAAGCCGAATCCCCCCGGCGACGGGCCATACACGGGCTCGGCCGCTGGCTTGCGCGCATTTTGCTGATTTCCCTGCTGATTCAGATAGCGTTGCTGCCGCTGAACCTCCTGCTGTTCGGCAATGCGGGCTTCTGGTTCCCGCTCAATGTGCTCTGGCTGCCCGTGGCCGGTCTTGTGGTGCTGCCCGGCGCGGCTCTGGGCCTGCTTCTGGCGGGCGCGGGCCTGGACGGGACCGCGCGGCTGGTTCTGGATCTGGCCGCCCTGCCCTGCCAGTGGCTGACAGACGGGCTGGCGGGCCTCAATGGCCTGGGCCTGCTGCACAATCCCGTCCTGCTGCGGCCGCACTGGACGGCCCTGCCCGCTTTTGCCGCCCTGCTGGCGGCTCTGGCCTGCCTGGCCGGACGGGGCAAAGCATCGCCCACAGGGAAGGAGGCGGCCCGCCGACTGCTGCTGGCAGGTCTGGCCCTGCTCTGCGTGGGGCCATTGCTGCGCCTGGAAGGCCGCTTTTCCGGCGACACCCGGCTGGACGTGCTGGATGTGGGCCAGGGGCAGGCCCTGGCCTTGCGCGCTCCGGGCCATCTGCGCCTGCTTCTGGACGGCGGCGGCAGCGCCTCGCCCCGCTTTGACCCCGGCAAAGCCCTGGTGGGGCCGGTGCTGGCATACAACGACGCGCCCCGGTTGAGCGCCGTCGTCAGCAGCCACCCGGACCTGGACCATCTGGGCGGTCTTTTTTATCTGCTGGAAGATTTTCAGGTGTCGGCCCTGTTCCATAACGGGCGCGAGGCCGCCGGGCAGCACGGGCCCATGTGGCGGGAACTGCGGCAAAGCCTGGCGGGCCGCATTCTGGCGGAAGGAGATGTGCTGATTGTGGGCGATCCGGCTCTGGGCCTGCGTCTGGAAGTGCTGCACCCGCCGCGTGCCGCCGACGAAGAGGAGGCCGCCTGGACCGGCAACGAGGCATCCCTGATTCTGCGCCTGACCCGTCACGGCCAAGGGCTGGCCCTGCTCACCGGCGACGCCGAGCGTCGCAGCCTGCGCCGTCTGCTGGCCTCGGGCCGGGATCTGCGCGCCCAGGTGCTGCTGGCCCCGCACCACGGTTCGGACCGCAGTTTTCTGGCCGCCTTTTACAAGGCCGTGCAACCGGAACTGGTGCTGGCTTCCTGTGGTTTTCAGAATCGTTACAACTATCCGGGCTCGCGCCTGCGGGCCTGGCTGGCGCGGCACGGCATTCCCCTGCTCCATACCGGCGAATCCGGGCAGATCAGCGTCAGCTGGCCGTGGACCGGGCCGATGCGCGTACGCGCAGTCCGCCCTGGGGGTTGAGCCTGAGGTCTGGAGCGGATTACCTTTGAGAATTGACATTCTCAAAGTTTTTAAGCCGCTCGCCCTGCTCTCGATGTCCGTACGGCGCGCTTCGCGTGCCTACGGCCATGG
>OMGS01000415.1_pt1 | contig 26009 bp, 15 predicted proteins | sample 1646081 | NCBI WGS metagenome assembly OMGS01 (sample SAMN05578591, study PRJEB25193) | human gut metagenome | biome: Human Microbiome; feature: human-associated habitat; material: feces | host: Homo sapiens | place: USA:Birmingham | reverse complement strand
TTCCCTACACGACGCTCTTCCGATCTGACGAGCAGTACCTGGTCGGCACCTCCGAGGTGGCGCTCGCCGGCATGCACGAGAACGAGATCCTCGACCTGTCCAACGGCCCGCTGCGCTACTGCGGCTGGAGCTCCTGCTACCGCCGCGAGGCCGGCGCCGCAGGCAAGGATACGTCCGGCATCATCCGCGTGCACCAGTTCGACAAGGTGGAGATGTTCGTCTACGCCAAGCAGGAGGACTCCTACAAGGAGCACCAGCACCTGCTGAGCATGGAGGAGGAGATGCTCGCCAAGGTCGAGGTGCCGTACCGCGTCATCGACACCGCCGCCGGCGATCTCGGTTCCTCCGCAGCCCGCAAGTTCGACACCGAGGCGTGGATCCCGACCCAGGGCCGCTACCGCGAGCTCACCTCCACCTCGAACTGCACCGAGTACCAGGCCCGCCGCCTGAACATCCGCGAGCGCAACGAGGACGGTTCCACCCGCGCGGTCTCCACGCTCAACGGCACGCTGGCCACCACGCGCTGGCTCGTCGCGATCCTGGAGAACCATCAGCAGAAGGATGGCTCCATCGAGATTCCGCAGGCCATGCGCCCCTACATGGGCGGCAAGGAAGTCATCGAGCCGACCAAGTGGGAAGCCTGATCGCTTCGGCGTCGACCGCATCCGGTGGCGGAGAACATCCGCGCCGGATGTATAATTGAATCTTGTGCGCTTCGTGGTGCACATAAGGACAGGTGTCTGAGCGGCCTAAAGAGACGGTCTTGAAAACCGTTGTGGTGCAAGCCACCGCGAGTTCGAATCTCGCCCTGTCCGCATATCGGGGTTCCAGGTGCATCGCCTGGAACCCTTTTGTCTATTGCCGGCATATCCGCGGTCCGGCATCTGGGGATTGTGCCACACCACGTCAATTTGTGGTCAAAATCGCATTGTGTGGCACAGCGTTTGCCACACAATGCGATTTCGACGCGTTTTTGAGCTGGTATGGCAACGAACAGAAAATCAGGAACCGCCATTTTCCAATGATCTGAGGAATTCGCCCGAATTGCCTTGAATCGGCGCTGTACCACACCAGCACAAAAACCGCCAAAAATCGCATTGTGTGGTACGGGGGCGGTTGAAAGCGGCGCGGCGCGGTGTGACGCGGGCGCGCCATGTCCCATTCTTTGTATATATTGTTAACAAAATCCGGCAATGTCCGCCGGTGCGGTTCTTACTGAAAATCAAGAGAAGGCAAGGGCAACCAATGATGGTTTCATCCGCTCGTCATCGTCGTGGGCACTCGCCCGAACATCCTCCGACCTGCCACCGATCATGGCGGCGTCGCGCGATGGCCCTGCTTATCGCCATGGCGACACTCATGTGCGGCCTGATCACATCCGGACGTCTCGCGCGCGCCGTGGAACCGGCGATCGCCGGCGTCACGGCGAGCGGTGCCGCCGCGGACGGCCATGCTGCGGCCGCCGCAGTCGACGGCGATCCGGCGACCTACTGGCAGTCACCCGCAGACTCGTCGATGCAGGACTACCGCCGCTTCCTCGACTTCGACCTGCACGGCACATACAGCATCTCGCAGATCGACATCACCAACCTCGCCGGCTCGTACTACCACTACGAGGTCTATCTGTCCAAGGACGGCGCCGATTACGGCAAGGTGGCCTACAAGAGCGATGACGCCCCCGCGACCGGTGCCGCCGACACGCATCCCATCGATGCCACCGAAGCCGCATACGCGCGCATCAGCGTCAGCTACAACTCCGCCGCCCAGCAGGTCAACCTCGCCGAAGTCGCTTTCCACGGCACCAAGGTCTCCGACGAGCAGGCCAGCCCCAAGGCCATCTCCGTCACCGACTTCGACTCAAGCTCGTGGGGCCGGGAGTGGGCCCGCGTAGAGACCGACGCCGACTATGCCGCCGAGAAGACCGTCACCGAGGTCAGAAACCTTGTCGGCCGCGTGATCGGCGAGCGGTGGGTCGACAAGTTCGACTTCCAGCTGCGCGGCAAGGCCGACGGCAAGGACGTGTTCGAAATCTCAGACGCCGGCGACGGCCGGATCTCCATCCGCGGCAACAACGGCGTCTCGCTCGCGTCCGGCCTCAATTATTATCTGCGCCACTGGTGCAAGGTCGACTACAACCCGCTGTTCGGCTCCCAGCTGTCCATGCCGGAGAGCCTGCCTGCAGTCGGCCGGAAAATCCTCAAATACACGAACTACGAGTACCGGTACGCGCTCAACTTCTGCACCTACTCGTACACGATGGCGTTCTGGAACTGGGATGATTACGAGCCGTTCCTCGACTGGGCGGCGATGAACGGCGTGAACCTCATACTCGACATCGTCGGACAGGAGGAGGTGCTGCGCGAGACGCTCACCCAATACGGCTACAGCGACGACGAGGTGCGCGAATACCTGTCCGGGCCGGGATACTACGCATGGTTCTACATGCAGAACCTGTACTCGGTCGGAGGCCCCCTGCCCGCCGCATGGTTCGAGCAGCGCGTCGAGCTCGGCCGCAGGATCCACGACCGCATGCAGGCGTACGGCATCACGCCGGTCATCCAGGGCTTCGGCGGTCAGGTGCCGGCCGACTTCCAGGAGAAGAACCCGACGTCGGTGGCCGCGTCGTCCGGCACATGGTCCGGTTTCGACCGCCCGTACATGATCAAGACGTATCTGACCGACGCCGACAAGACGGCCGGCAAGGAGGACTACTTCCAGAAGGTCGGCGACACGTTCTACAAAGCTCAGGAGAACGTGTTCGGCAAGGTGTCGAACTACTACGCGGTCGATCCGTTCCATGAGGGCGGCACGATTCCAGACGGCTTCGACATCGTCGACATCTACCGCACCGTGCAGCGCAAGATGCTCGACCATGACCCGGCGGCCGTGTGGGTGATGCAGCAGTGGCAGTGGGGCATCGACGAGACGAAGCTCTCCGGGCTCGCGGACAAGGGCCGGGCGCTCGTGCTCGACCTGCAGAGCGACCTGCGCTCGCAGGCCAGCCCGATGGAGAACCAGGGCGTGCCGTGGGTGTGGAACATGTTGCACAACTTCGGCGGACGCATGGGCCTTGACGGAGTGCCGGAGGTGATCTCCCAGGACATCACGAAAGCCTACAACTCCAGCGGTTATATGCGCGGCATCGGCATCACGCCCGAAGCCATCGACAATTCGCCGATCGTCTACGAGCTGCTGTTCGACATGACCTGGGAGCAGGATCCGGTCGACTATCGCTCCTGGACGCAGGAGTATGCCGAGCGCCGGTACGGCGGAACCGACGGGACGATCGAGAAGGCGTGGGACATCCTGCTTGACACCGCCTACAAGCACACGGACGGCGAATACTATCAGGGCGCGAGCGAATCCATCATCAACGCCCGCCCGTCCGACAACACCATCGGCTCGGCGTCCACGTGGGGCCACAGCGACATAGATTACGACAAGCGGCAGTTCGAGAAGGCCGCGGCCCTGTTCGAGCAGGCGTATGACTCGTACAAGGACTCGGCCGGCTTCCGCTACGATTACGTCGACGTGATGCGGCAGGTGCTGGCCAACAGCTTCCAGGAATACCAGCCGCTCGCCGGGCAGGCGTACAAGTCGGGCGATCTGGAGACGTTCCGGACACTGTCGTCCCGGATGCTGGACATCATCAAGGCGCAGGACAAGCTGCTTTCCAGCTCGGACGACTTCCTCGTGGGCGCATGGATCGACGATGCCCGTACGATGCTCGACGGCGCGGACGATTGGACCGCCGACCTGTTCGAGCTCAACGCGCGTGCGCTCGTCACCACGTGGGGTCTGAACAAGAACGGCTCGCTCATCGACTATTCCAACCGCCAGTGGGCCGGGCTGACCGGCGACTACTACTATCGGCGGTGGAAGACGTACGTGGACAACCGGCTGAACAAACTGGAGCACGGCACCGACTTCACCGACCCGGACTGGTTCGACTACGGCTGGCAGTGGGCGAACCGCAAAAGCGACGAGGACGGGTATGGTTTCGCGACCGAAGCCGCGGATGATGTCGACCAGAAAGCGCTCGGCAAGATCATCCTCGACCAGTATTCGGTCACCGCGATGGACGACGTCACCGACGGTGGCACCGCGGTCGAACGCACGAACCTGGCGCTGGGACATGACGTGACCGACGAGGACACCGGCACCGTCGTCCCGGACGTGACCGACGGCAACACCGACACCGGCTGGACGCAGACGGGCAAGACCGACGCCACGCTGGTGGTCGACCTCGGCGGCACGTATTCGATCACCGGCGCCGGCATCACCCTGCAGCAGATCGCGGCCGACTTCCCGCTGCGCTACGAGATCGAGGTCTGGAACGGCTCGGGATGGGTCGAGATAGGCCGCAGCGAAGCCGATGCCGTCAGCTCCAAGAACGAGGTCGCCGCCGACATACTCGGCTCCAAGGTGCGTTGGAAGTTGCATTCGACGAACGGGCGGGACCTGACCGGCATCTACGAGCTGTCCGTCTGGGGAGCCGCGCAGCCGCAGCCCGAGTACACGAACCTGGCGCTCGGCGGCGCCGCAAGCGCCGGCCCCAGCGAGCGGCCCGCGTCGAACGGCAACGACGGCGACGACGGTACGCTGTGGGTCGGCAACGGGTCCGACCCGAACTGGTATCGGATCGACCTGGCGTCGGCGCAGCGTGTGGACCGCGTGCGGCTCGTGTTCGAGACGGCCGGCCGCCTGTTCCAGTTCAGGGTCGTCGCGGGGCTCGCTGACGGTACCGAGCGGACACTGATCGACGAGACGCAGAACCAGGGCGCCCTCGATCAGGTGTATGCGGCGAATCTTGGCGAGGAGGTCGAACACGTCACCGTGGAGTTCACGGGGTCGGTCGGTGGCACCGCATGGCCGGCGCTCGCCGAACTCGAACTGCTGCAGGAGGCCGGCGACACCATCGAAGGCGTGAACATCGCCACCTCGGCCGCCATCACGTCGTCGCCCACCAAGGACGCGCCCGAGAACGCCGGCGCGCTGGTGGACGGCAAGGCGACCGCATGGGTGTCCCGCGACGGCGCCACGCCGGCATGGTTCCAGCTCGACTACGCCAAAGCCCGTGAGGTCGACAGCATACGGCTCAAGTTCGAGGAAGGCCAGCCCGACCGCAGCATGCAGTTCACGTTGAAGGTGATCGACGCGAACGGCGACGAACATACGGTCGCCGAACGAACCGAAGCCGACCTGAGCAAACAGCAGGGCATCGTGATGGACGTGCCGGTCGGCATGAGCATCACACGCATCCGCATGGACATCGCCGACGCCCGCATCCCCTCCAGCGGCTCGCCCGCATGGCCATTGGTGTCCGAGATCGAGGTCTACGCGACGCCCGGCAACGTGGCTCGCGACGCCAAGACGACGGCCTCGGACGGCTCGACGCTCACGGCCGCCGACCTCGCCAAGCTGACGGACGGAGACCGCGACAGCGCGGCCACCTTGACGGCCACGGCCGACAAGACCCTGACATTCACGCTCGCGAAGGCCGCGGACATCAACATGCTCGGCCTGCTGGCCTCCGGTAACAGCGAGCCGGTGCGGTTCAAGGCCGAATACCGCGTGGTGCCGCAGGACGGCGGCGGTGCGGGCGATGGTGCAGCCGACCAGTGGAAGACGCTGACCGACTATTCCGGCAATGCGCAGATGAAGCCGGAGATCGTGGCCCGCCTTGCACGGCCCGTCTACACCGACGCGGTACGCATCACCGTGCTCAACGAGAACCCCGTCGCCATCAACGAGTTGTACCTGTATCAGGCGGATGCAGGGGCGTCTCTGGAAAGCTACCTCTCGTCCGTCGAGACCGCGCTCGGCAAGCTCACCGTCGGCGAATACGCCGGCAACGTCACCCGGGCGGCGAAGACCAAGCTCGAAGTCGTGCTGGAGCGGGCGCGGGCGGCGCTGGACGCCGGACTGACCTCGCGCGAGGCCGGCCGGTGGACGACGACCGTCGAAGACGCGGTGTCCGAGTTCTACCGCACCGGCTACGTGTCGCTCGACCGCAACGCGCTGTATGTGGCGATCGATGACGCCGCGGCGCTGATCGCGTCTCTGGACGCGCATGGCCTGCCCGCGTCGTCGGCCGCATTGGCCGAGGCGAGGTCAAGCGCCAAGCAGGTCTCCGACGCCTACGGCACGGTGACGCAACAGGATCTCGATGACGCCGCGGCTGCGTTGCGGCGGTCGGCCGACACGGCGCTCGCGCAGCTTGACGCGCAGGAGCGCTATCAGGTCGTGCTGGATGCGGCGGTCAAGACGCTGGAGGACGCGCAGACGGCGGGCAGCGTCGGCGAATACGAGGGGCAGCATCCGCAAAGCGCCGCGGACGCTCTGCGCCAGGCCATCGACGACGCCAAGGCCGCACACGATGCGGCCGCCGGAGACGCCGATAAGGTGGACGCCGCGGCGGACGCGCTGCGCCAGGCGACGACCGCGTTCAACGAGTCAATCGTGCACATCGATGCGGCCGCGTTGGATGCGGCGAAGCGGGCGGCGACCGGTCTGGTCGAATCGCAGTACGACAGGGCTGCGTGGGCGACGATGCGCGAGGCTCTTGCCGCCGCCGTAGCCACCGACATGGCGCACATCTCCCAGACCGACGTGGACGCCCTTGCGGCACGGCTGAATGATGCCATCGCCGCGCTGTCCGACGCGCGTCTGGACCGTGGCCCGTTGTCCGACGCCATCGCGTCGGCTCAGGCTCTCAGGGAAGGTGATTACACTGCCGAATCGTGGAAGGCGTTCGCCGAGGCGTTGGCCGCCGCGCAGGAGGAGTGCGGACGGCGATCCACCACGCAGGGCGATCTGGACAAGGCCGTAAAGGCCCTGACTCAGGCTCGCGACGGGCTGGAGCGCAAGCGGCCCGGCGGCGGTGAGGAACCAGGAGGTGGCGAGGATCCCGAGCAGCCTGGCAGCGGCGGGCAGCCCGAGCGTCCCGGTGGCGTCAAGCCCGGCGCCGGCGGCAATGCCGATACCTCCAAACCTGGCACGGCGGGCACGGAAACCCTCTCGAAGACGGGCGCCCAGACGCTGCTGCTCGCAGTGACGGCATGCATCATGCTTGCCGCTGGATTCTCCATCACGACGGCGCGCTCCCGTCGCCGGTGACCGGCTGCGGTATGGCCGGGCACCTGTATGGGGTGACCGGCCGTACCGACGTCTCGCGCGCACATACGGTCTCCTTCACGACCATATCGCGCCGCCAAAGACACCCCCGTAACTCCCCGTCATAACCCCTTAGAAACATAGTCCCCCAAATATCTTCCCGCTGGCGCTACACTTCGAAATCACGGGGGGGGGGGGCTTGTTTTGCGCTTTTTGCGTAGGATGAACCCTCCCGAAGCAAGAAGTGAAGGATGTATCATGTTTCGGGAAAATCGACGTTTCGTCGTCAGGTTCAGGCAACGATTATCAATATCATCCAGCAAATATACAGGCGATGCCGCCGCCGCAAACGCGGTGCACAAGGCGCAATCCCCAGTCATGCGCGTGGGTGATGAGGCCCCGCTGACCGCCGCCAAGGCCGGATCCGCCGCTCCGGCCGCCAACATCGCTCTGGCCGCAACGCTTGACATCGCCAATGGCGTCGACGTCATCCTGACCGGCGAAGTCGATGGTCACATGATCGATTCCATGGCCGATGCCAAGCCCGTGCTGAAAACCTCCACCCCCGACGCGCCGAACACCCCCGAACCCTCGGAAGTCCCTGTGAAGTCGGAGACCTACGCCGCGGTGACATCCGTCGCGACTGTTTTGGGCGAGACACGGCTGCCAGGCACGTCGCCGATGATGACCCGTGCACGCCGCGAATCGTATATCGGCGGCTGACTCGGCCATCCGCCTGCCTTTCACGAGGCAGGGCGGGCGTCCCGATTCGGAGGATACTGCGGGGAAGACAGTGCAGTGAATCCCGGCGAACCTCCGTTTCATGTGCGTCTCTATCGATGAGAAGAGTGCTGGAGGGCACCATCATGAAAGACAGAGAGTTTGACGACGACGAGATTGACTACCTGCGTTCACTGCCTGCCGTGAACAGCGTCGGACGGAACCGCATCCGATACACCGACCAGTTCCGCGAATACTGCATGCAGCGGTATCGTGCGGGGGACTCGCCGACGGGTATATTCCGCGACGTCGGGCTTGACCCGTCGCTTATCGGATACAAGCGCATCGAACGGTGCATCGCGCGCTGGAAGATGATGGAACCGGCTGATGACGACGCCGAGCCGATATCCGCTGACAAGTTCCCGCGTACCGGCAATCCGCTGATTCCGCCGGCGCCGATTCGCGCGGCCACGATCCGCGAGAATTTCGGCGGATCGGCGGCCAAGGACCTGCGCGATATGCTCATAGCGCAGCAGATCCGGTACATCCACGAGCTGACCGCGGAGAACGACAGGCTCCGCGAACGCAACCGGAGACTCGAATCCGGACTGCGGGAGGATGAGGGCGAGACCGGCGAGCAGAGCGGGGAGACGGACCAGCCCACGCTCTGACGCCAGCTTGGTACTGTCGCGTAGCGACTGGGGTGGTCCCGGAGCGGTTCTCGCCGCGCCAGAATCCCGCGATATGATGCATTGCATGGTTCTTTCTGAGAGGAATGGGCCATGAGATGCACGCGCATCACTACTATGGTGCGTATGACTGATTCCGTTTCCGCCACGCCAACCGCGTGGACCAATCCACTGCGCGATCCGCGCGATTTGCGCCTGCCGCGCATCGCAGGCCCGTGCAGCATCGTGATCTTCGGCGTGACCGGCGATTTGTCGCGCAAGAAACTGCTGCCCGCGATCTATGACCTCGCCAACCGCGGCCTGTTGCCGCCGAGCTTCGGACTGACCGGCTTCGCACGCCGCGACTGGACCGAAGACCATTTCAGGGATTTCGTCCGCGAGCACGTGCAGCAGCATTGCCGCACCCCGTTCCGCGAATCGACGTGGAAGCAGCTCGCAAAGGGCATCCGTTTCGTGCAGGGGACGTTCGATGACTCCGCGGCGTTCGCGCGGTTGAGCGACACGGTCGCTGAACTGGACCGCGACCGGGGCACGCGCGGCAACCATGCCTTCTACATGTCGGTGCCGCCGCGGGCGTTCCCCGTGGTGGCGCGTCAGCTCGCCGACTGCGGACTGGCCCGCTCGTCCGAGGGCGCATGGCGACGCGTGATCATCGAGAAGCCGTTCGGCCACGATCTGGCCAGCGCCAAGGAGCTCGACCGTGTGGTCTCCGAGGTGTTCGACCCGTCGAGCGTGTTCCGCATCGACCATTATCTCGGCAAGGAAACCGTGCAGAACATGCTGGCGCTGCGTTTCGCCAACGCGATGTACGAGCCGATCTGGAACGCCAACTACGTCGACCACGTGCAGATCACGATGGCCGAGGACATCGGCGTGGCCGGCCGCGCCGGATACTATGACGGCATCGGCGCAGCGCGCGACATCATCCAGAATCATCTGCTGCAGCTGCTGGCCCTGACCGCCATGGAGGAGCCGGTCTCGTTCACCGCCTCCGACCTGACCGCCGAGAAGACGAAGATCCTCTCCGCGGTGCGTCTGCCGAAGGACCTCGCCGCACACACCGCTCGCGGACAGTACGCCGCCGGCTGGCAGGGCTCGCATGACGTCGTCGGATACCTGGAGGAGAAGGGCATTGACCCGGCGTCTACCACCGAGACCTATGCGGCGATCCGGCTTGACATCGACACCCGCCGCTGGGCCGGTGTGCCGTTCTATCTTCGTACCGGCAAGCGTCTCGGCAAGCGTGTCACCGAGATCGCCGTCGTGTTCAAGCGCGCGCCGCACCTGCCGTTCGAGTCGACCGCAACACGCGAGCTCGGCAAGAACGCGATCGTGATCCGCGTACAGCCCGACGAGGGCGTGACGATCCGTTTCGGCTCCAAGGTGCCTGGCGGTACGGCGATGGAGGTACGTGACGTCTCGATGGACTTCAGCTACGGCCGCTCGTTCACGGAGAGCTCGCCGGAGGCATACGAGCGACTGATTCTCGACGTGCTGCTCGGCGACCCACCGCTGTTCCCGACCACCGAAGAGGTCAACCTGTCGTGGAAGATCCTCGACCCGATCGAGGAATTCTGGTCCACGCTCGGTCAGCCGCAGCCGTATCGTGCCGGCACATGGGGGCCGACGGAGGCCGATGAAATGCTCGCACGCGACGGACGCCACTGGAGGATGCCATGATTATCGAAATGCCGAACACCCGCACCCGCGAGATATCGCAGAAGATCGACGAGTTGCACGAGGAGCGCGGCGAGTCGGCGACCGGCCGCGTGCTGACGCTGCTGATCTCCACCACCGAGGACGAGCTGGAGCAGGCGCTGGAACTGGCCAACGCCGCCAGCCGCGAGCACCCATGCCGTGTCATCGCCATCTCCCCGCGGCGTGGAAATGGCGCGCGCAAGCCCGTCGAGGGTGCGCCCAAGCCCGCCGAAGACGCGGATGCGGCGTACGACAATTCCAATCTGGACGCCCAGGTGCGCTTCGGCGCGGACGCCGGTGCGGGTGAGATCATCGTGCTGCACCCGCGTGGTGGGCTGGTCCACCATCCCGACACGTTGGTCATCCCACTGCTCGTGCCCGACGCGCCGGTCGTGGCGTGGTGGCCGAACGAGGCGCCGGCTAACCCGTCCAAGGACCTGCTCGGCGCGATGGCGAGGAGTCGCATCACCGACGCCATGCACTCGTCGAACCCCTACCGCACCATCGAGGATCTGCGCCGCAACTGGTCGCCGAAGAACGTGGACATGGCATGGACGCGCCTGACGGTGTGGCGTGCGATGCTCGCCACCATGCTCGACCAGCCGCCGCACCTGCCGATCAGCACGGTGAAGGTCTCCGGTCCGAAGGGCTTCCTGCCCATGGATTTACTGGCGGCCTGGCTGCGGCTGAAGCTCAACGTGCCCGTCATCATGGAGGAGGTGCCCGGCGCGACCGCCGTGACCGGCGTATACCTGACGCGCGCGGACGGGACGCTCAGTCTGGAGCGGCCGGACGCGAAGGAGGGCATCGCCGTCATCAGCACGCCTGGCCAGTCGCCGCAATCCATCAGCGTGCCCACGAGGACGCTTGAGGAATGCCTGAGCGAAGAGCTGCGTCAGCTCGACCCGGATGAAGTGTATGCTGAAGTCATCACCCAGGGATGGAATCTGATTCATCCTGCCGAATAAGCACTGTCGGACCGGCGTCTCGACCGCAAGGCGCCGGCCCGACGGCAATCGGTGAATCAACGAATGAACGACGATGCGTGAGCGTCACGGAACCGTCACGCGCCCATGCCCGGGCGCGGGTTTCGGACGCGTGAAGACCGAATCAGAACGACAAAGGAGCTGTAACTGATGTCGCAAAGAAAAACCGTAACATGCCCGAACCCCGATGTTCTGGCGCAAGCTGTGGCCGTGCGTGTGCTGACCACGATCAGGAACCTGCTCGCCGAACCGGGGCGCAGCCGCGTGGATATAGCGCTGACCGGCGGGACCGACGGCAATCGCGTGCTGCGCGCGATCGGCACCGACCCGCTGGCCGATGACCTGGACGCCTCGCGCGTGCACATCTGGTGGGGCGACGAGCGGTTCGTGCCCGAGGACAGCGACGACCGCAACGCCAAGCAGGCGCGGCGGTTCCTGAACATCCTGGTGGAGCGCGGGCTGATGCCGGAGGAGAACATCCACGAGATGCCCGCTGACACGCGCGATGCCGCACAGATCGCCGCAGCCACCGACGAGGAGAACGATGCGGTGCTGGCCGATGCGGCCGCCGCCTACCAAAAGGAGCTGATCGAGCAGCTGGGGGAGGAGCCCACGCTGGACATCGCGTTGTTCGGCGTCGGCCCGGATGCGCATTTCGCGTCGCTGTTTCCCGGCCGGTCTGAAGTGCTGATCGACGACCCGCATGTGCTGGTCGCCGGCGTGCGCGATTCGCCGAAGCCGCCGCCGCTGCGCGTGACGCTCACCGTTCCCATGATCGCCCGTTCGCGGCGCACGTGGGTGTTCGCGTCCGGGGATCGCAAGGCCGATGCGGTCGCCGCCGCCTTCGCTCAGCCGCGCAATCCGCAGGCCCCGAGCTCCTTCGCCGACGGCGAGGAACTCATCTGGTACATCGACCAGGACGCCGCCAGCAAGCTGTGAGGTTTGTCTCGGCTATCGGATAGTTCGGTATTTGAAGATTGTTATTTCGGATAGCGAGACAATTCGAGGATTCCGTGGCACGAAACGGCAAAGATGCACGGTTTTGCCGTTTCGTGCCGCGTCTCCCGTCGTGAAATCAGATCTGATTGGTGTTCATCATGGCATGATGATTGAGTCCGGTCTGTCAATCATGGCGATGCGGTTCGACGATCGTACTGGACAATCCGGTCGTATTGCGAATTTCGTTCACTCCGACCGAGGGTTCATTGCGTGCCCGGTGCGGTCCGGCATGCGAATGGGATGCAGCGCAAGAAGCGCGCAGGGTTGCGACGCCGGCGCGTGTACAACTCCCGCGAAATGGCATAATGCGCGCGTTGTACGGGGCGGAATCTGTACAACAGCCATTGAAAACGATTGCGCCCACTGTTGTACACCGACGAAGTTCCTGGAAACGTTGGAATTTCAACGAAATGAGGAATGGCGTGCGAGGTCTCTCGGGAAGGTGTATGTACAACTGCTGCGTTTGCCTACAATGCGCGCGTTGTACAGGAGGATATGCACCGCCGGCGGTGACTGGGCGTTGATTGGTGATGTTGGGATGCGGCTGGTTGCGATTACTGTGCGCGAAAAACGTTTGTGTGAAAAATGGGAACCACACGATATGAATGGTGTGCCGATGAAACACGATGGTGCAGACGCCCCTAGGGGAGCCTGCACCATCATTCGTATGGTTCGCGTTCGATCTGCGAGCGGTAGAGAGGGGCTTGTGGTGAGGCTCGGTGTTTGATTATGACCAGGCTCGCCTTCGGCCCCTACGATTGGGGTCTCGCTTCGCGAGGCTCGGTGTCTCCTCGCGGCTGTCACCTCGTGAGGAAATCACGCAATGATTTCCTCACGGCCAGGCTCAGCCCACAACGTGTGGAAGGCACCGGGCATGTCGGTGCGCTGGTAGGTGTGGGCGCCGAAGTAGTCGCGCTGGCCCTGGATCAGGGCGGCGGGCAGGCGCGGGGAGCGCAGGCCGTCGAAGTACTCCAGCGAGGAGGCGAACACCGGCACCGGGATGCCGAATGTAATCGCACGGGAGACCACGCGTCGCCACGAGCGCTCGGCGGTCTCGATCGCGTCCTTGAAGTACGGGGCGAACAGCAGAGACACGTTGGCTTCGCCGTTCTCGAACGCGTCGGAGATGCGGTTCAGGAACTTTGCACGGATGATGCAGCCACCGCGCCAGATGCGCGCCACCGCAGCCAGATCGATCTTCCAGTCATACATCTTGGCGGCTTCGGTGATCTCGTTGAAGCCCTGGGCGTACGCGACGATCTTCGAAGCGTACAGCGCCTCGCGGATGTCATTGATGAACGCGACCTTGTCTTCCTCGGCCATCGGCACCACGCCGGACGGTCCCTCGAAGTCCTGCTTCTGGGCTTCGGCGCGAAGCTCGGCCTGCCCGGACAGTCCTCGCGCGAACACGGCCTCGGCGATACCGGTCACCGGCACGGCCAGATCAAGCGCCGACTGCACGGTCCACGTGCCGGTGCCCTTCATGCCCGCGTGATCCACGATCACGTCGACCAGCGGCTTGCCGGTCTTCTTGTCGACTTGATGCAGCACGTCGGCGGTGATCTCGATCAGGTAGGACTCCAGCTCGGTCTTGTTCCACTCCTCGAACACGTCGCCGATCTCGGCCGGCGTCATACCGAGCGCGCGACGCATCAGGTCGTAGCTCTCGGAGATGAGCTGCATGTCGGAGTATTCGATGCCGTTGTGCACCATCTTCACGAAATGGCCAGCGCCGTTCTCGCCGATATGCGTCACGCACGGCTCACCCTCGGCCTTCGCCGCGATGGACTCGAAGATCGGCTTGAGCGTCTTCCAGGACTCCTCGCTGCCGCCGGGCATCATCGAGGGTCCGAGCAGGGCGCCTTCCTCGCCGCCGGACACGCCGCAGCCGACGAAGTGCAGTCCGCGGGCGCTGATCGCCTTCTCGCGGCGGATCGTATCGGGGAAGTGCGCGTTGCCGGCGTCGACGATGATGTCGCCCGGCTCCATCAGATCGGCCAGCTGGTCGATCATCGCGTCGGTCGGCTCGCCCGCCTTGACCATGATGATCGCGGTGCGCGGCTTCTTCAGCGATGCCACGAATTCCTCCATCGTCTTCGCGGGGAAGAACTCGCCCTCGCTGCCATGCTCGGTGATGAGTTTCTCGGTACGCGAATAGTGACGGTTGAACACCGCCACCTTGTTGCCGTGACGGGCGAGATTGCGGGCGAGGCTCGCTCCCATTGCGGCCAGTCCGACGACACCGACGTTTGCTTCAGCGGTCATGCTGTTTCCTTCCGACGAGGATAGGGTTGTGTTCGTTACCAGTGTATGAAGAACGCTCTACGTGGGTGGCGTCCGTTTCACCGTCGGCATGGAAATGTCGCCGCGCCGGTCGTGCCTTGCCTCATACGATGCGGCGGTCGGCTGCCCAGCGGGTCAGTTCAGTGCGGTTGAACAGCTGCAATTTGCGCAGCACGTTTGACATGTGGGTCTCCACGGTCTTGATGGAGATGAACAATTCGGCGGCGACCTCTTTGTATGTGTATCCGCGGGCGATCAGGCGCATGACCTCCTGCTCGCGGCCTGACAGCAGGTCCAGCTCCTCGTCGCGGCCCCGCGCGCCGCCGGTCCCGTCCATCGGCGCCCCCTGGAAGGCGGACAGCACGAATCCGGCCAGTTTCGGCGAGAACACCGCATACCCTTCGTGCACCTGCTTGATGGATGAGATCAGATCGTCGCCGGTAATGGTTTTGGTAACGTATCCGCGTGCGCCGGCACGAATCACCGAGCCGACGTCCTGCGGCGAATCCGACACCGACAGCGCCAGGAACGCGGAAGCGGGGGAGAGCGGCTGCGATTTGGCGAGGATCTCCGCGCCTCCTCCTCCCTCGCCGCCGGGTACGTGCACGTCGAGCAGCACCACGTCCGGTCTGATGTCGGCGATCATCGCGATCGAGCCTTCCACGTCGGCGGCCTGCCCGACGATGTGGAAGTACGGCTGCAGCGTGACGATGACACCGGCGCGGAACATCTCATGGTCGTCGACGACGGCCACGCGAATCGGCGTCGCCGCAGCTTCGCGGGGAGTGGTATCCGTATCAGTGGCTCTGCCGGACTCCACGCTGCCGAACTCACCGGCCTCCCCTTGCCTCACAGCCGCTCCTGATGTCGGTCCGATGCTTGTGCTGTCTGCCTGACCCATATGCTTCACCTGTCGAATCATGTTTCCCTCTGCGTGCGTGTGTATGATGCCGCGCCGGATGGCGGTCGTCCATGCTGCCCGCCGGCGTTCGTGGCATCGCCCCGCTGGTTCGGTTGCCGTCCGCCTGCGATCGGCATGTGCATGCGCACCTCGGTGCCCCAATGCGGCCTCGATACGATCTCCACTGTACCGCCCCGTCGTCGGATCCGCCCGATGATCGACTCGCGGATGCCGAGCCGGCCCTCGGGAATCGCGTTCATGTCGAACCCATCGCCATGATCGCGCACGAAGACCTCAACCTTGTCGGCGCCGGCCTCGCAATACACGGAGATGGGCTCGCCGCCATGCGTCACGGCGTTGATGAGCGCCTGCTGCGTGGCATCGAGCAGCGCGTCGGTCTGGGCACTGGGCCTCGCGTCGCCCACGGTCACCACTTCGATCGGTTTGCCGTGCTCGTCTTCCGTCTGCGCGGCGATGGCCTTCAGCCCGGCGCTGACCGAACGGTCCGATGTGGTGCGTTCCTGATACAGCCATTCGCGCAGTTCGCGCTCCTGCTGCCGGGCGAGCGAGAACACGGTCTGCGGGTCGTCGCTGTGCAGCTGGATCAGGGCGAGCGTCTGCAGCACGCCATCGTGCAGGTGCGCGGTCATGTCGGCACGTTCCTCTTCACGCTCCTTGAGTGCGCGCTCGGTGGATAGGGAGCGGATGAGCGTGCTCACCCAAGGCACGATCGCCAGAGCCGTGCCGGCCAGCAGTACGAACCCGCCGATGATGATGCGGCGAGGGGACGCGCCCCACCCCGGAACCGTGCTGGTGAACACGAAGATCGCATAGCCGACGAACAGAAGCACGATGCCGCCAAGCATCGATGGCAGTTTGCCCTCGTCCGCGTCGAACCGCGACCATGCCAGTCCGAGGCCGCCGACGGCGACGGCCAGCGGCACGATCAGCTCCCGTCCGCCGGCAAACGACAGCAGCACGCTTATGGCGATGAACACCAGGCCGGCCAATGCCACCAGTGAAGGTTTCGGGGCGCGGCGCAGAGCCGCCGCCAGTCCCTCCGAGGAGTCGTCGGCGTCGCTGCGGCCACTGTCACCCGCGGTGCCGGCGTATGCCGCATTGCCGCGGGAGAGCGGCTCGGCGAAACCTGTCGAGGCCGCATCCGACATGGCCTGCGCGACGGCGACGGGATCGCCGACCGGCATGAACATCCACAGGAACACGTATGCGATGACGCCGGCCCCAAACGCGAGAGCGGTCGCGGCGAACGCGAGTCGCACCAGCCATACGGGCGCTCCCAGATGTAGGCTCACGCCACGGCACACGCCGACGAGGACGCGCCCGTTCCGCGGGCGCATCAATGGCAGGCTCGGCGCGGCGGACGGCGGTTGGGCGCGGCGGGCCTGCCATTGCGTCCGACGGGGCGCGTGCGGCTGCCGGTATGGGTTGTTCGGCTGGATCATGGTCCCATTGTGCGCCTCCGGGGAAGACGACATGGGGCATAACGCCCCGGTTCAGGGAACAATCAGGGTGTCCCCCGATGCGTGCGGCGGCCGGTTGCTGCTGTAATGGAAGCATGAACGATACAACGTATGCCTATGACGCGGGTGGCGCCGCCGGCCCCGGCACGAATGGTTCGGATTCGTACGGTTCAAATCCGTACGGCTCTCCTGCGCCCGGACCCCAGCCGAAGCCGAAGCGGCAGAGCGACCGGTTCTTCTCGTGGATCCGCGGCAGCGCGATGGAGCGCGGGGACGACCGGTGGATCGCCGGCGTGTGCAGCGCCATCGCGCAGCGCGTGGGATGGAGCCCGACTCTGGTGCGGGCACTGGTGCTGGCGAGCGTGGTGCTATGCGGATTCGGTTTGGCGCTGTATGCCATCGCATGGGCGCTGCTGCCCGATGCGCGGGATGGCCGTATCCTCGGCGAGGAGCTGATCGACGGGCGCTGGGATTGGAACATGCTTGGCGTGATAATCATGATGATGCTGGCGGTCGCCGTCCCCGGTGCCGGTCTCGCGGCGGCCCTGTGCGCGGCGCTGGTGCTGTGGGCCCTGGTGCAGAACGCCAACCGGCGGCATGGCGGATACGGGTCGGGCAGCGGCGTCAGCGGTACCGGCGATTCTGAGAACGGCTCATACCGGCGCGGATGGCCGGCCTCGTCATACGCCTATGATGGTGCGGACACGGGAGAGCAGGCGGCCGATGCCGGCACGGCTGGCTCATCAGGGCCCACCGCGCCGGAAACCGCGGGAAGTGCAGCGGAGTCCTCCGTAGCGTCGGTGCGTCAGCCGTTCCAGCAGCCCGCTCCGGGATACGGCTTCGGCCAGCCCCATACCGCCGATCGGCCCGCACGTCCTCCCATGCCGTACCAGTCGTCTCCGTATCGCCCATCGGCGGGGCCTCTTCCACCGAAATACGAGCGCCGCAAGCCGGCCGGTTTCGCCATCGTCATCGGCATGATCGGGCTGATGCTCGTCTCCAGTGCGGTTCTGATGCTGGCAAACGACAACTCATCCATCGAATCGATGACCCGTGTGCTCACGCTGTGGATTGGCGGCGTCTGCCTGGCTCTGGGTGCTGTCATAACGGTGCTTGGCCTGATGGGACGCCGCTCCGGAGGCCTGATTCCGCTCGCCTGGACCGCCGCGTTCGTCGCGGTCTGCGTACTGGGCGTCAACGTCGCTTACAGCTATACGGTGGATGCCATGCAGTCCGAAGGCGGCACGCTGGTCAATGTTCGCGGAGTCACGAAATATGGCGCCACCGATCAGCAGATCGCCCGATTGCAACAGGGCGTGCGGTTCGTCGGCGCGAATTACGGCGACGACCGCGTCAGCATTGATCTGACGCGAGATGGCGTGCCCGGCATCAGCCCCCACAAGGTGACGGATGTCGACGGAAAGGTCAGGCAATCGACGTGTCCGGTCGGGGACCTGCGCATCTCGGCCTATCGGGCCCGGGTGATTCTGACTTTGCCGCAAGGATGCAGCTTTGCGTTCGGCAAGCGCAGCGACGGGTATCGGCTCGTCGGTTCTATCGGAGGCCGGTATACGATCACCAGAAACCAGTGGGGATACGATTTCCTGCGTCTGGACAACACGTTCTCGGGCCGTTCCGGTGAGAAGCCGGCGTGCGACGGCGGCGCATCCAACCTCGATTACAGCACCATTCCCGAAGGCGGGCCCGAACTGATCATCAACGTGCCGTACACCATCGAGGGGAAAGTGGCCGTCCGTTATGTCGATGACAGCGGCGGATGCTCATCCGATGACGCCCTGTGAGCACTGCGGGCGAATGATACAAGGAGCACATCATGAATGACGATCACGATATGACACGGCATCTTCCGAATGCCGAGGCGATGCCTGCGGATTTCGAGCAGACCGAGGCTTTGCCGACACTGGTCGGCGGCGTGTCCGAACAGGCTTCTGCCGTCACGCAGGCGTTGCCGGTCGAGCCGACGCAGGCGTTGCCGGTCGAGCCGACACAGACGCTGCCGGTTGCCGAGACAGAGGCGATGCCGGTAGAAAAGGTCGCGGTGCCGCAGACCGAGACCAAGTCGTTGCCGGTTGACTCCGCGTCGACCGAGAAGTTGTCTGCCGAACCACTTGCGGCCGGGGCGGTTTCGGACGAATCGGCGGCCCCCGTGGATGACGGCCAGACCGAGACCGAGCCTGCCGCCGACGCATTCGGGAGTCCCGCCGCCGCTTCCGATCAGCGAACCGGCGATGTTCCGGCCGGAGCCACAACGGCCGGCGATGTTCCTGACAAAGGGCAGCCTCTTGCCGCCGCGCCATCCACAGGCGCGGGCGCCACGCAACAGCCTGATGCCGCCACGGCCTTCGCCGCGGGTGATACAGAGCAGCCCGGTCCGGCACCTCAGCAGATTCCGCTGTACAGCACGCAGCCCCCGCGAGAGCATGACGGATACGGACCGAACCGCCCGGATGCGGGTCCTGCATACGCCGCTCCGGCCGGTCCCTGGGCCCAGCCGGGCGCGGGCTCAAATTACGTGCAAGTGCCGCGGGACGTGCCGATGCGTCCGGTCATCCGCAAGACAGGGCCGAGCGCCGCCACACTGACATTGGGTGTGTTCATGCTGCTGGTCGGCGCGGTGGCGATCCTGTTCGGAGTGAGGTTCCCCAATGGCGTGCTCGCATGGTTCGATATGGATCCCCGCGTGATGTTCGCCATCGGGTGCGCGGTGGTCGGCGGGGCACTGATCCTGATCGCCATCATCTGGTCTCTGGCAAAGATAGCGCGCAACGCACGAACGCCCCATGACGAGTGACATATCGATCGGTGCCTTGCCGGTGCCCTGCCGGCAAGGCACCGATTCCCGCGTCAGCCCTGTGCGGCCTCCGCTTCGGCGAGATCGGCGAAACCTGCGAGGGCGACGGTGTGGGCGATCGTCTCCTCGGTCAGGTTCCGACCCTTCCGGAGTAGATCGTCGACGAAACGCCGGTACAGGGCCATCGTGCGTTCCGAGTAGGTGCCGAGCTCCCCGCGCAGATATGTTTCGAACGACGTGGATTGCGCGGTGTCCTCCGCGGTGCGCAGCACGCGCATGGCCCGGCCGAGTTTCGGGTAGCGGGCGCGGAAGTCCTCGGCCCACGCCACCTGCGTCGCGATGACATGCTCCTGCGTCGCGATACGTTCGTCGCTCAACCGGGGTATGTACGGTTCGATGTTGTCATGGAAATCCTGCGGTGCCGTGGACTCCATCATGCGACCGTACTTCTCCGTGACCAGATTGCGCCCGACGCGCTCGGCTTCGACCAGATCGGCCAGATAACTGTCCAGCAGCGGATCGGGCCATGTCATGAACTGGCTCGTGCGCATCTGCCGGAACACCGGCCAATTGCCTTGGCAGGCGGCCCGCCCGCCCTCGTTGTTCGTGCGCTGGAACTGATCCCATTCATGACGCACTATCCGCTCGATCAGCTGGTCGCTCATCCGCCGTCTCTTTCCCGTTGTCCGTTATCGTCGTTGCCGCCGTCATCTCCCGTGCCGGTCACGCCCTGTCACAGGGAATGCAGACAAGCCGCGTCGCTGGCGATGTGCTCCTCGACATATGGCCGTTGCCACTCCAGGAACGTCTCGTCGCTGCCGGTTAGTCCTTCTCGGCGCAGCTCGGCCACGACCTCGGCGCAGACGTGCTCGATGGTCTGGGATATCTTCTCGGCGACCGGTGCCGACCCCTTGCCGCCCTCGCCGAAACCGGCACCGCCATAGCAGGCGGCGGAGCTCAGCCGCAGCAGCGTCTCCAGCTGCCCGCACACATCGGCGAGCCTCGTCGCCATGCGGGACGACAGCCGCCGAAGCGCGGCGAACCGCCACTTGTAATACGGCAGGTATCCCACGGTGATCGGATTGTTGAGCAGGAACACCAGTGATGCCGCCGCCTGCACGAACTCGCCGATCGACAGCCAGGCGGCCGCACCGTCGCCGCGCGCGAGCATGCGCGGCACATTGTATTGCCCGGCCTGCGCCATCATGCCCAGACGCTTGGATATCAGCGCCAGCCGCACGTCCTCCGGCATGGTCTTGAACCCCTGCCGGGTGTCGAGGAACTTGCCCAACGGGTCGGCGAACACCTCGCCGTTGGTGGCGGCGGCAAGCGTCGCCTCATCCAGCATCAGCCACTCGTGCGGGTTGTTGGTGCTTGGCGCCTGACGGTATCCGGTGATCGACTCGAAGAAATCGCCGATGCGGAACACTCCGTCGCGCCTGCCTGCACCCTGAGCCCTGGCGGTGGACTCGCGCGGGCCGTATCCCATGAACGATTGGGGGAGCGCCTCGTAATCGGCCTGAAGGCGCTCGCCGATCGCCGCATAATCCTCGTCGGTGAGCCATAGACAGAAGCGTGGGCCGAAATCATGGTCGCGCGAGAGATCGTCATCGAACCCGTAGCATTCCGATCCGTGGCCCACCAGTCCCGCCGCGATGCGCCCCTGATATTCCGGGTATTTGTCGGCGATGAGTGGTTTGCCATAGGCGTTCCAGCATTCGCGTGCCAGCTTGAGGCCGCATATGGGTGAGGTGCCGGTGTGTGAGGCGGTAGCGGACGGAACGGCGGCGGATGGGGTGCCGGCGGGTGCTGCGCCGGGCGTGCCGGAACCATTCCCACCTGCGCTCGCATCCTGTGAAACATCCTGTGAAACATTCGCGGGGGCATGCTCGGAGGCCTCGTGTTCGGCCTGCCGCAGGTTGTTCTCGGTGATGCGGTAATAATCAGTGTCCTTGCCGTAGCATTCCTCGATGACCTGCAGGGCCTGGCAGTACAGGTTCACCGCCTGCCCGTAATCATGCTGGTGGAAACGCACCTGCGCGTAGCCGGCCAGCGCCGAAGCGTAATGGGCGCTGTGCTCAAGATGACCGTTGCGGTAGATCTCCAACGCCTTCGCCGCATGCCAGCTCGCGGCGGACAGCTTGTCTTCGGCGAGCAGCGTCAACGCCAGATTCGTGTGCGTCGAGGCCACGTCGAGGTCGGTTTCGGCATCCGGGCTCGACGATTCCAGTATGCGCAGGGCTTCGCCCAGCTCCACCTCGGCCTGATGCGTTTTCCCGGTCTCGCTGTACAGCATCGACAGGTTGTTGTGCAGGGCGGCGAGTCGCCGGTCGCTGGGGGCGAGCGTGCGCTCGCTGGACGCCTGCGCCTGCTTGTACAGATCCTCGGACTGGTCGTACTGGCCGGCCGCCCGCATGGCGGTGGCCGCATTGATCAGGGTGGTCGTCCATGCCTCGGTGCCCGTGATGCCCATACGGGTCGCGAGCTCCAGCGCCCGTTGCACGATCCACTGGTTCTCCTTGTGTCGGCCTTGCGAGCGGTAGAACCCCATCGTCTCGTTCAGCACGGTGAGCAGCCCGGCGTCATCGCCGGCGTTCTCCGCGTCGATCATGGCCTGCTCCAGGTACGGCCCTGCCTTGGCAGCGGCGTGCGCGTCGAAGATCGCGTCGAGCCCGGCGAGGAACCGTTGCGTGTCAAAAGGCTGCTCGGAAGGTCGGGGCTCGTCCCCGGCTTGGTCCGGTGCCGCGTCATCGTCGAACGCGGCCATCAGCTTCGCCATCAGTGCATCATCGTTCATGTCATCTCCTTGCCATGAAACCGGTTTCTACCAGTCTAGGAAGCCTTGGTGATGACGTTTTCGGCGTGTGATGTGAGTTATATAACAAACCCCGCTCTCAAAACTCGCAGATATACCGGTGATTCAGCGAAATTCCACTTGTATCTGCGAGTTTTGAGAGCTATATCCCGCGAAACTCACACCGTGATCTCGCGCATACGCTCCAGCGCGTCGGTGTGCGTCTCGTGACGCATGGAGTATATGGTCAGCAGCGCCACCGCGATGACCGCCAACGGCACGCCGCCCAATGCGGTGAAGTGGTAGTTCATGCCTGACAAGTTCAGCATGCCGCCGCCGACCATCGAGCCGACCGCGTTGCCGAAGTTGAACGCCACCTGCACGGCCGCGCCGGCCAGCAGCTCGCCGCCGCCCTTGCCGGATTCGGTCATCAGCAGCTGCTGTGGGGCGGAGATGAAGAACAGGCCGAACGCGATCCAGAACGTGAAGATGGCGGCGCTCACATGGTTGCCGGGCACCAGGAACACCAGCAGCAGACCGACGCCGGAGATCGCCTGCCCGAGGGCTGCGGTTCCCGCGTGACGCCAGTTGTCGGTGATACGCCCGCCGATGATGCCGCCGACCACCATGCCGAATCCGGCGAGCATCATCAGGAACGGCACCATGTCGCTGTCGTATCCGCCGGTCTTCTGCAGCCACGGCGACACGTAGCTCCACCAGCAGAACACGCCGGCGTTGCCGGTGAACACCGCGCCCAGAATCAGCCACGGTCCAGGCTTTCGGAGGAACCTGAACTGGCCGGCCAGACCGACGTCCTTCACCGGCGCGATGGCGGGGACCCAGGCAAGCGCGAGGAACACGGTCATCGCGGCCCAGGCGCTGAGCACGATGAACGCAAGCCTCCATGACAGGAACTCCGACATCAGCGTGCCGGCCGGCACGCCGATCATGTTGGCGACGGTCTGACCGGTGACCATGGCGGAGACGGCCTGCGCCTCCTTGCCCTTGTCGGCCACGGTCTTGGCGATCAGCGTGGCAGTGCCGAAGAACGCGCCGTGAGGCAGTCCCGAGATGAAACGGGCAGCCAGCAGCATGGGCGCATTGACGGAGAACGCCGACAGGACGTTGCCGACGAAGGCGATCACCATGAACATGATGATCAGCTGCTTCGGCGGGATCTTGCGCCCGAACACCAGGATCAGCGTGCCGATGCACACGCCGATCGCATAGGCGGAAATGAAATGGCCGGCGGTCGGGATATCGACGTGCATCGCCTCGGCGGTCTGGGGCAGGATGCCCATCATCACGAATTCGGCCGCGCCGAGGATGAACGCGCCGGAAGCCAAGGCAAGCAGGCTTTTCTTCATGGTTCCCTCTTCATCACATCTCGCGGGCGTGCCCGCGCGTGGGTGTCGTTTGTTGTGATTGTCGCTGATGGTTGTGGTGGTCCCGCAGTGTGAGACTGCGGGAGCTGCCAAGCCACCGGTAAGAAGAAGGCCAGACCGCTGACGCGATCTGGCCTTCATGTTGTCGGGCTGGCGGGATTTGAACCCGCGGCCTCTTCGTCCCGAACGAAGCGCGCTACCAAGCTGCGCTACAGCCCGTTTTGGCAACGCAGGCTATAATACAACGAAATCCCGGACAAGCCAAACCGGCGTGGCGTGGCATCCTGAAAACCGCGGAATATCAACGGACTCTCGGCGTGTATCGCCATCTCATTACACTGTGACATTATGAGTCAGACGCAAGAAACCCCCGAATCCCTGAACGACGACGAGACGGCGCCCGCTGTTCCCGTCATGACCACGGTCGAACGTGCCGAGATGCTGCTGCGACAGGACGCAGCCATCCGCGACCGCATCGGCGCCGGCGCAACTTTGGACGAGGCCGTCGATCCCTCCAACAAGGAGTTCGGCCCGCTCGCGCACCCCGAGCAGGTGCAGATGCGCGTCGCCAAGCGCGCGATGATGCTTGAGGCCGGCATGCAGCCCTACCCGGTGCACCTCGACGTGACCGACACCATCGAGGCCGTGCGCGCCAAGTATGACGGCAAGCTTGAAGCCGGTCAGGAGACCGAGGACGTGGTCGGCATCGCCGGGCGCGTCCTGTTTCTGCGCAACGGCGGCGGCCTGTGCTTCGTGCAGCTGTCGGCCGGCGACGGCACGAAGATCCAGGGCATGATCTCCAAGAAGGAGATCGGCGCTGACTCGCTCAAGCAGTTCAAGCAGCTCGTGGACCTCGGCGACCACCTGTACCTGCGCGGCCGCGTGATCGCGTCCAAGACCGGCGAGCTGTCGGTGTTCGCCACCGAATGGGCCATCGCGTCCAAGGCGCTGCAGCCGCTGCCCGCCCTGCACAAGGACCTGAACGACGACACGCGCACGCGCAAGCCGTACATCGGCATGATCGCCGATGAGAAGGTGCGCAACATGGTGCGCAACCGGTCCAAGGCCGTCGCCTCGCTGCGCCGCACGTTCGATGACCACGACTTCATCGAGGTCGAGACGCCGATGCTGCAGACTATCCACGGCGGTGCCGCCGCCCGTCCGTTCACCACGCACATGAACGCCTTCGACCTGGACCTTTATCTGCGCATCGCGCCGGAACTGTTCCTCAAGCGCTGCCTCGTGGGCGGCATCGACCGCGTGTTCGAGATCAACCGCGACTTCCGCAACGAGGGCGTCGACGCCACGCACGCCCCCGAGTTCACGATGGTCGAGGCCTACCAGGCGTACGGCACCTACGACACCATCGGTCAGCTGGTCAAGGAGCTCGTGCAGAAGACCGCGATGGACGTGTTCGGCTCCCATAAGGTCACGCTGCTCGACGGCACCGAATACGATTTCGGCGGCAACTGGAAGACCATCAGCATGTATGATTCGCTCTCCGAGGCGCTCGGCGAAGAGATCGTGCCGAACGGCGGGCCGGACAACCCCGGCACTTCCGTGGAGCATCTGGGCGAGATCGCCGACAAGCTCGGCGTGGAGCGTGACGACGTTGAGAACCACGGCAAGCTCGTCGAGCACCTGTGGGAGCACTTCTACGAGGACAAGCTATACGAGCCGACCTTCGTGCGCGACTTCCCGGTCGAGACCTCCCCGCTGGTCAAGGGCCACCGCAACAAGGCCGGCGTGGTGGAGAAGTGGGACCTCTACGTGCGCGGCTTCGAGCTGGCCACCGGCTACTCCGAGCTCAACGACCCGATCGTGCAGCGCGAGCGTTTCGTGGCCCAGGCCAAGGACGCGCTGGCCGGCGACGAGGAGGCCTGCGACATCGACGAGGACTTCTTGGAGGCCCTCGGCGTGGGCATGCCCCCGGCGGGCGGCATGGGCATGGGCATCGACCGACTGCTCATCGCCCTGACCGGTGCCACGATCCGCGAGACCATCACCTTCCCTCTGGTCAAGCCGCTGGCGTTGCAGTAAACGTGCGGCGGGCCGCTGCCGGCCTTGCGTGCGGACTGCGGGCGATGACCGATTGAAACGATATGGCGGGGGGGGGGGCGGGGGGGGGGGGGGGGGCGCCGCGCC
>OMGS01000405.1_pt1 | contig 26569 bp, 19 predicted proteins | sample 1646081 | NCBI WGS metagenome assembly OMGS01 (sample SAMN05578591, study PRJEB25193) | human gut metagenome | biome: Human Microbiome; feature: human-associated habitat; material: feces | host: Homo sapiens | place: USA:Birmingham | reverse complement strand
ACCACAAAGATAAGTCAAAGAACGCTTTAATCAATTATTCAATATAAACTCTAATAAACGGCACCATTCAACTTGCCGCACAATCTCTTTTTACCATCCTTTTTATACTCCTTCGCAGTATCCAAAGAGATTCCCATAATTTCAGCAATTTCCGAAATCTTGTAACCTTTCAGCGTAAGGGTCATTACCTTTCGGTATTGTGGCGGCAACTGCTCAACCACTAACATAATTCGGGCAAACACATCCTCCTCCATCATTCTTTCCAAAAACACCTCATACTTCTCTCCCTCTTTCAATGCCATAGATTCATACTGTCCTCTGACTTTCAGACGCCTCAGATAATTCAACGCTTTATTCTTCACAGCAGTATACAAATATACTTTCAAAGCCACCCGGCTATCAAACTCCATCTCCGAATCCAGCATCGAAATAAAAATTTCCTGCACGACATCCTTCGCCACATCTTCATTTCCAACATACTTACCTGCAAACAAAACCAACGGAGTATAAAAATGACGATAAAGCAACTCATAAGCCTTCTCCTCCCGTCGCTTCAATATTCTAATAAGATATCCCGTTGATCTGTTTCCATTACCACCCATAATTACCCCACAAAGATAGTTAAAATTAACATTCTCATACCATATCCCTAAAAGATATTTAGGCGACCTATATGATGGTCGCCTAAATCCTATTATCTTACGCTGCAAAATACAAGAACAGACTCTCTACAAAAGTTTAAAGTCATCTGTATTTATAAGATATATTTTTCACTTTGCATAAATTTGTCCATTCGCTATCTGTTTCTTCCTTGATGATGATATTGTTGACATCATCGACTACAGCGTATTTTTTGATGATTCCTCCCGATGAAGCCGGTTTAGAGGGATCGTAGAGAGCCACGTAAAAATAGTCTTTGGTGGTTTGAACCAAAATATCATGTTGAAGCATGGTTACCTCGTAACCATCGTAAGTTTCCAACAATTCGCTCTTATCCTTTAAATAGTCGTAGCCGTACAGACGATTATCAGCGATGTAATAAATGATGGAGAGTAGCGAACTGCCTCCGAAGAATCTCGCTTTGTCCAAATCCACGGCATTTTCCATCTTGACCATTCTTTGTTTAATGACCCCAAAATAGGAAGAGATACGATACACGTATAGATAATATTCGTTGTCTTTCTTGAGGATGGTATAGGTATATCCGTTGTCTTTCCGAGTATTTATCGTGGTGACAAATTGATAATCCGGTCCAGGAGCCCAAGAAAAACTATCTGTCGTCTTGTCCTTTAAGTCCGTGCAATAAGCTTGATAGCTGTTTGATTGAGAGACGAAACAACCCTTCGCTTTATTATACAAGACTATAGTTTGGCTATATTCTTTCAAACCGCTTCCCAACGATTCTCCAATGGGAAAGAGTTCATCGGAACCGGAATAATGGTTTGTGGGCAAATCCAAGTTACAGTTCATTGTCCCAAAGAGATTGGCATAGAAAAAGCGACCATCAATAATCATTGCTCGAAAGTATCCCATAACCTGAGCAAAATCAGTCATAACACACTCCCCGGCAGAATTGACATCATAGAAAGTCCATTTTAAATGGGAACCCTCTGTAGGCTGCAGATTGTCCGGATACAGTTGGAAAGTCCCTTTATCCGTGCTGAGCAAAATATTGTTTAAGGCACCGAATCGAAGGGGAGGAACTTGCACTCGGACCGGTTTCCCTAAGTCCAAATGAGTATTTACTAAAATATTCTTCAATATGGTTGTATCTTTTCCAACAATGGACACCATATCTAATTGCGTCATTCCATCGTCACCTTCACCGCAAACGAGCCAACCGGATGAAAATTGGGTAACCAATTTTAAGTAGAAATTAGCAAAAGCTGTTAGTTTGGTTGTCTTGTCAAAGACCTTGCAATAAACCGTATAAGTTTCAGCCGGTAAAGCGATGGGATATACCAGACTTTTTTCATTTCCCAAAAACTGAGCTTGAGCATTAGCATCTTCCAGGAAACTTCGAATAATATTCCACTCGTATTCATAGTTCTCCGGAGCATCAATCATTGTGCCGGACACTTCCGGCTCAATACGTAACGTATCTGCATACGAACTCATTTGCAACGTACTGTCAAAAAAAGCATGTTTCAAAGTCATCCTATTGATATCGTGATACTCGTAATTTCCTTTGTCATCATAGCAACCGGCAAGAAAAATACTGACAAGAGCTAAAATCAGACTTATTTTGTATATTAACATTTTCATGATATTAGTTTTTTTGTGATCAAATTATTTTGCATTGGGTCCCATCGTCATTTCAAATTTGTTTCCCAGTGCGTCATAGTCGTAGACTGTTCTACCAGCTTCTTTTTCTTCTCGCAGGTATTTTGCAAAAATACGTCCATAAGCTATTTGGCGATTAATATCCATCGTTGTGTATTTGTCAAAATCAGATATTTGAGCTCCGAGTACGGCACACATCAATTTAATCTTTGTCGGAGAAAAATCTCCCCAATAATTTTGATTCCAGATATTTGGCTTTCCCAACTGATCGTTAATGCCAATCACATGTACAAGAGGGTTAATCATTTTGTTTTTATCGCCGTAGATATCTCCGACAGGATACCATTTTTTCAGCGGTAGAGAGAAAAACTCATTTTCTTCCAATTTTACTGCTAAATAAAACGTGGAATCCGGATTAAAAGCCAACTTTTCATTCCATGTGATTCTACATGGAATATCCACCTGTCGTTCTCCCGCTTTTATGGTTTGATGGTCATCAAATGGAATATAGTCAATATTAGCTTCTGCTGTCGTAGCCTTGGGATCAACTTTTATTGTTACGTAGCGGTCATAATTTTTCACATCTCCCATCACACGGACACGGATAAAAAGTGTTGTATCTTTTGAAGAGGTCGTACCGAACGGGATGTAGGTCGTGTCAACATATTCGTATTGTTCCGGATCACCATAGCCGGATGGCGGTTTACGCTGCATGACAAAATACACACCATCGACTCCCTCGTAGTCCATCATATCGGTTTTGCAGGCATACACCAAGATCGTAAAACCGACTATTAGTGACATGGTAAAACCATTTATTTTTATTGTTTTCATGATTATTATTTTTTTTCTTTACGTTTATCTAATTCACCTTGAGGTAAGCTGAAAAGGTAGAAACTCTCTTGCATAGCAACCATTTCATTGAAATTTGTACATGAAGGAATCTCTGTTAGATTTAATCTTTTGTAAAACCAAAACAATTGTCCTTCCCCTATAAATTCTCGTCTGAATTCGGCTTCAACAAGTTTTTGTCTGTCAGGTCCGGGCTCAACCATAGCAATACCACGAGCAGCCCGTAGCTTGTTCAAATAGCTAAAAGCTTCGGTTTCATCCGTTTCACATTCAGCAACGATCAAATACATCTCGGATATACGCATAATGGGTACAATGTATGTATAACCTTGGCTAACCCCACTTGCATCGGTATCATCTACAGGCATATATTTCACAAAATATTTCTGCTCATTCCCATCCGGGTCCTTCAATGTCATCCATTGTTCAGTGTAACGCCAATCATTTAATTTTGTATTATCTTCATATAACGCTTCTATATTGTCCGAGGAAGGACGCAATACGACATTATTACCCATTTTATTCGAAAATGTATTATCGAATATTGTTCCTCGCTTTAAATTATATAGGCCAAAAAGAATCTCGGATTGATAAATCCGATCCTGTTTCGCAGGAGTTGTAGCGGCAGCACGGGTAATCAAAGGAAACCACTGATTATCTTCTTGAGTCTCTTTGATTACGGATTTTGCATAAGACAATGCTGTTTCTCGATCTCCTATGTAAAGGGCAAGCCGAGCGATATATGCCCTTACCGCATAATAATTCAATCGCATGGAACGGTAAGCCATATCGTTCGGGATACCGGCGCCAGCATCCTTGAAAGGAGCACCTTGAGTAATAACCGGGTCGTAACCTTTCAATAGATTTTCAGCTTCTTTAAAATCATTCATAATTAATGTTGCAATTTCCGAAGCCTTTTTTAACGGTCTTACCACCAAATCAGATGAATTTGCATACGGAATACATTCAGTCTTTGGAGAAACAGAATAAATGGGTCCAAAAACACGGAGTAATTCAAAATGAATCAATGCTCTCATTGCCAATGCTTCTCCTTTAAGGACATGATAATATTCATTGTTAAGAACATTCCTGCGTGCATCACAGGATTCTATAATCGTATTAACATTTACAAGCAAAGTATAGGCTGTAGACCACAGACCGCTTACCTGCCCAGCCTTAGCTGTCGGTTCGTATTTTATCAATCTCTGCATGGGATGCTCGTCCGCACTACAATCATAATATTGGGCAAGCACGTCAAATGTTTTATACGTCAAAACATCGCCATACATATTGGGCTTTAAAAATTCTATATATACTCCGTTTAGCGCAGTCATAAAACCGGAAGGAGAGGAAAATAGGGTATTTTCCAAGATTCTGTCTTCAGAATCCAAATCCAACCAATTGTTACAAGAGGTGCTTGTTATAGACAAAACAATCGCCACTACAAGCTTCAATTTATTTGTTATATGCATAGTTAATTTCATAATCTTTCCTTTTTAGAATCTTAAATTTAATGAGAATGAAATTGTGCGAGCAAAAGGATAATCTATACCACGCTCTTCCTTGAATGAAGAGAGGCGGAAAATATCGTTCATATATGCCCTGAATGTAATACCTTCAGCCCCGATGTATCGCACCCATTTGGCATTGGACTCATAGCCAATGGAGATAGACTCTCCTGCAAGGGTATTTTCTGTTCTGACAAAGCGAGAAGACATTGGCGTACTGCTGGTCTCTTTTATCGATTTGAATTTTGCTTTATCGCCAGGCTTCTGCCATCTGTCATGCAAAGCCCTCCTATCTTGATTATAGTAGATTTATTGCCTGCTGATATTTTCAACTTTAGAGTAAAGAGCCGAGGCCATCACCTGACCGCCCAATCGATAGCGTAAACTCATGGATACGGACAATCCTTTATAGTAGAATGTACTTCCGATGACTCCCTCGACATCCGGACGGGAAGAACCGACAACAATCTCATCGTCTGTCGAATACACAAACGTTTGAGTTCCATCCTTTTTCCTGAACATCTCCCGACCTGTAGCCGGATCAATACCTAAAGATGGTACTGCCCACATATCATCGGGGCTGGCTCCTTCGTAGTAGCGAACTAAATTTTGAGCACTTCCGAGTTCATTTAATTCCTGTAATTTATTGCCGATATCCCGGTATTCAGACTTTGATGTTCTAAAGTTTAGATGCATACTCCAGTTCATGTTTTGCTTTCTTAAGATCGTGTAAAAAAGTGATCCGTTCCATCCGGATGAGATTTGTCGTCCGGCGTTGGCATTAATGGAGCTCGTACCGACAGAGGGAGGCATGGGAATGCTGATAAGTAACGGGTCGGTATCTTTACGATAGTAATCTAATGTCAGACGTACGCGATTATTTAAAATAGAGAGGTCTACTCCTATATTTTTATCTAAGGTTCTCTGCCAATTAAGATTTTTATTTCCGAACTGGTCAATGATAGCACTGGAACCAAACATATTTTGATATTCTACGTTGTATCTGTATATCTTCATTGCCTGGTAAGCATCGAAATTCTGATTTCCCGGATTTCCGATGGATGCCCTGATTTTGAAGTTTGTAAAAATATCCAACTTCCTCATAAACTCTTCATTATGAAGATTCCATGCCAAACCGACAGCCCAAGTGGAAGAGAAGCGTTTGTTGGCACCGAATTTTGAAGTTCCGTCAGCTCTTAAGTTGAAGTCCATCAAGTAACGATTCATGAAAGAATAGTTTGCATTCAGGAAAAAACTCGTAGAACGACTCTTGGAAAGCGAGTAAGTCGGCTTTTGACCATCAGAGAAGCCGGTTGAAAAAGCAGGATTCTGATGCAGATCATCGTTAAAACCGACAACCCGGTAGCCATCAGATTTCTTTTTATGTTCATTAAACGACCAGCCTCCAACAAGATTCACCTGATGTTTCTCTATGAAAATTTTGCCGAAAGCAAGGTTCAAATCTCCGTTATAAGAGAATGATTCCGAAGAGGATGCACTGAATGAACCTTGTTTCAATTTTTCTGTTTCAAGGAAATCAGGGTGCTTGGGTGATTTGAATTGCTCCGTGCGTCCTACCGATTTCGTAAGCCCGAGTCTGGCTGTTGCCCGCAATGAAGTGAAGATTCTCCACTCAATAGAAAAGTTATCCCTCAATTGTATGGTGTTTCCAATATTGGTATTTTTTATGGTCCACTCGTATAGTGGATTTTTAATATACGCAGAGTTTTGTTGTGTACCGGAATCTTCAAGCCACAAGGGGATATATCCGTTTTCCAGTTTTTTCCTAAAATAGGGATTCGCTTGTGCGAATTTTGAAAAAGCCACTGGTTCTCTTTCCGTGTGAGTGACATCCAAACTGAATTTATTGCTGAACAAGAGACTCTTTTTTCTATAGGTCAAATCGATATTGGCACTGATGACGTTTCGGTCAGACCCCTTCATGACTCCATTGCTATTGTTATAGCCAATTCCCAATCCGTAACGCATGGCATTGTCTCCACCGTCAATATAGATGTTGTGACTGTGATTGAGCACCGTGCGCAAAGGTTCACTCATCCAATAGGTGTCCACCCCCCTGATGACTTCAGCCAAACGTTCGTTGTAAAGTTTTTGCAAAACAACGTTGTTAGAATAGCTGGAAAAATCATCGTATCGTCCGGACAATCTTTCAAACTCCAATTTTTCAGCAGCGTTCATCAAATTATAATCAGAAAGGTCTGCAAATTGAATTTTATAGTTCCCGTTATAAGACAGGCGCAACTGACCGCTTCTCGGTTGAATGGTCTCCACCACGATGACACCGTTTGCAGCTTTAGAACCATAAATGGCAGTAGATGCAGCATCTTTCAGGATGGTGACGCTTGCCACGCGGTCCATGCTTAAATTTACGATTGTTTCCAGAGTCGTTTCCACACCATCCAGAATAAACAATGGTTGATTAGGATCATTTTCAAATTCTGTCTTTAAACCGACAATACTTGTTTTTCCACGGATTTCAATGTCAGGCATCCGGTTAGGATCCGAACCCCACTGCTTACTTTCAATAACCAGCATAGAGGGATCCAGACTGCGAAGACTCTGAATAATGTTTTGTGTACCGACCATTTTCAAATCTTCCTTTGAATAGGAAGAGAATGAGCCCGTAAAACTCTCTTTATTTCGGGAATAAATACCCGTCACGACAACTTCCTGAATAACCTCAGAGCTCTCTTCCATGATGACAATCAGCTCTTTATCATCCTTAATCGCAATCTCTTTTTTCTGCATTCCGATACAAGAGAATTGTAAAACTATATTATCACGTGAGGGTATTCTGATGACAAATTTACCGTTGATATCTGTCGCTGTTCCTAATGTCGTTCCTTTTATAATAACGGATACACCCGGAATAACTTCCTCGTTTTTGTCGATGACAACGCCTGTTATTTGTATTTCATCAGTTGGAGTGGTAAGTTGTGTACGACGTTTTTTTACAACAATGGATAGTTTTTCATAGCTGTATTCAAATGGAGTATTATCGAACAAACGTTTCAACACAGATTCTACTGTTGCATCCCTCATGCTTAGTGTAACCGGTGAAAGTGTGCTAACCTGATCTTCATCATAAATAAAATTCAGACCGGTCTGCTCTTTAATTTGACGAAATACGTTTTATATTTCTCCATTTTCAACATGAATGTTAACTTTCTGTTGTTGGGCAAATGTTGCAAACGGTAATATCAACCATATTGCCAACATCACACAACGTCCAATGGTTGTCAATGCTCGTGCTGTCTTTTTTCTCATAAATTTGACGGTTAAATTATACAACTATTCAGTAATTATTCATCAGTAAACAATGACCTGTCGCTGCAACTCATTGTATATTATCTTGCACGATAATGGTATCTCCCTGTATTTTGAATTGCACGGAAGTCGTTGCCTCAAGCAGAGACAACACTTCAATGACATCAGCAAAGCGGTTGACAATGCCCGTAAAACGTTTCTTTTTCAAGTATTCGTTCTCGTAAAAAATTTCAGTAACATACCACATGGACAGCTGTTCCATAATCTCATCCAGAGGTGCTTTATCAAATGCAAATTCATTCGTATCTTTGTATCATTCTGTTCAGGTTGGACTCGAGGAGTAATCTTCCCGTGATAAAAAAACAGAATGAAATGATGAAGGGTGTATGACTGGCTGTATATTGGGGAGCTTTGAGCAAGAAAACCAGAATGAAAAATAGGCACAGAGAACCTATATATAAGAATAATTTAAACTGGATATCGGTTTTTTCTTTATGCCGGTAAGAAGGAATAAAGTCTGCTAAAAACAACAGTATATACAGAATCAGCGACATATAGATAATGATCGGATTATACTGTTCCAATTGGGAATGAACAGAGCCGTACAAGAGTACTAAAAGAATTCCCATTCCCCATTTGATTCCATCTAAAACCAGCGTTTCAGATACTTTACCTGCTGTTATCATCGGTGAGTATTTTGTCCATTAATTCCAGTAGATTTTGTCTGAGTATCGAAACGTCGCCGTTATTCAGGATATGGTAATCGGCTATAGCGATAGGACCGCCTTTTTCGATATTCTCGATCTCGGTATAATCGCGCCGGTCGACTTCGGTTTTGGTCAATGGCCTGAATTTCCTTTGGGCGAGTCTTTCATATCTCAATGCTTTATCGGAATGGATAGCTACTACGATAAAGTTTTCCGGATATAACTCTTTCAATATTTTATATTCCGTAAAGCTATAGAGGCCGTCCAAAAGAATGGTCGAATCGGTTTTTGCGATGGTTTCCGAAGCTATTTTGGCCAATACGCCGTTGCCATGTTGGCGCCTTAAATCTTCTCTTACCATTTTCTCGTTTTCATTGTTGATTTCCAGACCCCTCTTTTTGACTTCGTTGAGAACAATACCGCCGAAGTAAAAGAGATCGAAATTAAATTGATCTTTCAGAAAATTAGTCGCTTCACTTTTTCCTGTACCGCTCATGCCCACCAGGGCTATTATTTTTTTCATATTCGCTACTGTAAAGTTTTCTTATTGTCGGATCGTCCGTCGATGATTTTGTATGAATGGTTTATTGAAATTCTTCATACATTTTACTTGCCTGAATGCCTTCGTTATTTTGATATTTACTTTTATACATTTTGGAGCAATCTCCTAAAATCGTATGATAAAATATTTGACATATTTCGACGTTCGGATATATCCGTACCGGTTGAATACAAGATATTTCCAGAGTCCAATAACCCGAAAAACCCACATCTCCGAAACCGGCGGTGACATGTATATATATTCCCAAACGTCCGATCGACGATCTGCCTTCGAGCATCGGGACATGATTCAGGGTTTTGGTATATTCGACGGTTCTGCCGAGATACACGATTCCGGGCTCGAGCACCAGGCCCTCGGGAGGAATCGAGATGGTCTTGGTCTCATTTTTAACTTTCATGTCCAATACATGCGAATCGTATACCAGCAATTCGTTATGTAATCTCAGGTTATAACTATTCGGATTTAATCTCGAGTCGTCGAAAGGCTCGATGAATATCTCCTTGTTCAGCATGTTCTTAATTTCTAATCCAGATATGATCATATGTTCTATTTAATTTATACTATATCTCTGTTTATTTTAAGGCTCGAATACTTTTAACCAGCTTTCCGCAATATTTTCTCTGATGTCGGTAGGGACCGTCGAAATTTTTCCGGGCGCATAACCGGGCAGTCCGTTGATCGCCAATATCATTTCAGCCCTGACCAAATGGATAAAATCTCCCATAACGGCATTATAAATAAAATTAACGGCATTCCCGTCGTTCACCAGGAAAAAATAGTTCATATTCTCATTCGAATATTTGAATATATGTTTTCTTACTTCTTGCTTTTCATATTCTCCGGTAAATTCCAATTCCAGTTCGTCATCCGAAGACGTGACGGAAAAGATATAACATCCGTTTTTCAATTCCCTGAAATCTTCGATTTTGAGGGATTTGTTGCCTGTGGCAGAAAACAGAATGTCCGATTCCTTTATTATGGAGTCCCGGTCCGGAATCCGGTTAAGTTCATTGAATGCCGATACTCTTTTCAGTGGATTGGTATCGTAAACTGCGGGTTTTACTCCTCTCTGCAAGAGATGGGAGGCGATCGACCGACCGATTTTTCCATAACCTAAAATTCCGCATTTCAGGTATTGGATCAATTTCCCGTCTTCTCTCATCAGGGCATCTGCCGAAAAAAAGACGGACTGACCGACTAGAAAGTCTTCGTTTTCTTTTAAAGGACTTCTGGCTACAGATACGACTTTAAACGGGTAGTTCTGCTTCTTGCGCTCCGAGTCTCCGATCACATGTTCATACTTTTGATAGCCGTTTTCGGTATCTTCGATGATTAAAGCAATCCGTTCGAGGATAGTTACAGGCCAGGTCTCGTGGATATGGGCGAAATATCCGCCAATATCGAAAAGCAGGATTTTTTCATTCGTGTTTTCCAGGATTCTGATCACTTCGTTTTCTGTATCCTGAGCCATGTCTTCCCGGCATACATGCGAAATTTTAAAATCCTTCCGAACGATCGTGTAAGTCTTTTCGTCGATCGAGTTGGGCTTGGGGACGATCGTTTGAATGGGGACGATCGTATCGATGGCCCTTAAGTAATGAACGGCATCGGGGATGATATGGGAAACGACGACAGCAATATAATTTTCGCCGGTTGTCCGGGCCTTTGAGATGATATTTTCATAAAATAATCTCGTATTCAAATCGATATCGAGCAGGTCCCATATTTTTTTTACTAATTTCAGGAAGGTGACCTGGCTGGATAAACTGGATACATCGCTCCACTTTAAGTTTTCGCTTTCTTCCGTGATCTTTTCTCCTTTGTAAATAAAAAAATAGCGGAGGTCGTGATGAAAGTGTTGTTTTTCGTGTTTGGCCGGATTCTCGGGGATGGGATGCGAGTCGATGTCGATGGGGAATTTTTTTCCGAAGATAGGAGAAATCAGCATCAAATCGTCTTTGGCTATGTTCGTTTCTTCGAAGATTTCCCTGTAAACACCATCCAGAATGGAAGCGTCCGTTTTTTCAATATGGCCTCCCGGTTGTAACCAACGTTGAAGTATGATGTGTTTGATTAAAAGTACTTTGGAATTTTTGTAATCAAAAATAATCGCACTGCCGGTAATATGGCCGACAAAATTTTTACGGTCGAACAATTGATCCGATTCTGTTTTATCGATAAAGGTTTTGAATTGTTTTAGTCTATCGGTCTCATCCTTATATATGCTGATGTAATCCTGATAGTAACTTTTTATATTTTCGGAAGTTTCCATTTTGTAATCCACTTAAAACAAATCAGATCAATATTATCGATGCACCTGACTAAAAACAGCTATACCGTTCGGCAAATTTAGCAAATATTTGAGAAACAGAACAAACACATCCCCTAAACCTTTGTAATAAATTTCGATATACTTTACTTTTTTTGTTGTGGGCCGCGATCTTTTGAAATTTCGACATCAGTTAAGGGCAGGAGTTGCCTTTTTTCTCCTACTTTTGCAGGTCTGAATTTAGTCGTGTATTATGCAGGATGGGCGTTTATCGATAGAGAGGGTACAGATGGAAGGGAGAAATAAAACACACAGTCTGGTGACCGGAAATATTACATGGGGGATGTTGTGGTTTGCTGTTCCGATGATATTGGGAAATTTGTTACAGCAGTTCTATAATATCGCCGATACATTGATCGTCGGTCGGTTTTTGGGAGCCAAGGCTTTGGCTGCTGTGGGGTCGGCCTATACGTTGATGATTTTTCTGACTTCGGTCCTCCTGGGCTTATGTATGGGAAGCGGGGTTGTTTTTTCGCTTCAGTACGGAGCCAGGGATCATGAAGCTTTGAAACGTAGTATTTTTGTCTCTCTGGTATTGATCGGGGTGATTACGCTATTGCTGAATATTGCGGTTTTTGTCTGGATCGATCCTATTTTGCGGTTACTGCAGGTCCCGGCTGAAGTATATATCCTTATGCGGGATTATTTGTGGATTATTTTTTGGGGAATCGGATTTACCTTTCTCTATAACTATTATGCTTCCTTACTCCGGGCTGTCGGGAATTCTGTCCTGCCCTTGGTCTTTCTGGCTGTAGCTGTTGTTCTTAACATTGTGCTCGATTTGGTTTTTATTCTGTATTTCGGTTGGGGAGTCCGCGGAGCGGCATTGGCTACGGTCATCGCTCAGGCGGTATCGGGGATCGGACTCTGTTTCTATAGCCTTTACCGGTTTCCGGATTTCAGGGTTTCCCGCCAGAATATGCAACTAAAGTGGGCTACGGTCAAAGAAATTGCAACCTATTCTTCGCTGACTTGTGCCCAGCAATCTGTCATGAATTTCGGTATATTGATGGTGCAGGGACTGATCAATAGCTTTGGAACGGCTGTTATGGCTGGCTTTGCTGCGGCAGTTAAAATCGATTCGTTTGCTTATATGCCTGTTCAGGATTTCGGAAATGCCTTCTCTACTTTTATCGCTCAGAATTTCGGAGCTGGAAAACACGAACGTATCCGCAAAGGAATCCGGGTCGCCGTTAGGGTTACCCTTATTTTTTGCCTTATTATTTCTGTACTCGTTTTTGTTTTGGCCAGGCCACTGATGCTTATCTTTATTCCGGCACATGAAACGGAAATTATTTCTATCGGTGTCGAATATTTACGGATTGAAGGAGCTTTTTATTGTGGCATTGGTTGGTTGTTTTTATTATATGGTTTCTATCGTGCTGTCAGGAAACCCGGAATGTCTGTCGTGTTGACCGTTATATCCCTGGGTGTCCGGGTGGCCCTGGCTTATACCTTAGCTGCTATTCCGGGTATAGGTGTATGGGGAATCTGGTGGTCTATTCCTATCGGATGGTTTTTGGCAGATATTTTCGGTTGGTGTTATTATCGAATGAAACAAAGAAAATCTTTGGAGTGGTGATCTCTCTTCAAAGGTGATAAGGATTTCAGGAATTATTATAAGCTGTTGTAAGTAATAAGAGGTATGTAATATTGGTAATAAATCAGGTAAAATAGATACAAACCGGATGAAACCTATTTTCTATTTTTGTAACCGAATAAGAAGTAATTCGTGGTGACGGAATATATTCAAAATGATCCAATATCTGAAAATGAAAGTAGTTGATATTTTATTTGCAGTAGTTTTACTGCTACCGGGCGGATTTATCCGGGCCCAGGAGATAAGAGACAGTCTGCCACAGGGCAGGTCGTATACGATCGATGAGGTGGTAGTGACAGGTACGCGTAATGAGACCGACATTCGCCATTTGCCGATGACGGTTTCGGTGGTGGGGCGCCAGCAGATCGAGCAGAGTAATGAATCTTCTTTGCTTCCCTTGTTGACCGAACAGGTGCCGGGGCTTTTTATTACCTCTCGGGGGATGATGGGATACGGGGTGTCGGGAGGTGCTGCCGGGCAGATGTCTTTGCGTGGAGTCGGTGGTGCTCCGCAGGAGGGGGTGCCGACGACCGGGCTGTTGGTGTTGATCGACGGACATCCTCAATATATGGGGCTTTTCGCCCATCCGATTTCCGATGCTTATCAGTCGTTTTTAGCTGAACGGGTCGAGGTCCTGCGTGGGCCGGCATCGGTATTGTACGGTTCGAATGCAATGGGAGGTGTGATCAATATCGTTACCCGTAAAATGCAGGAAGATGGCATGAAAACCCATTTTAATCTGGGGTATGGCTCTTACAATACCTTGCAGACAGAAGTAACGAACCGACTGAAAACCGGACGTTTTACGAGTGTGGTGAGCGCTTCGTATAACCGGAGCGACGGACATCGGCCGGATATGGAATTCGAACAGGCAGGAGGTTATGCGAAATTAGGATATGAGATTTCGCAGGCATGGAATGTACGGGCTGATGTAAACCTGACCCACTTCAACGCTTCGAACCCCGGTAAGGTTACCGATCCATTGATAGATAATGATCAACGGATCACCAGAGGTATGACTTCTTTTGCACTTGAAAACAATTATGAAAAAACTTCGGGTGCTTTGAGTTTCTTCTATAATTGGGGAAAGCATTGGATTAACGATGGATATGCCGTTGGAGGGGAACCACTGGACTATCGTTTTAATTCACGGGACGATATGCTGGGACTGTCGTGGTATCAGAGTGTACAACTCTTTAAAGGAAACCGTCTCACAGCAGGAGTCGATTTCTTTCATTTCGGCGGGGAGTCCTGGAATCAACCTGTGAATGGTGGTGAACGCCAACCGCAAGTCGATAAGAAGCAGGACGAAATGGCCGGATATGTAGATTTTCGCCAACATCTTTACCGTTGGTTGACATTGGATCTGGGGGTACGTATCGACCATCATTCGCATGTGGGGACCGAATGGGTTCCTCAGGCTGGATTGTCGTTCCACTTGCCTGCGAATGCAGAGATAAAACTGATGGCCGGGAAAGGTTTCCGCTATCCGACGATCCGGGAGCTTTATATGTTTCGGCCGGCCAATCCCGATTTGAGACCGGAGCGACTGTGGAATTATGAGTTGGCCTGGTCGCAGCGTTCGATGAAGGGGCGGCTTTTTTATGGGGTAAATGTTTTTTATATCGATGGGGAAAATCTGATTATGAGAATGCCGGTCGATGGCAGGCAGATGAATATCAATACCGGAAAGATCGAAAATACCGGAGCTGAAGTGCAGTTTGCTTATCGTTTTTCTCCTGTCTGGTCGGTAGATGCCAATTACAGTTATCTGCATATGGAACAGCCTGTACTGGCTTCTCCCCGGCACAAGGCTTATGCCGGAGCCACTTTTTCCAAAGGCCGCTGGTCTGCCGGGACCGGTGTGCAGTATGTGGCCGGATTATATACCGGTGTAAAAATAGGAAATACGGGAAGAGATATGAAAGAAGATTTTGTGATGTGGAATTTGCAGGGACAGTTTCGGGCTGCGTCGTGGATTCATATCTGGGCCCGGGGAGAGAACTTACTGGCACAACGGTATGAGATCAACGACGGATTTCCTATGCCTAAGGCTACGGTGATGGCCGGAATGAATATTAATTTTTAATCGAAACAGTCGGTAAAAACAAAAGAGCCGGCAGAGATGTGAGGAAATCTTCCGGTACAGGATGATTTCCTGGAATCGATGGCCGAGGCTGCGAAAGCTATTGCCGACTATTGCGGAGATCGTATTTTGTATATCAGCATTGCGAATAACCTGTCGGTGGATTGTGGTTGTGATGCACATCCGGCTGCTCCTCAGACGGGAGATATCGGTATTTGGGCTTCACTTGCTCCGGGGGCCTGGATCAGGCATGTGTCGATTGGGTGTATGTGTCCGGAGATCCCGGTAAAGTGTACTTGATAGAACGAATGGAGTCGTGTCACGGCATTCATACCCTTGAATACGCCGGAGATTATCGGGCTGGGTAACCGGAAATATGAACTTGTAGAAATGAAATTATAGCGTATTGATTCTACTTGGGTTTATTTTTTCTTTGCTGAAGAAAGAAGTGCTTCCCGGGAATAAATCGATGTCTTTCGTCCGGCATAACTCGGCTATTTTCTTTTTTGGATTTTTCGGAGTGAGGAAGGAAACCGGTCTTTAGCTGGTTGTGTGTGATGCGTTGTTTATTCTTAGGTATTCCGGACAGGAAGAATACCCATATTTGGTGATTGTCCTCCCAGCTTACTTCCCATAATTTTGCAATCGCAATAAATTAAAAAGCGATGCTGAAAAATATCTTTATTACAATCCTATTAATTTGTTCTGTATCCGGTGTTTGGGGGCAGAAAAGTGTAAAAGTAAAAGTTTCGGGAAATGTTATAACGACCGATGGTGTTCCTGCTGAATTTATCAATATCCAATTGAAAAATACGTTTTACGGAGGTACTTCGGATGGGAAAGGATATTTTGAATTTATGGCTCCGGCAGGACAATATACGATGATAGTCCAATCCATAGCTGCACATCGCCGGGAATTTCCCGTTACGATCGAAGAGGGAAAAGAGAATCATTTCGCGGATATTGAAATCCGGGAGAATATCAATCAGCTCGAACAGGTAGTGGTTACGGGACAGTTTTCTCCTCAATCGATGCGTAATTCTTTATACAAAGTACGGACAGTCAATAGCGAACAGATCCGTCAGAAAGCGCCGACCAGTGTACAGTCTTTGCTGAATACAGAGATCGGAATCCGGTTATCCAACGATATGGCTTTGGGTGAAACGGATTTCGAATTGATGGGGATGAGTGGAAACAATGTCAAAATATTGCTGGATGGTATTCCATTGATCGACCGGGGAGCGACGAAACAAAGTCTGAGCCAGTTGGATGTGAATAGTATCGAACGGGTAGAGATTGTCGAGGGACCGATGTCGGTGGTTTACGGTACCGATGCTTTGGCAGGGGTAATCAATATCATCACTAAAAAGGGGGATGGGTATTCGGAAGAGAATACCTGGAGAGTGGGAGCCCGGGTACAAGAGGAATCTATGGGGAAAGAGTATGATTTTTTTAAAGATAAGGGACTTCATAATGAGAGTATAGATCTGGGATTTAACCACAAAAGCGGACTTTTTGTCAATGGGGGATATACCCGTAATAATCATGGAGGCTGGCAGGGAGATTTGACCGGCCGGGAGAAACGCTGGCATCCGAAAGATCAGGCTTTGATGAATGGGATGTTCGGATTTCAGAACCGGAATATGAATGTATGGTATCGGTTGGATTTCCTCGATGAGAAGATTTTCGGTCCCAATAATGGGAGTGAACTTCAGCCGGAAAAAGTTTCCGATAAAGATTTTCTGACCAAAAGGTATACCCATCAGTTACAGTCGGATTGGAAGCTGGATAACCGTCTGGATGTCCATGCAGCTCTTTCTTATCAGGATTATAAACGGCGTACCCGGACGACGGAGAGTGATTTGTCGACCGGAGAGAAATGGCTTTCTTCTGCCGAAGCGAGTCAGGACATTACCCAATACAAAGCCTGGATAGCCCGGGCTACGGTTGCGTGGAATATTGCACCTGAATTCAGTGTACAGCCGGGAGTAGAATATCAGTGGACGCAAGGTGAAGGCGGACGTATCGACGGTACACCGAAAGTTTCGGACCTGGCTTTTTTTCTCTCGGCCGAATATAAACCCTGGGAATGGCTGAGTTTACGTCCCGGAGTACGAACCTTTATCGTTGCCGATTACGATGCTCCGATAGCTATCCCCTCGGTATTGACCAAATTCAAGTTGACCAAACATATGGATTTACGGTTGTCCTATGCCTATGGATTCCGTTCTCCGACTTTGCAGGAACTCTATTTCTCTTTCCACAATGATAATCATGATATAGACGGGAATCCGGATTTGAAGGCCGAATATTCCCACAATATTACGGGGTCTGTTGCCTACCGGGTATTGCATAGCGAGAAAATACATCTGACAACCACTTTGAGCGGATTTTATAATGATTTCAGGGATAAGATCAGTCTGGCTCAGAATGTCGATATTCCGAATTATAATACCTATTATAATATCGACCGTTACAAAACGGTAGGTGGATCTTTGGAGAATTCGTTGAGCTGGGGAGGACTTCGGGCAAATCTGAATGTGTCGTTGATCGGGCGCTACAACCGGTATGCTACCGGGGATAAAAGTATGCCCCGATTCCGGTATTCTCCCGAAGTGAGTACCAGCATCAGTTATCACATCGAAAAGACCGGTACGGATATCAGCTTGTTCTATAAATACACTGGCGAAAGAAAAGAGTATTATTATCATGAATATACGACAGCCGATAATAAGAAAGAAAGTGAAATCTACCTGAGGGGAATGAAAAGCTATCATACCGGTGACCTTACAGTTACTCAAAAACTGACTTCATTTCTCCATCTGAATGCAGGAGTTAAAAACCTTTTTAATCTGACTTCACTCGAGACAATTGCCGAATCTCCTAACGATACGCCTTCTGTCAGCTATTTAGGCTGCGGACGAAGTTGGTCGGTGGGGTTGAGTTTCTTATTGAACGGAAAATTCAATTAGTATCAGTATAAATCAAATAAAATAAAACATGAAAAAAGTAATTTATCTTTTAGCTTGTGTCGCATTTTTAGGATGTTATTCCTGTAGTGATGACGACGATGGTTTGAAAATGCAGGATATCTCCGTAGAGTTTGCCGTATCGGATGCCGGTATGGATGGTACCGGTATAGACCTGGGGATAAAGCTTAGCCGGGCAACCAAGGAGAGTTTGGATGTTACCGTACAGATGATTTCTACGGAGGTATCCGAGTCGGATATTACCGTTACCCCGGCTCTGACTAACGGTCAGGTGGTGGTGAATATCCCTGCGGGGCAGGCTAGCGGCTCGTTTACAGTAGCTAAAGCCGACGGTAAATCTCCGGAGGGCAACGTGAAGTTTCGGATTCTGTCCCTGTCGCTGAGTGAGGGCTATAAAATCGGTACACTTCAGGAAATGAACTTGTCCTTTAGTCCGATTGTTTCTACCGGAGGAAAATTGACATTGGAAGGAAATGACGGGGCCGAAAAATATGCCAATATGGTATATGTCGATCTGAGCAATAACAGTCAGATACAAATTAAAAGAGAAAGCTGGAATCTGGGATTTTATTGCGGGGATGAATTCAGGGTTATTTTAAATTCGTCTTATGCTACGGTAGCTGTGGCATCGGAGAAAACTGACTTTGCAGCTGTGACACTCGAAGATGCTCAAAAAGCTCCTAATATTGCGGCCGGAGCGATGTCTGAAGATTTTTCCGCCGACTGGATAGATGATGTGGAAGGCGATTTGACTAAAACAGCTTTCGGGATGATTGCAGAAAATGCAGCTGAAAATAAAGTCTTTTTTGTCGCTTCTGCCGATAACAAGACCAATACCGACGGGACAGAAAATAGAAGTCTTTGGTATAAAGTGAAAGTAACCCGTAATGGCGAAGGATACCGGGTAGAATATGGAAAAGTAGGGGATACGACACCGAAGACCGTGGAAATAGCGAAAAATCCGATCTATAATTTTGTCGGGCTTTCACTCGAATCCGGTGAGAAAGTGGATGCACAGGCCGAAGGGAAAAAATGGGATATCATGTGGGCCTATGCTGCTGCCGTTTCACAAATGGCTTTCGGTCCTGTGACTGCTTTTTCACAGGATGTGGTTACTTCTAATAGTGTAGGAGGAGTAGAGACTGCCGTGGTCATGGTGGATGAACAGACTACCTACGATAATTTTAAGGTAACGGATATAACCTCGAAGGCCGATTTTGAAAAGAAAGCCAATGTGATCGGTACTACCTGGCGTACACCTGCTATGCCGGGAGTGACGAATGCCGGCGTGAAAACAGATCGTTTTTATGTATTGAAAGATAGTTATGGAAACTATTATAAACTCCGTTTTACGAAGTTCGGGACCGGTACCGATGGCACCGAACGCGGACGGCCTGAAATAGAATATGCATTGTTGAAATAATGTAGGACATGAGCGATCAGATTTGGCTGGCAGATCCGGACTTCCCGGGACTGCCGGCCAAATGGTGTGAAAAAGCGAAATTGAAAGTTTAAATTTTAAAAGATGACAAAAAACAAAAAGTGGATAGGAACGGTTATACTTCTTCTGGTGTTGTTGTGTGGCTGGATGGCTTGGAGTAAATGGGCTTCTACTACCCGGATCGGACTGGTCAATTTTCAAAATTTTCAAACGACCAGCTTAATAAAATCGAATGAAGATCAGTTTATAAAGTATGAAGAAGTCCCTCTGGAGGAATTGGGACGCCTGGACCGGTATGACTTTGTATTGGGTTTCGGTATGGGATTACGGATGACAGCCGGACAACGGGAACAACTTCAAAAGGCTGCCGATAAAGGAACTCCTGTTTATATTTATGCAGCTACGAATCCGGAAAATAATATTTGTAACCTGGATAGTATCACCAAGGCTGATATAACCTCTTATATCGGGAATGGAAATAAAAAGAATTACCGGAATATGGCCCGGTATATACGCCGGCAGATCGACCGGAAGCTTTTCTTCGTCACTCCGGCCGACACTGCGGTGGAGAGTGCTTCGGATGTACTTTTCCACTTAGATGAAAATCTTTCTTTCTCTACAGTGACGGATTATGAGAATTATATAAAAGGACATGGTTTCTATCGGGAAGGGCAACCCAAAGTGGCTATTGTCGGTGGCTTGAACGATCCTTTCAGTGGCAACCGGGATAATATCGACAGTCTGATCGTTTCATTTCAGCGTGCCGGCCTGAATGTGTATCCGATTTCCTCTTATATGAAACGGTTGGCTTTCCTGAAAGAAATCCAGCCGGATGCGGTGATTCATTTTGCCCATGGGCGTATGGTGATGGGGCAGGCCGATGCAGCTGTAGAATGGCTGAAAGAACGGAATATCCCTCTTTTTTCACCTCTGTCGATCCTGCAAACCCGGGAGGAATGGGAAAAAGATCCGATGGGGATGTTCGGCGGATTTATGTCGCAAAGTGTCGTTGTGCCGGAGTTGGATGGAGCGATCTATCCCTATGTGGTGAATGACCAGGAATTGGATAAAGACGGGGTGTATCTGTTCAAAGCGATCCCCGAACGCTTAAAGAATTTTACCGGGATTGTCAGTCACTTTATCCGCTTGAAACAAAAAGCGAATGCCGATAAAAGGGTGGCGATCTATTATTTCAAAGGGGCAGGACAATCTTCGCTGACGGCACAGGGTCTGGAGACGGTACCTTCGCTTTATAATCTGATCAAAAGACTGAAAGCTGAAGGGTATAAAGTAGAAAACCTTCCGGCTACCGAGAAAGAATTCGAAAAGTTGCTGATGACACAAGGGGCTGTACTGAGTACTTATGCAGAAGGTGCTTTCGACGATTTTATGAAGAACGGTCATCCCGCTCTGGTGGAAAAGTCGGAATATGAATCATGGGTGAAACAAGCTCTTCCGCAAGGGCTCTATGCAGATGTGGTGAAGATATACGGAGAAGCTCCGGGAAACTATATGAGTACGGTAGAAAATGGAAAGTCCTATCTGGCGGTGGCTCGGATAGATCTGGGCAATGTGGTCTTATTGCCTCAGCCGATGGCGGCTGTCGGGGATGATGCTTTTGCTATTGTTCACGGCGCTAAAACCGCACCGCCGCATACCTATATCGGAGCTTATCTGTGGGCCCGATATGCTTTCGGTGCCGATGCGATGATCCATTTCGGGACACACGGTAGTCTGGAATTTACTCCTCAGAAACAGGTGGCACTCAGTAGTTACGACTGGCCGGACCGGCTGGTAGGCACTGTCCCTCATTTTTATTATTATACGATCGGAAATGTGGGAGAGAGTATGATGGCTAAAAGGCGTTCTTATGCAACGACTATTTCTTACCTGACTCCGCCTTTTATGGAAAGTAAGACCCGGGGACAGTATAAGAAACTGGAAAATGAGATTCAGACTTATTACAAAACAGATGAATCCGGGCAATTACAGGCCTCTTTGGCTGTAAAGAAAATTGCGGTGGACATGGGATTACACCGGGAACTGCGTTTGGATAGCCTGTTGGACCGTCCCTATTCGACCGAGGAGATCGAGCGTATCGAGAATTTTGCCGAGGAGATTGCCAATGAAAAAATGACCGGACAGCTTTATACGACCGGTATTCCTTATTCCCCGGAAAAAATTCGTTCATCGGTTTTGGCGATGAGCACAGATCCGATAGCTTATAGCTTGGCAGCTTTGGATAAACAAAATGGAAAAGTGTCTGATAAACAATTGAATAGTAAGGTGTTTTTTACTCAGCGATATCTGGATCCGGCCAAACGGTTGGTCAGTCAGGTACTGGACGGTAAAAAAGCCGATGAGGCACTGGTTTGTCAGATCGCGGGGATCACTCCTGAAAAATTGAAAGAAGCACATACGATTCTTACTCCTCCGAAAAGGGGGATGATGGGGAAAGGTAAGGCGAAACCGGTAGTGCAGTATACCAATGAACAGAAAGCGGAAGCCCGGGCGATCACCGAAGTGGAACGTACGATTACGAATATTGTGAATTATAAGCTGGCTTTGGAAAATAGTCCGGAGCAGGAAATGCAGTCGGTATTGAATGCTTTGTCGGGTGGATATATCGCTCCCACTTCGGGAGGAGATGCAGTCGCTAATCCGCAGGCAGTACCTACCGGTCGTAATTTATATGCTGTCAATGCCGAGGCCACTCCATCGGAACAGGCTTGGACGAAAGGAAAAGAATTGGTCGAAAATACGCTTGCTCAATACCGGAAGACTCACGGTGATTATCCTCGTAAAGTGAGTTATACTTTCTGGAGCAGTGAATTTATCGAAAGTGAAGGAGCGACTATAGCACAAGTGCTTTATATGTTGGGTGTAGAGCCGGTGCGTGATGCTTATGGACGGGTGTCGGACCTGCGTTTGATTCCTTCGGAAACTTTGGGACGTCCCCGTATCGACGTGGTGGTTCAGACCTCCGGGCAATTCCGGGATTTAGCGGCTTCACGGCTTGCGTTGATCTCGAGAGCTGTGGAAATGGCGGCCGCTTCTGCAAATGATAAATACGACAATCGGGTGGCGGAAAGCACGGTAGAGACGGAACGGTTACTGGTGGAACAGGGAGTTTCGCCTAAAGAAGCCCGCGAAATGTCTGCAAAACGAGTGTTCGGTGGTGTGAACGGCATGTACGGAACCGGAATTCAGGGAATGATCACCAGTGGGGATAAATGGGAAGATGAAAAAGAAATAGCCGATACCTACATCAATAATATGGGGGCTGTCTACGGAAGTGAGAAAGAATGGGGAGAAATGAAAAGCGGATTGTTGCGGGCCGTATTACACCATACGGATGTTGTCGTTCAACCCCGGCAAAGCAATACCTGGGGAGCATTGAGCCTGGATCATGTATATGAGTTTATGGGAGGCATGAACTTGGCTGTACGTAATGTCACCGGTAAAGATCCCGAGGCTTATTTTGCCGATTACCGGAATCGCAACCGGGTGAGAATGCAGGATTTGAAGGAGGCTATCGGAGTGGAATCGCGTTCGACGATTTTCAATCCGGAATATATCAAAGAAGTGATGAAAGGAGGGGCGTCGAGTGCTTCACAGATTACAGAAGTGGTAACGAACACTTACGGGTGGAATGTCACCAAGCCTGAAGTAATCGACGACGCTATGTGGAATCAGATTTATGATGTTTATGTGACGGATTCTTACAAGTTGGGAACCGAAGATTTTTTCAAACAACAAAATCCGGCCGCTTTGCAGGAGATCACAGCAGTGATGCTCGAGACTGCCCGGAAGGGGATGTGGGAGGCTTCGGAACAACAGATCAGTACCCTGGCAAATTTGCATACCGATCTGGTGAAAGAGTTCGGATCGGCCGGGAGCGGATTTGCCGGAGGGAATGCCAAACTGCAGGATTATATCGCCAGCCGGGTACAGCCGGAACGTGCCACTGTTTACAAAGAGCAGATTCAATCCATGAAAACGGCTCAGGTGGCTACCGATAAAAAAGGAATGGTCCTGAAAAAAGATGAGGTAGCTCAGGCTGAACGGGGAGAGAAAAATGCCTTGAACGGCGTATGGATCGCTGGTGGGGTATTCGCTCTGTTTGTGATACTGTTGCTGGTTTTGAAGAAAAAAAGAAAAGGGAATTAAATATCGATATGGAATTAGTTATCAGTATACTTATCTTATTTATCCTGGTCAATTGCCTGTTGAAGCTTAGTTTTTGGAAAGGCTGGCAGGCAGCTTTGTTCGGATTGATCTGTGGTATTTTCATTACCGCTACTTATCCGGTTGCTATCCTGCAATCCAAAACCCAGCTGGCCGACTACCTTCAGAATACAGTGGCTTTGCAAAATATGGCAGTGATCATTACGCTCGAGGCTGTCGTTTGTTTTGCGTATTGTGTGGCTGTATTGCGGGGATGGTTCGGCCAACAGGAAAAGTGGTGGGTGAAGTCTTTGAAATGGTATCCGACCTTGCTTATTTTTCCCGTCCTGTTTTATTTACAGACCGAGCTGATCTTTAGTTTTCCGGGGATATCCTTTTCGATCCTGTCCTATGTTTTTGCTATAGGAGTGGTGGTGATGATTCCTCTGCTGTGTTACTTTTTCAGGTATCTTTTACCTGAAAAAGAATTGCGGCTGGAAGTACATTTTCTCGTTAGTCTTTTTGTTTGTATCATCGGCTTGCTGACTACAGTGAATGGAAATGTTACCTATCAGGCAGTTAAAGAACCGACAAATTGGAAGGCATTGGCTTTTGCTTTTGGCTTGTTTCTGATCTTTTTCTTGCTGGGTATGGGTTGGAATAAATTGAAATGGGTCCTTTTACAGAAACGAAGTACCCACCAAACGACTTCTCGTAAATAATCGATAATATTTAAATTAAACTATAATCTATGGAAACTATTTCACAAGTGCTTTTTTGGGTGGCCAACAGCCTGCTTATACCGGATATTATTCTTTTATTATTACTGTTTATCCGGTCGTTGTTGCTAATCGGAGGAGTTTATAATCAATACATGACCAAACGGAAAAATGACAAACAGATGAACAGACTGATCAAAGAACTGACGCCCGATACGATCGGTGAACTGAAAGGTGCTTTACCCGGTAGGGATAACTCTTTGTATATCCGCTATCTCCGTGATTTATTGACCACACCTCCCAGTCCGGATTATTCGGATTATCTGATCACGAATTTTGAGAACGATGCAGAGAAGGATGTTATTCTTTCGAAGTTACTGGCTAAGATGGGACCGGTATTGGGATTGATCGGCACCTTGATTGCTATGAGCCCTGCCTTGGTAGGACTTTCTACCGGAGATATCGCCGGTATGGCTTATAATATGCAGGTGGTTTTTGCAACTACGGTTGTCGGTTTGGTAGTTAGTGCCGTCGGTTTGGTGTCGTTGCAATTTAAACAACGCTGGTATGCAAAAGATGTGAATAATCTGGATTATGTGGCCCGGAAGTTAAACGAGAAAAATACAGAAGCATGAGAACAGCGAGGCGAAAGAGCAAATTTGCCGTTCAGGAAGATGCCGATCCGCTGAGTGTGGTGGTCAACCTGTTCGATGTGGCTATGGTTTTTGCGGTAGCCCTGATGGTGGCAATGGTGATGCACATGAATATGACCGAAGTTTTTACTCAGGAAGATTTTACTATCGTGAAAAATCCTGGGAAAGACAATATGGAGATTATCATGAAAGAGGGAAATAAAATCAATAAATATACGCCTTCGAACGAACAAAGCTCCGGCTCGAAAGGAAAAAGGGTTGGTATAGCTTATGAACTTGAAAACGGAGAAATTATCTATGTGCCTGAATAATAGAAAGATGATGAAAATAGGAATGATAATAATACTTTGGTTCTGTCTGACTGGCGGCTTGGTCGTTGCTCAGGAGAAAAGAGCCTATACTTTATTCGATGCCGACGGGCAGGAAACCGACTATGCCCATATGATGAGTGTTTTGGGTGAACAACAGGTTGTATTTATCGGAGAGATACACAATTGTCCGATAGCACATTGGATGGAATATGAGATTGTCCGGGATCTATATGCTCTTCATAAAGATCGGTTGATGATCGGGGCTGAAATGTTCGAACGGGACGATCAACTGGTGTTGGATGAATATTTGAGTGGATTGATTACAGCCGAGCGTTTCACTAAGGAAGCAAAACTATGGCCGAATTATCCGACCGACTATAAAAAGATCGTAGAGTTTGCTAAAACCAACCGGATTCCTTTCGTTGCTACGAATGTACCCCGCAGGTATGCCGCTATGGTATCCCGCGGAGGATTCGGGGCTTTGGAACAATTGTCGGAAGAAGCGAAAAATTATATCGCACCGCTGCCTTTAAATTATGTCCGGAATGAAGGGGTTGAAACATATTTCCGTTCGATGGAAATGCCGGGAGCTAAAAAAGAGGATACGGAGAAGCTGGCCAAAGCTCAGGCTTTGAAGGATGCAACGATGGGATGGTCGATTGCTCAGAACATCGGATCGTACTTCGTCCACTTGAACGGCAGCTTTCATTCTGCTAACCAAGCCGGAATCATCACTTATCTCAACCGGTATCGCCCCGGTTTGAAAATAGCCACCGTTGAAGTGGTGCGTCAGGAAAAGACGGATAAACTGGATAAGGATGTCATGCGAAAAGCCGATTTTTATATTTGTGTCCCTACGGATATGACAACGACCTATTGAAAAGAAGTTGCGAATCTCAAGTTATAGGTAGGTTTATTTTGTTACTTGTTCGTCTTCGGTATTCGTGTTCGGGGCCCCGGTCGCTTCTGTCGGTCGTCTACCTTTTTCTATCACTGACCGGCGGAACTCCTCGCAGGCTCGTCAGACACCACCGGTCGGGCGTTCAGAAAAAGCAAGACGACACTCGCCAGAG
>OMGS01000404.1_pt1 | contig 26577 bp, 28 predicted proteins | sample 1646081 | NCBI WGS metagenome assembly OMGS01 (sample SAMN05578591, study PRJEB25193) | human gut metagenome | biome: Human Microbiome; feature: human-associated habitat; material: feces | host: Homo sapiens | place: USA:Birmingham | reverse complement strand
GATGCGGCGTGGCGGTTATCTGAAAATAGCCCGGCGTCAGCTCAATCCGCGACGGCGCTGCCGGTGCGGCAATCCGGAACGATACCGATGCCGGATCGCCCTGCTGTCCCCAGGCATTTGCCGCCCGGACTGTCAGCCTGTAGTTACCCAGCGCCAGTTGCGTGAAGCGGTATGTGGTTTCCGTCGTCCGGGCCGTGCTGACCAGCCGCTCACTGCCGTCATCCGCTGCCACGGTCAGGCGAAGCATAAAGCTCACCCCCTTCACCACCTTTGGCGTGTCCCATCGCGCCAGCACCTGATATTCCCCGCTGTCTGCGGTGACTTCTGCGGTCAGGTGCTGCACCGCTGGCGGCGTGACACCATTCACCGTGCCGCTCTGGTCGCCGTCAAAGTGCGCCCCGTTATCCACGATGGCTTCTTTTTCCGGTACATGCTGCACGGCGGTGATGGCATACGTGCCGTCGTCGTTCTCACGGATACTCACGCAGCGGAACAGGCGCTGGCGCAGCGTCGGCAGCTTCAGCCCCCACACGCTGTATTCAGCAACGCCGTCAGGAACACGGCTCACTTTCACCTTCACGCCGTCGGTGACGGACTGAACCTCCACGCTGACCGGATTGCCACTTCCGTCAACCAGGCTTATCAGCGTGGTACCGGAGGATGGCAGCGTGATTTCACGGTCGAGCGTCAGCGTCCGGGTCTGGCTGTTCACCGCCAGCACGCGCCCGCCGGTGCGGATACCGGCATAGTCATCATCGCAGATTTCAATGACATCGCCCGGTACATGGCGAAGCCCTTCTGCGCCCACGCTGAAGTCCACGGTCTGCGTTTCCAGCAGTTCTGTTTTAATCAGCCACAGCCCGGCGCGGTGTGCCTGCCCCCGGCTGGTACAGCCAAAAGCATCCATCTTCGTGACGTTACGACCGTAACGGGCAATGGCCTGCGTATCCTCCACAAGCTCTGTCGCCGTCTCCCAGCCGTTGTTCGGGTCAATCCAGTTCACCTCAACGGCATTATGGCGGTCTTTCAGGGCGCTGAAGCTGTAGCGGAACGGCGCGCCATCATCCGGCATCACCACATTACTGCGGTTATAGGTCCACACCTTATCCGACGGTCGGTCCTGCACGAACGTCAGCGTCTGCCCGTTCCATACCGGCATACAGCGCATCGCCGAGCAGAAATCACTGAGCACATCCCACGCCTTGCGCTGTGTGGTCAGGTACGCATTACAGGTGATGCGCGGCTCCGTGCCGCCAAAGCCGTCCGGCACTGACTGGTCGCAGTACTGGCCGATGACATACAGCGCCCATTTGTCCACATCCGCCGCACCAAGACGTTTCCCCATGCCGTAGCGCGGATGGGTCAGCATATCCCACAGACACCAGGCCATGTTGTTGCTGTATGCCGGTTTAAACGTTCCGTCCCAGATACCGCTGTATTGCCGCGTCTGCGGGTTATAGTTCGACGGCACCTGCAGAATACGCCCGCGCAGATGATAATTACGGCTCACCTGCTGGCTGCCGAACTGCTCCGAATCCACCTGTACGCCGACCAGTGCCGTGTTCGGGTAGCACTGTTTCACATCGATGATTTCGGTGTATGACGACCAGAGCGTTTTGTTCTGCAGCTGGTCTGTGGTGCTGTCCGGCGTCATCCTGCGCATCCGGATATTAAACGGGCGCGGCGGCAGGTTATCCACCACCACCGAGGCCAGATACTGCGAGGTGGTTTTGCCCTTAATGGTGATGTCTTTTTCCGTCACCCAGCCACCATTACGCTGTATCTGAACCAGCAGGCGGACTTCCGACGGATTCCTGTCACCCTTTGAGGTGGTTTCCACCAGTGCCTGTACACCGAAGGTAAAGCGCAGACGGTCGATGTTTGCCGACGTGATGGTCCGGGTGATCGGCGTGTCATATTTCACTTCCGTACCCAGCACCGTCTCGGAGCCGGAGGATTCAAACCCCTCCGGCGGAGTCTGCTCCTGCTCACCTGCCCGGAACACCACCGTGACACCGGAGATATTGGTATTCCCCTCACTGTCCAGCACCGGCGTACTGTTCAGCAGCACGCTTTTTAATCCATCCACCGGACCTTCAACCGGCCCTTCGCTGATGGCATCGATCACACTCAGCAACTGCGTGGACTTCAGGTTGTCCTTCGCTTCGCGCGGGGTATGCCCCTTACTGCTGCCTTTACCCATTCCTCACGCTCCATAAACGACAAAACCGCCCGCAGGCGGTTTCACATAAAACATTTTGCATCAGCGACCAATCACCACAACCTGACCACCGTCCCCTTCGTCTGCCGTGCTGATCTCCTGAGAAACCACGCGTGACCCCACGCGCATTTCACCGTACAGAACGGGCAGAACATTGCCCTGGGCAACCATGTTATCCAGTGAGGAGAAATAGGTGTTCTGTTTGCCGTTATCTGTACTTGCTGCCGTGGGCGTCCTGGCTTTCGGTGCCAGCATCTGCGCCACTCCGCCCAGGATCATACTGGCCCCTGCCGCATACATGCCCGATACAGCCGCGGCACCCAGCCAGCCCACAGGGTTCCACCATGCCACCGCAATCAGCGCCGCCCCCAGCACCACCTGAAACACACCGCCACTTTTAGCTCCCGCCAGACGCGGCACGATGTGGATCACGGCACCATTTGCCAGCGGCTCATTAAGACGGGCAGACAATTCGGTTTCACCTGCATCACGCCCGGCAATGCGTACCTGGTACCAGCCGTCGCTCAGTTTCTGACGAAACGCCGGGATCTGCATGGCCAGCGCCCGGATGGCTTCGGACCCCGTTTTCACTCGAAGGTCGATGCGGCGGCCAAATCGTTGTAAATCCCCGTAAAGGCAGATGCGTGCCATGCCCGGTGACGCCAGAGGGAGTGTGTGCGTCGCTGCCATTTGTCGGTATACCTCTCTCGTTTGCTCAGTTGTTCAGGAATATGGTGCAGCAGCTCGCCGTCACCACAGTAAATGGCGGCATGATTCGGCACCGATGAACCAAAACAGCACAGCAGCACATCGCCCGGCTGCGCCGCTGACAACGGCACCTGATACAGCCCTGTGGCCTCCAGATTATCCAGATAGAGATTCTGACCGTGACGCCACCAGTCATCCTCGCGATGAAAATCCGGCATCTCAATCCCCGCCAGATGGTAAGCATCCCGGAACAGCGTGTAACAGTCCGTCACCCCGTGCTCAAAGCGCCGCCCGGTGAGATGCGGCACACAGCGGAACTTATGAATCGCCCCCCGGCAGACCAGCCACCACGGCAAATCACTCTGCACCTGCAGCCGCCGGTCGGCCTCACTCAGCCAGGGCAGACCACCGGGGTGGCTGTGGACCAGCGCCACAATCTCACCCTGCATTTCTGCCTGCAGCCAGTCCTCCGGCAACATACGGAAATACGCCTCCGGCTCACCGGAGATATTCACGCAGGGAAAATATCTTTCCCCCTCCGGCGTTCTCACCACGAAGCCGCACGACTCCGCTGGCGCACATCGCCGGGCGTGCGCCAGAATCGCTGATTCTGTCTCTGTCATGGGATTTACTGCGAAAGTTTGTTAATGGAAAGGAAGCCGCCAAAGTTGCCGACGTTATTGCGAAACTTACAGCCACTCAGGCATTTGCTGCATTTATCCTTCGTGATATCGGACGTCGGCTGGTCATATTCATCCGCGACCGCCGGACCGTGATAACCGCACTCATCACCGCGATAGGTCCAGGTGCAGGTATTAGCCAGCATGATGCGCCCCGGAAAAACAGCGCCGTCCGTTTCCGTCGGCGTGGACAGTACAAAAGAGGCACTCACCGCGCTCAGTTCGCTGCACTGCTCGATGCGCCAGCGGCTGATCACCTCCTGCTCCGGATCGGCGTCGCTGTTTCCGTTGACGAAGTTCACCGCATCCAGAAAACGGGCGTAAACCTTACGCCGGACCACCGTTCCTCCGACCAGACTCTGCAGGTCTTCCGCCATCCCGGTGACCATGCCGTGCAGGTTAGAAACCGTCAGTGTCGGACGGGCAGCACTGCCTTTGCCGTTCAGTTCAAATCCCGTCCCCTGAATGGGATACGCCTGATACTGTCGCCCCTGCCAGGTGACAGACTCACCTTTTTCGTTCTGCTCATTACAGAAAAAGTAGCGATCCCCGCCTACCTCGGTCAGGTCGATTTCCCAGAGCACCACGCTGGCCGACTGCTCCGCACGAATGCATTCATTCAGCGTTTCCTGTTGTATGTCCTGCATCAGATCACCACTTCGTCAAACTGACACGAAAAATCGGTATAGGTGATATGTTCTGTCGCTGACCACGTTCGACACACCACTCTGATTTTTCTGTTAATACCCGGCGGGCGCCAAAAAAAAGATTTATAGCCTTCATGCCGGGCTAAAAATTTTTCAAATGAATCACGTTCATTCGCCTCAACTTTGAAATCACAGGTGAAAACGCGCAGAGAATGATTAAGTCCATTTGGACTTCGTTGCTCATAACCATCGCCAAATCTTACAGTTTTTATCGATGGTTTATTTTCTGTTTTCATTCCATCCTCTGGTAACCAGTGAAATTCTTCCGTATTAGCCACTTAATATTCCCCCATCACGTCGCATATTTAACAGATTGCCCTGCACCCGCTGATCAACCATCCCCATAAGTGCTTTTATTGCCTGAGGGCCAATCTCTCCATTCTGGCCGTCATTTTGAATAGTGATTTGGTATACAGGGGCATAGGTAATATCTCCGCCTCCATTACCACTTTTACTATTAATAGCTCTGACACCAAGAGAACCATCGGAAGTTCGTGTTAATGGCATAATGGCTTCCGGTCCAGCCTCACCAAAAACACCAGCCCCTTTTGCAAAAGCAAAAAATTGCGGGGAATCATAAATACCGTTCGAATACGTGCTCAATGACGGAGACTCATAAACACCGCCCTTTGCATTCGGAATAAATTTACTAATAGCACTCCCGATAGTTCCTAAAATCCCCCCAGAAGAACTGTTACTAATGCTGTCGAAAATCCCAGTAATTGAAGCCTTTAATGCCATTCGACTAAGATCCGAAATCACGGAAGTAGCGAAAGAACGAAAATTTGCCTTGCCTGTCGTGACAAAATCACCCAGCGCATCGGTCATCCCATCAAACATCTGAGTCGTGGTTGATTTTATCTGCTCACTGATATCCTTAGTGTCATCCAGCCAGTTATTGAATCCCTGGGAGGCACCACTAACCCAGTCTCCTGCCTGAATATCGAGCTGCTCGTTTTTCTGTCTGACAATTTCTTTTTCCCGTTCCAGAGCATCATTCAGAGCCTGCATTTTCTCTTGAAAAACATGATCTGACATTCCACGGGATTTATCTGCATAGTCACGTTCAAGTTGCAGACGCTGATTGTTATATCCATGTTCAATCCGCAGTAATTCCTGCTGGCGTTGCTGATTTTTATCGCCAACCCCATAACCAGCAATCTGAATATCATACCCCTGCTGACGATTATCAATCGAAGCCTGCAATGAATCACGCCATGCTGTTATTTCGGCGGATTCCTTGATTAGCCTGTTATTCTTTTCAATCGCAACATTTTTCTCCATCAACGCGGTTATTTCTTCCCGGTGTAAGAGAAGCGATTTCTGATCCTGGGTTAATTTCGATGATGGTCGTGACTCTAGGTCGGCAATCCGCTGACGCCACTTAACCAGTTCCTGTTCAGAGGAACTTAATTTAACGGTCAACTCAGCTTGTGAACTTAGTAACGCATTCTGTTGATTCAGATGATCAATCATTCGTTGGGCTGCATCATCAGAATAACCTTTCGCCTTTGGTTGCTTTGGATCTTTATAACGCTCATTTATTTGAGCGATAAGATTATTATATTCTTCCTTTGAATACTGATTCTTTAGCTTTTCCAGTTTTGCAAGTTCACTAGCTCTCTGCTGCTCCCGGGTCTGATATTGTTTTGAAAAGGCATCTGCTCTCTGTCTGAGTTCAATTCCTTCCTGTTGTCGCTTGTTGTAATCGTTTATTGATGAATTTAGTACGTCCTGAGCAATTTTTTCTGCTTGAAGTACGCCCAATTGCTGCTTTAATCGTGCCAGCCTTTTATTTTGAGCTCCGCCATCTCCAATGCCACCTAACCCGAAAACTCCGGGTCGGGTATTTTTTTCTATTTCATCAATTTGACGGAGAACATCTGAGATTTTTTGATCAAGGGAGGCCTCACGGCCAATATCCAGCATGGAATCCCATGCCCATTTTGCGGAGTCTGCGACAGCTTTCCATGCAGTCTCAAGATAACCAAGATTTTCTTTAATCTGGTTGGTGCGCTGGATCATTGAGGATGAGTATTCTTCTGTCGCAATGCGGGCGGCCTCCTGCTGGTTCCCTTCATCCTGTAGCGCCTTAATCTGGTTATAAGTCGCAAGTGTCAGAAAATGGTACTGATCATTAAGTTTTGATATGGCACTGACAGGATCCTTTGCAATTTCATTGAAGTCATTAACCAGTTGTTCGGTTGATATTCCTGTTACTTCGCTCGTTTTTACTATCGCTGTCGTCACTTGCTCCAGCGAACTGCTCGCTACCTTTCCCGAACGCACAAGCTGATTTAATACTGCCGCCGCAGCACCAGTTGTCGAATCAGCCGCATTCCCGGCACGTTGAGCTATATCGCCCAATTGCCCGCTGGTTGTCCCCAACTGATTTCCGGTAAGAATAAGAGATTTATTAAATTCGTCCTGCTCCTGAGAGCCTTTATAGTAAGCCAGTCCTAAGACCCCAACGGCTGCTGCGGCCAGGGTAAAAGGATTAATTAATCCCAGCACATAAGAACCTACACCTTTGATCGCCGGGCCAATCCCACCGAACATATCTTTTAGCTGGCCGCCCTGCTGCATTAACACCATAAATGGCGACTGACCAGTGGACAACCCAACAACAATATCCGTCATTTGTGCAGGCAACATGCGCATAGCAAAAGCCGTTTGTTTTGCCGACATTCCGGTTTTGCTTAATTGTGATTGAGTAACCTCAAGCTCACTCCGCATAGCACGAAGTTTTCCAGAAAGCTCCTCATACATTTCAGGAGAAAGCATCCCCTTAGCTTTTGCTTCATTGAGCTGTTTCTGTTGTTCTACCAGACGATTAAAAGCAGTTCCGACAGGATCAAGTTGAGCAATCAGACGTTGCAAAGCAACAACCTGTTCATCATGCGCTTTTGCTGCTTCTCGCTCTGCCTGAGCCTCTCCGGTAAGCTCTCGCCGTGTTTCCTGTATTTTTCGGCTATAATTCTCAAACTGAGAACCATTTATTTTCCCGGATGCAAACGCAGCATTAAGTTCATCATGCTGTTGTTCAAGATTTCTTAGCGCCGCAGCCAGAGGGTCGATCTTGTCCAGCATTCTTTGAAAGGCCTGAGCCTGCGCTTCCTGCTGGGCGGCAGCAAGTTTTCCGGCCTTCTCGGCTTCTCTCTGCGCTTGCGCAACCCCGCTCAATTCCTCTGTGGTTTCATTAAGTTTACGGACAAGAAATTCATATTCTTCTTTATCAATAAGCCCTTTATCGAAAAATTTCTTTAATTCAGAATAGCGTCGACCGACAGTATCAATTGCGGCACCAACTGGATCAATAGCTGCTTTTAATTTTGCGAGCGCGTTCTTCTCATCTTCTGTTGCCTTAGTCACTTTCCCTGCGCTATTTGCAGCAGTTTCCCCAGCCTGCGTCATTTTGACTAATGAGGAGGTCAGATTGTCAGCATTATTTTTCGCTCCAGTGCTATCAATAATTATTGCGAGACGCGAGGTTTGCTCTGCCATTTATTAAAACTCCTGACAACAAAAAACCCACCGCGAAGTGGGTTTCAGGCGACATAATAGTAGATATAGCGATTACGAGGCCACGCAATGCTTTTCTCCAGGAGCATCATCGATTTAATTAAAGACACCATCACATCTCTGTAACAGAGTGTACGTAATTAATAACTACACACACTGCTCCTGAAAATACTGGTCATCCAGTGCAAAGATCACTGCTTCAAATTCATCGCGCTCAATCAATACCGGATGAGTGGCTAAATATTCATTTATCTCTGTCAGAGATAAAGGCAAAGGCACCCCAGCCATTCCAGCATAACGTCGGGCACGGGATATTACCGAATAGGCGTACAACAACTCCTTAAGCACCGGGTCTATTTCTGGTTCCGGTATCGGTGGCAACCTGAGTTTTTCTCGCTTCCATCTTGCCTTTTCCCCCCTTTCTCCCCCGAACTCCGATAACCACCGCTGGGCAGCTATGGCTTTTTTATCGTATCCTGCTTCTGCTGCTCTTTACCCTGGGCGATGCTGGCTGCTTCTGCAAGGATCTGCCAGTACAACTCTGGATTCTGCTTAAGCAGCGCGATCCCTCGTTCTGCCGTATATTCCAGTGCAACCTCAACACCATTAACCAGTTCACCAACCCCTTTCCAGTCTTTCAGCAGATAACGAGCGGCATTATCAATGAGTAAATCATCAACAGAATCCACCTCGGAAACCTTTGAAATATCAAACTCCTTCGTTCCGACGTGCAAACTGGCATCCATTTTCTCAATGTGGCGACGGATTAATGCATTACGGGAGCGATACTGATCGTTATCGCTGCTTGCCACCAACAGTTTTAACCCGTCTACAGGTTTTAAGTCCTTCATTGGCGTAAACCAGCGTTCTCCACCAATGATAATTTTCTGATTAAGAATAAACATCCATAACCTCATTCAATGCGTCCCCCTGTAGGGCAGTACCACAGGAGGATTAACGGAAAATCAACTAATCGCCTCAGCACTGGCTTTTGCGATCACGGCAGCCGGGGAATTTTTTTTTCTGGTTATCGTAGGTGCTTCATCTGCTGCGGTAATGCTCAATTGAACCTGGATAATGTCGCTATTACCCCCATCAGGCCATTCACCTGACACCTGAACCTTCGGGAAACTGAAAGTGTATGCCCCCTCTCCATTCGAAAGCGTGAAGCTGAACGGAACTGTTTCTCCAGTCAGTGTTTTACTCCAGATTTCCCACGCGGCTTTAGACCATGAAAGCGTCACCGTACCGGACGGTGTAAAAGTAGTCGGAATATTTGCTCCTGCATAAGGCGAGCCAGTCCCGATACAACGCTGTGTCTGGAGTTTGTTATCGAACTGAATATCAAAACTGTCGATACAAAAACCGTTACCTCCGGCAACACCATTCAGGCTTACTGCTGAAACCTCCTTAAACGAATAACGTAGCTTTCCTGCACTATCCACAGGTTCGCCTTTGATAAAATTCGTATCATCGGCCTTTGATTCCCAGTCCAGTCCGGCAAAGGTTACGGTCGCTGTAATATCGCCGTCGTTAGGGATCTGCATTTTCCATGAGCCAACCTGCGCTCCTCTGACGACAGAGGCAATTCCGACATCGGACGCATAGGTCGCCAGAGAAAATGTTATTCGCTCATTCCCCATTGTCAGAGAATCGCCTGACCATTCCGCGCCGAAACAGGATGCAAGAAAATCATCATGTTGACCCCAGCGAAATTTGGTACCAACATCACCGCCGACATCCACAGTGCCAGGCGTCGCCCCCTGAGCCATCCGGGAGCCACCAATCTCATTATTTTCGCCTTTATTCTGGGTGGGTTTTACTCCCCAGCTTGTGCGTTTTAATAAACTCCAGTCACCACTTGCTGGCGTAGTGCCTGCAACCGTCTCCCGGATAAATGCCGAGATAACCTTTGCACCTGAACTCACAGGAGCCTCCTATGTCATTAATTGCGCTAGAGCGCGCGATATGGAATTTGAAGATTAAGCTGGAACCAGCCATTCTTTTCGCCAACGGCTATTGAGGAAACAGCCTGGTAACTGAGACGATCGTCATCCTGAAACTCAAACAGTTCCCGCAATTTATCGGCTGTCTCAGTAATGAGTTTTGAACCAGAACCTGCGGGGACAAATAACTGAATAATGATTATCCCCGTGCGATAAACAATCGGCCCCGCGCCAATTTCATTAACTCCAGCCTGCCCGGGAATATTACTTAACCGCGCCCAGATTAACTTACCGGAAGGATCGAACGTTGGCGCGTTCGGATACAATACGTCTTTTCCATCAATAATCGTCTGTGCCGTCATTCTGGAAATAACCGTATTTCTGATTTCAGTAAACGTCATTTGTAAGCCTGTAAAACACCATGAAAAGCGTTGGCATACACGCCAGTTGGCGCTTGTTGTGAATGACCGTTTTCAAGAGCCTCTGCATAAGGAAGGTTATTCTGGATATAAATAACTCCGTAATTTGCAGCTTTCGAAATAACCCCGATCCCACGCTGAACAGCAATCGTACCGTTCGGATCCACGTTATCAGATATACCAAAATCGGGATGCTGTAACGACACCAGGTTGTTATTTCTGAAACGTCCGGTATCAACCGGAGCAGCAATATCAATAGCAGTAAGAATCTGAATAGCGATGTAGCGAATCTTCAGCCCTACATCTTCCTCAATCATCCCGGCAAATATTGACGGTTCTATATCCCATGCCTTTGCCATTTACGCTCTCCTTAACTGGATAGAGTAAACTGATGCGGAAGGATCTACACTTGCTGTAATTACCTCGTATCGTTGTAACTGCCTTGATACAGGATCATAAATCTCAATAATATGGTCGACAGCTGGTTTATCCGTAACCTCGCATACCAGAGCGGTTAATTTAAGGTCACCATGCAAAATATTAATCCCATCAATTCTGCCCAGCTTATAACGTGTCAACACGCCTCGCCCGGTATAGATTGCGGTGGATTCGCCGCCAGTTTCCGTCACAGGATCCCAGTGCCGGTGCGTAACGTAAGAACCAGAAAAATCACTCACGGCGTCCGCTAAATCCTCATCAAAAGCAGCGGCAACCTCTGACTGAATCTCTTCACGAAGCCCCATTATCCCCCCCTCACAACCCTGACTTGTGAGCGACTAAGTCCGTACGGTTTCAGCAGTGCTATCGCAAGCTGTAAATCGGGTTCAAGCAATGCAGTGCTGTTTGCTGGCAACTCAGAAAATGATTTCGATACACTGACCCCGTCAGCCGACACGGCTTTACTGATAACAACGCCAGAATCATTTTTCTGCTGAAACAACTTACCGAATGAGGCAATTCTGGCTGCATATGCTCCCGCAAGTTTTACCTCTTCCGGAATACGGGATGGGTTAATTTTCAGGTTGAGCCATTAAGCCAGGCATTAGCCATTAAAACAGCTTTATTTTTAGCGTTCTCACTCGTCCAGGCGTTCCCAAACGCATTATCAACGTCATCACAGGTCACGTAAGTGATCATGTGTTACTCCTGAGTTTTCCAGCCCATAGCCTTCCAGTTGTCAACTTCATCAGGATGAACATTAGCGATAGTTGGTGCGCCGGGAAACATCTGATAATCGGTCACCATAACCACTAACTCAATTTGCGTTTTTTGTGCGGCTTCACGCTGTGCTCTTTGCTCTTTAGTTAATCCGGCCATATGCCCCCCATTAAAAATGGGGCCGAAGCCCCGTTTGAATGTTTAACCAAGAATCAGACAACCATGTGCCGGCTTCACTGATGAAACACCCCATGCCAGTCCAACTTCATAGCGCACCTGGCGATACTGACGATACAGTGCAATCTGGAACGTAATCCCTGAAATCGGGTCCGTAACATTCATTACATCATCAGCATTATCGCCACCTTCCGGCATTGCCGGAGTACGGGATGCCAGCAGAAACGCGTTGCGATCAAACGCCATATTTGCCGTAAAGGCCCCAACAACTGTGATGGCAGTATCATCGGCCAGATCCTGACGCAGTCCGGGCGCTGCAAGAGTAATCAGATTGCTGGTCGCTGCTGCCACAACATACTGATTCGGATCACCAGCGAACGTAACAATCTGACCTGCAGAAATACTCCCCGAACCAGTATCAATGGAAATAAGAACATCGCCTTCTTTTTTCTCTCCATTCACGAGATAACCAGTTGCAGCAACCTTTGGCGCTCGTTTCACACCTGCCGAACTGTGAATATTGAATCCCTCCAGACACCCCAACACGCCCTCACGCAGTAGCTGTTCAGTGCCGGATTCATTCACTTTAAACAATACAGACTGTTTTCCGCGCAAATTAGCAATGGCAGTGGAGCCAAGCACCATCTGCAGATCGGTTGTCGGTGCGCCGTTATCCTCCAGAACCTGACGAGCCAGAGCAGCATCAGAAAGATCATCTTTAACACCAAACGGCGTTGTCCCTGCGGTTCCCACGGCGCGGGAAGCACCGAAATACAACGCACCAAGATCAGCCTCAACCTCGTTTGCAAGGGCGCGAAAAGCCTGCTTGAACTGATCAGCCAGAATGGTGTTGTAAGTCCCTGAAGGGCCAAGAGCCAGTTGTTCTTCACCATTCCATTTAACCGGTGCCATTTTGGATTTAGTAATTTTTACATCAACAGTGCCAATATTTTGATCACCGGTATTCGGAGCTGACGGCCCCGGTACGATATCTTCGGTTTTCGCCTCAGGCGCAACTGGCGCGGTTACCGTCTGATCTTTTGCTGCGGCGTCAGCTTTTGCGTTTTTTGCTACCGCAGGGATAAAACCTACCTGCTCACGGGATACAACATCCAGGGCGGTATAAATAGTCGGGATCAACCCGGTCAGGGTATTTCCAGCCATAATTAAATATTCCTTAAAAATTTGCGTAATTGTGAATAGATGGAGTAATGAGCTATCCAGCCCTGACACCAGCTCCCATCCGGAAGCTGACAAATGTGTTAATCAACGATTGTGATACCGTCTTTCAATGCGTTTTGCTTACCTGCAACATCCAGTGCATCAAAAGCAGAGCGTTTCATCGTTTTCTGACCAATATCATGCTGTGTCGGACGGGAGCCGCCGCCATTGTTGCCACTGGCTTTCAGGATGTAGTCTTTCTGAGGGTAATTTTCGACAAGGAACTCCAGCGCCTCATCAAACTGCGCCAGTTCGCCAGGCTTCGCGCGGGAATAAATTTTGTTGCCGGAAGCGTCATAAGCAACGATCCTCCCTTCTTCCACTTTGAATGCCTGCCCGAAGCGGGCTTGTAATAAATCTGCCGGGATCGCAATTTTATCGGCAATATATTTTGAACCCGCAAAACTACCGCCAATCATAGAATCGTAAAGCTGCTTCTCCAGCATCTGAGAGCGTTGCTTTTCTTCATCTAATTGCTGCTGAAAATTTTTCGTAATTTCTGCCTTAACCTGGTCAACCTGTCCCGCATCGAGCAGCTTTTTCTGGTCGATTTTTGACAGCATTTCCAGTGCCTCGATCGCCTTCTTCGGGTCTTCGATAGCGGCAAACTTAGCCAGTTTTTCCTCTGCAGCTTCTTTAGCCAGGCGATGATTTTTTGCCTCGCCATTAAGCTCTGTAATTTTTTTTGTCGCCAGCGGTGCATCGAAGCCAATTTCTTTACCATCGTCGTGCACATAAACTGGCAGGCCAGCAGTATCAATTTCTGCGTATTGTTTTCCGTTAATCTCGACCGTTTTCAGTTTCATATTAGTACCTGGTTTAAGTCTTCCGACAGTTACGCTGCTCACCATCCGGATCGCAGCAATAAAAAAGGCCACCCGAAGGTAGCCTGTTGTAATAAATGATTTATTTAAATCCCTGCTTTTCTGAATACCTGTGCATCACGCTCACGGAGCTGCTTCAGCGTCAGCCATTCGCCTTTATCGGTGTAAAATTCATCTGGCGACATACCACCATCCCGAATCAGCTTTGCTCGGGTTTCCCCCACAATCTGTTTTTGTCTGGTGTAAGGCTGACGCAAAAACCATTCCCTGTAGGTTGTATCTCCGGCCACCACGCCATCCATGCTGGCCCGCTCAGCCGGGGAAATATCGCGAACATCAATACCCAGTTCCTTCGCTGATTTCAGAATGAACGTTTCCGTTGAGCGGCAGCAGAAATGAATTTTTCCCGGCCCCTGCAAATAAGGCACGCTGTGACCTACAGGTTTATTATTCAGCGTATATTTGAGGCGATCCCTGATTCGACATTGTGGCGTAGTACGATTATCAAGCGTTGATAACCATTGCTTACCCTTAATCAAATCATTATTCGCGCTGGCAAAACTCTCACGGGCAGTAGCAGCAAGATGTCCAACCGCTGTTTTTGCAATGCTGGCCGCATTAGCCCGGCTCATCTGCAATGCACCATCCTGAAATCCCTTACTGACATGTCCCCGAATTTTTCTTGCGATCTGCTCATTGGTATCCCCCAGCAAAAAACCCTGACGCACTGTATTTGTTATGCGTCTGAGCCGATCCGCCTCAAGATCTGAGGCCCACTCACTGAGCAGTCGTCCCTGGAATGGTCGCGCCATTGCAGCGGCATAAAGTGCATCAGGAGAGATACCAACCAGAGGGTGAACATCAGCAACAAAATCAGGTAGCATAGAATCAAACAGACTTAACTGATAACCAGCCTCATAAATTGCCAGCTCGTTCAGCTCTCCGGAGAGACTGGTAAACATGCTGTTAATAGCAGTGCGGTTAACCTTTCTGACGCTCGCCAGAAGTGACTCCAGGCGCTTAACGGTAAAATTACCTGGATCGAGGCTGTCCAGTGCTATCAGCAGGCGAGCAGTAAGTTCCGCATCGCTGTCATTCAGTATTTTCACCATTCTGGCAGCCACGCCAGTGCTATAGCGGGATATCCAGACTGCATGAGCAATTGATTCATCACGCAGCCGTTCATTCACGGTTTGCATCATTGATTTCCATCAGCATTACACTCTGATTTTTTAATTCATCGATCACTTCCTCTGGACGGGAATCCTGATCGATAAATTTCAACGCCTGCAACACCCGAACCGCATCAATCTGACGTATATCACCGCCCTGACGCAATGACTGAACAGCCAGCGCGGAGGATGAGTCAAACACCTGGGCAGATACATCCAGTTCAGTGCGCACATCCACATTGCCACCGCAACTCTCTCCGATCCATTCCGCCATTATCTGGAGAATATTATCGAGGGCATCTTCGAGGGAGTTCGCCATTGTATAAAGCGGCGAGTTTTCCTGCATTCGCTCTTCATTAGTCTGATCAACAGATTTGGTGGATGTATTTTCAGCACGCAGAAGTTTAGCGCCGGCATGACGCATCTGATTTTCCAGCTTCTCAAGTGATGTTTCGCCAGATTCTATCGCTGCGCCACTATGTTCAACATATTCGAGGCCATTTTTTGTTCTGTCCTCAAAAATCGTAGCGGTGGATGCACCAACCGTCAGTTCTTCATTCCTGTCCAGCCCGTAGGCCACCAGCAATGGAACGCGGGTAACATGAAGAATATTGTCCTGCTCGCTCTGGCTTTGCCAGTGCTTGATATTCAGCAAGCCAAGATTAAGCAATGGCGGTGTACCACGCATAAATCCTGTTTTCTTCGTGTACAGTGTTACCAGAGGAATATCATCACGGCTGGTATTCCATGACTCATGAAGCGTCCAGACAGATTCGCCATTAGTGCCTTCGCTACGTCGATAAATTTCAACTCGACGGGGCATAATATGGCGGATCTGCTCCACCTTCTTCTGCCCGAAATCATCACCATCAATAATGATGACCTCTTTTATACGCAAATCAGTGAGAACAACTTTCCCTTTTTCAACTTTCGATTTCCATCCAATAACCTGGCGTGGATTCAGCATCGTAACGTACGGACGACCACCGGTCGCGTTTTCATCGGCTTTTGTACGAATCTCTTTCATATCCGTTCGTGGATAGTCCACCAGCGCATGTGCCACACCATACTGAAATGCGAGGCTGAAAAATTGCTGCGCCCACACATCCAGTCGGCTCCCCTCCATGTCGATATTTTCTGCATATTCCCTGATTTTTGCCGGCGTTTCCTCACTCAATACTGTCGGCTCTGCAAATATGCGCCCAATATTTTGCTTGATGCTTTCTTCATACACAGGAAGTAGCGTAGCCACAGACAGGCGTTTTTTATAAGCGTCTTCATCTTCGTTAGGCCATTTTGGGAGATAATTTTCCCCCTGCCTGCGCATTTCAAGCGTACCGCCCATCAGTGCGTCGTTAATATCCCACGCCTCCAGCATATCGTTATAGTCGAGGTTGGGTGTTGATATATCAGCCATAATTAAATCCGAAGTGATGTGACTCTTCCGGTCGGTTTGACAATAGGGAATTGCTTAACGATGAAATAACCTCCGGCATCATTCGGGTGATCATTGCCAGATTTTTTATCAGGCTCCCCCTTCTCATCCCAGACCTGTTGCTCCAGAGATTCGGCATATAACGGGCAACGCTTCACATTAACTTTATAGCGACGCTCACCATTGGCATTGCAGAACATTGCATTCATTGAGTTAACGCGATCTTTTACTGGCGGGTTCGAGCTGTTCACCACAACGTTAAAACCAGCCTGCTTAAGCTGGGCTATATCCGTCGTACTTGCGTTACTTGATTTTCTGGAATCCCCGGAAGCATCTGGATAAATATAAATTTCCCTCACTTTCCGGTAATCATTCCCATCATACAGCCAGAAGCGTTCTTTAATGATGCGGATCATATCCGGCGTATCGTAGGCATTGATGATTTCAGTTACCGCACATGGAAGCCCCAAACGCAGCACATGGACGATTCCCGCCATCTTTCCAACGTTAAAATCCATCCCAATATAAATCGGCTCCCCTGGCTGCTCCACTTCTTCGCAATTATTCAGTTTCCGGTCAAACTGATGGTAAACAGTACCACTTGTCAGGTTAGTAAACTGTCCTCGAAGATAGGCTTTAATCAGCTCTGGAGGGTATGATTCAAGAAGCGAAGGAATGTAATCTGCTGGCAGGTTCTTTTCATTATCGAAAGTAGATGCCTGCACCAGACCATACAGTGAGGCCAGCTCTGTTTTTTCACGCACGGCTTTAACAAACTGCTCGTAGACAAATTTGAATCCTTCCGGCGTGGTTGTAACGTCAATACCGTTGCGAAGTCCATCAATCTTATAACGCATACGTGCAATTATCTTGCGCCACGCCGTTCTGGCTTTTTCCTTCGGCAAAATGTCCAGTTCATCCACCAACGCATTACCAATTTTGAAACCGACGATCGTTTGTGGCTTCTCCATCGATCTGCAGATAGTGGTTCCCCGATACTGGCGTCCGTAATAAAAGTGAACCTCTTTATTTCCCTCATTAATTTTTACGTTCAATCCCCAGTCAGCAGCAACTTCTTCCACTGTAGGGTAAAAAATATCGCGAATTTGGGGATACGTTGGCGCAAAATATCCCTGATTTATACCTGGATGCTCCCAAATCCCCTTGCATATGCCGCCACACCCAACCCATGTTTTGCCCGAGCCAAAACCAGCAATATAGGCTTTAAATTTATGGGGCATTGAAAGAAATCGCGCCTGAGGCACATTAAGCGTCGGAGAGATCATCTTCATCACTCCTTACTCTGGCATCAACCACATTAATATTGATCGCCACAGGCTGGGGATGTTCATTATCTTCCACCGTTTCGATCTCTTTGCGCAGCTTCTGGTTTTCCATTCTGCGCCGTTCAATTTCCAGTTCCTGTAGCCGTTTATCTGCACATAAAGCCCCGCCAGCAGAAAACAAACGCAACAATTCACGCCGGGCGGCAGCCTTATCCTCCAGCAGGATCTCAACGCCGAATTTTCCGAATTTTGCCCCTGCATATAATTGCCGCGCATCCCCATCAAGCAGAGTGGTATCAGCCATATAAAGCTGTCCCGTTCCCTCACCGCAGCACTTCGGGCAGTCCGGATTGGGTATGGCGTTATCAACAAAGCCGAGGCCTCCATATTCCGGTTCGGGTTTGCCATCTCTGGAAGCCTGCGCCGCTGCCTTGTCGAATTCTGCTATATCGCGCCACTGGTAGAGATGATTCTCGCCCCAGCAATAACGGCAGTTAACACGGCGAAATTGTGCAAGCTGATTGGGGTCGGCCAGGACAATAGCCATCAACTGACTCACTCGTAAATCCAGGTCTGCGGTATAGCGTTTCTGGTACTGATTGCGGAAGTAGCTGATAGCGCGAAAAACCCTGGCATTTCTAAGCATACGACTGGCGTTGCTGTTAGCTGTCGCACCTTGCCCCTCATAACCGGCTAGTCGGTACGCCTCTGTCGGCTTTTTACCCTGAGCAACAAGCATCGCAAACTTAGCCTGCTGGTCAGAAATGCCGAATTCATCGGGACAGAACGAAAATTCCTCCGCGTCGCCCTCATTCAGGCCCGCATCGAATACTGGCTTTTTTTCCTGAGATTTTTCGTTCCGCTTTTGTGCAGTCTGCGCAGATTTTTTCTGCGCACTTTTTTGCGCAGTTTTGCACATTTCTGTCTGCACATTTTTCGGAGTTTTTTTGATGTAACGACGGGCTGTTGCGTAATTCAGTCCCCTTGCTTCACACCATGCCACCGGAGATATACCGGAGCGGGTGTATTCAGCAATATACTCCTGCTGCAACGCCCCCCAGTCCGGTCTGCTCATCAGTTAGTCCTGATTTTTATCCACCCTGAGTAGTTCGCGCAGAGCAAAGGCATCCCCTTTTCTGGCAAGCTTAAACAATGCCGCTCGTAACTCGGCTTCACCTTTCGCTCTGCCCTTACGGATGGCCGCATAAAAATCTGTCATTGCTTCCCGATTTTCTTTCAGTCGGTTCAGATCAACATCCAGAACGTCAGCGATTTGTTGTGCAGTCATCCGGCACGCTGCCAGAGACTCGACTTTCGAATACGGAATCATTTGTCACCCCCATTGATATGCAGGGTGTCTTCTTCCTGTATTTTTCGTGAAGGATTTTTACTGCAGCGTTGTTCCAGGTGACCTGATGGTGAATGCGTTTATGGCTGGCACCCATCAGTGAGATTTTTACGCACGACGGCGCATACATGACGGAGTAAAAACTTTTAACGTAGGTTCCGGAATCCAGATACAGCTCGGTCATTCCGCCGCTGTTTTTCTGCGTCTGTTTCTGCCCTAACTGGACAGCACCGATCGTCATAAACAATTCACCACAGCGACCGAGATTCGTGTACGTATTCACATCCTCGTTAATGCGCCCCATGAATGAGAACGGTCGATCAACCGAACAGATAAAGCTGTTCATTGCCTTGCGTTTCACCCACGAAGCATGGCCGCCATTGTCACCAAGAAAATCCCCGCCCTGCGACATAGCGATGGAAAGAGCAGGTATTGATTCGTAGTACGCCAGCATTTCAGAAAGGATCGCATCCAGTTTCCTTATCGGAAAATAGGCCTGGTCATAGTTGCGATCCACCCGAAACTGGAACTCGTGATAATCATCATCGAGCTGAATGAAGTATTTACACCCGACCAGTTTTGCCAGGTCGAAACAGGCATTACGGGCGTAAAAAATTGAGCGGCGGTCACAGAAATTATCGGCTTCGTCAAAACGACTGGCGATATCGGCTTTGGAAAACACCAGCACCTGTTCACCAAATTCAGCCATGTACTGATTTCGTGTCTTATCTTCATCATCAACAACGATAAAAATTTTCCCGGTATAGCCAGCACGACGCAACGTCCGGTAAGTCAGAACTTTGTCCGGTCGCCCGTGAGTCAGAATAAAGGCGCAAAAATCATCACGCATATTCCTCCTCCTCACCACCATGCATGATCTCCACCATGCGCTGCGTCATCCGGACAAATCCATTTTCAATAGCCTGCTGATAATCAATGATCACCAGCGCCGACTCCTCGAAAAAACACTGAATTTCAGAGGGGGCGTGAGCGTAATAGTCCGCAATTCTGCTGAAATTAAACACCGTGTGACGTTCTGCCGCACACAGGAGGAATTTCTCAATATCAGGCTCAAGGGACGCCGAACGTATCCGGCTGATCAGCTCCTGAGTTTTCGTATCGTCGTACAGTTCACTGATATCCGGTTTACCGCCCGACGGCTCATAAACAGGCGTATCAATTTTCGTCGTATACGGCTCCTCCTCATTTCCTGTACCGGGCAAAACATCCGTCAACAGTTCATCAATTTCTGTCGGGATGAAGCCTGTCAGGGAGACATCAAAATCAGCATTGATTAGGTCCGACAGCTCCATCCGCAACAGATCTTCATCCCAGCCAGCATTCATCGGCAGGCGATTATCTGCCAGGCGGTACGCCTTTTTCTGCTCATCCGTCAGGCCAGACAGAACAATGACCGGAACAGAATCCATTTTGAGCATTTCAGCCGCCATAACACGACCGTGACCCGCAATAATTTCGCCCTTTTCGTCAATCAGCACCGGATTAGTCCAGCCGAATTGCTTAATACTTTCTACCAGTTGTGCCACCTGCTCAGGGCTGTGCGTCCTGGCGTTGTGCGCATACGGTGACAATTCTTGTAATGGGCGATAGACTATCTTTAATTTCTCGCTCATACAGCCTTGCTTTATGAATAAAACGCACCCCAGCAGCCAGTGCTACTGGGGACGGAGGGGTTACTGGTAAAGTTAGGTATTGGATCAATGAGTGAGTCAACATAATATTAAACTCACAATTATAAATCAGCCATATATTAGGAGCGCCAAAAAAAACCTGAAAACAATATAATAACAGGATAAATTTCAAGGCGACCAAGAATCATAGCTATGCACATTAAACATTTTGCAATGTCATTAAGCACTCCGAATGACGATGCAGTAGCCCCAAAACCTAATCCCATATTATTAATACATGCAGCCACTGTTGCAAATGATGTAAGAAAATCATATCCCATACCATTTAACACCAGTATAAAAAACACCGTGAAGAGAGTATAAAGAAAAAAGAAACTCCATACAGACCTCATTACACGATCTGTAACTATCTTCCCTCCTACATTTACACTCAACAACGCTCTGGGATGAGAAAGCTGATTTATCTCGTGTTTGCTTTGTTTGAAAAGTATAAGAAATCGAAGTGACTTAATTCCACCACAAGTTGAACCTATACATCCCCCAAAGAAACTTGACAACAGCAAAAACACTATCGTGTGCGTGGGCCAACTTGCATAATCCTGCGTAGCTAAACCATTATCAGTGAGCATGGAGCTGGCAAGAAAAAACGAATGAATAAAACTTCCATGCAAGTCATACATACCTATATGCCAGACCTGGAAAGAGGTAACAATGATCACCCCTAAGGCTATTAACAGAAAGAAACGAAGTTCAATATCTCTGATTAAAGGTTTTATCGTTTTCCTGCTAATAACAATATACCAAAGAGTGAAGTTGAAAGCCGATAGCAGGGAAAAAGAACCAGCCACCAGCTCAACCAAATAGTTATTAAAATATCCGATACTCTCGCTATGAGTTGAGAAACCACCAAGCGAAACTGTGGAAATCCCGTGACAAATAGCATCAAACAAAGGCATTCCTGCAAGTCTATAACAGACAATACAAGCAATACCTAATAAAGAATAAGTTATCCACAGTGTCCGTGACGTATCGGCCAGGCGGGGAGTGAGTTTGTCATCCTTAAATGGCCCCGGCATTTCTGACTGATAAAGCTTTGCACCACCAATACCCAATAATGGCAATACAGCAACCGCCAGAACAATAACTCCTAAACCACCTATAAAATTTAACTGTGACCGATAGTACAAATATGCCCGAGGTAATGAACTAACATCATCAATTACAGTTGCTCCTGTTGTTGTTATTCCAGAAACCCCTTCAAACAGAGCATCAATGAACGTTAAATTAAGTTCTGAGTCAATCCATAAAGGGAATGCACTAATAACAGAAAACAAAATCCAAAACATTACAATTATAATAAACCCATCACGGGTACGTAATTGAATGCCAGATTTCTTAGTTGTATACCACGCTCCGCCACCAATGCAAAAAAATATAACGAAAGTTATAAAGAAAACGAACAGGCTTTTTTCTTTATAAAACAATGCTACAACCATTGGTGGCAACATTGAAAGACTATAGAGCCAAACCAGGAACCCACACATATGAGTAACAACTCTTACATGAGATGTATTCATATCTAAATATTCTTTCAATTATAACCACCTTGCTGCAATATTATGATTATACTGTATAAAATTTAACTCCTCTTAGATCTTACTTCACTGTTCCTTATGAAACAATCATCAAAATGAATCATATTGTAGTTAAGATTTTACTTTAAACACTGCTCGGTTATGTATTGCTGAGCACCTTCAAGTTGGGCCTGCATCATTACCAGTCGTTCCCGGAGGGTGAAATAATCCCGTTCAGCGGTGTCTGCCAGTCGGGGGGAGGCTGCATTATCCACGCCGGAGGCGGTGGTGGCTTCACGCACTGACTGACAGACTGCTTTGATGTGCAACCGACGACGACCAGCGGCAACATCATCACGCAGAGCATCATTTTCAGCTTTCGCATCAGCTAACTCCTTCGTGTATTTTGCATCGAGCGCAGCAACATCACGCTGACGCATCTGCATGTCAGTAATTGCCGCGTTCGCCAGCTTCAGTTCTCTGGCATTTTTGTCGCGCTGGGCTTTGTAGGTAATGGCGTTATCGCGGTAATGATTAACAGCCCATGACAGGCAGACGATGGTGCAGATAACCAGAGTATAAATAATCGCTGCGACTCTGCTCACTGATCTATCCCCCAACAGGCTAATGCGCTTTCCTGGTCACGACGAATAACCTGTCCATAGCAGTTATTTGAACGTATGCGGCAATCGCGCCCACCATCTTTTATCCACCAGCGAATCGCCTCGCATGCGCCCTTACGATCACCGGCATTCAGCCGCTTATAAAACGTCGACGGGAAACACTTACCGGGGCCAATGTTATAGGGACATAATGACGCTATACCCGCTTTCTGTGGTTCGGTCAGTGGTACTTTAATATTGCGCTCCACCCATGCCAGCGCCTTATCACGTTCAATAGCGTTAACCTGGTTCACATTTTTCCTTCGACAGCTTCATTCCCGGTATGACGGGCTTACCATCCACCATTGTGGCACCACGACAGATGGTCCATATACCGGAACCATCGCGGTATGCCGTAGTGTGGTTACCCTCTTTTTCATCCAGAAACTGGTCAAGTATTTGAGGAGCAGACGCGCCTGCAGCAATCAGCGCCAGAACAGCAGCTGACAGGCCGTATTTGATTTTTGCGCTCATGGATATTTATCAGGATGCTACCAATGAAAGATACTGGAAAGCCAACTGCAAAAAGCTAACAACCCGTAATCGAGTTATCAGAACTGTTAATTTTTATGGTATACCGCGCCTCTGAACAGGGGCGCGTTTCTGGCAACAGCTCGTCCCCTTCACATAACCCGGCAGCAACATCCAGGAAGACCTGTCTGATGCTCCTTCTGGCTGCTGCCTCATAAAACTCCAGCGCGGCACCTTCAACACGGTCCAGCGAGATGTCCAGGTCAAAAATTTCACCGTCAAAGCGTTTTTTGTCCCGTAAGGCTACAGTTACCGCCACTTTATTCTCAAAATTGCGGACTCCTTTCACAACCAGTTCATAGTCTTGTGTCATTGGATTACTCTCTTCTCGCAACCTTACGCCTGTCTTCTTTAATCTTGAAATAAAGGTTTGTCAGATACGTCAGCAGGCCAAAAACCAGACTACCCAGCACACCGATTGCAGCCCACTGTGACGGAGTTACTTTATCGAGTAACTGCAATGCCCAGAAACCAGCATTACCAGCCGATGTGCCATAGGCGATACCTGTTGTTAACTTATCCATTGATTTCATATCCTCACCCCGATGTACACAGATGGTGCAATATGTTTGAAAAGATCGGAGTCTATGGGTTAGTTTTTATAGCAAACGTTGTTCTCAACGGCGCTAAAAAACAGACACATTAAAAATGTGGGTAATTATTTTAAAAGAAAATCATATATTAAATAATAATACGAGATATGTTTTCATATTTAGTGTACTGTATACGGCCATTTATACAGGAAAAGCCTATGTCAGAACGTAAAGACTCAAAATCACGCCGTAATTATCTCGTTAAATGTTCCTGCCCAAACTGCACCCAAGAGTCAGAACACAGTTTTTCAAGAGTACAAAAAGGTGCCCTTTTGATCTGCCCTCATTGCAACAAAGTATTCCAGACAAATCTTAAAGCTGTAGCTTGATTGATTTTATTCGTAACAAGTATTTTTTATATTTTAATAACATATTTAAAGCAGATAATAAAAAACCCGCCTGAGCGGGTTTAATATTGTGGTACTTTTTGTGGGAGTCATCCACTTACGCACTTTGTTTTGCTATGCCAGCAGTTAGCTTCTGCTGTAAAACTATTCATGCAGCAAACCAGCACTTCACCACAATGGTTAGCATACTTTTCCTGATTAAGTTATTGCCAAATATGCTGGCCATTGTTTCATGTATTGGACCTCCTTACTATTTATTAAAGAGATCCAATATTCACCACTCTGTCTGTATCTCCACTCAGGCATCAGCCTTCTTCGTTATCGTATACAGACAAACTATGAATTTTAATCAGTAATTATGACATTTGCTGCTGCAGGACCTTTAGCACCACTCTCTACAGAGAAGGTAACCTTTTGACCTTCAAATAAGGTTCGAAAATTATCATTCTGAATCGCAGAAAAATGCACAAACACATCTTTACTACCATCAACAGGAGAAATAAAGCCAAAACCTTTATCAGCGTTAAACCATTTTACTAAACCAGTCATTTTATTTGACATTCTACATTCCTTAACTTGAGCCTTTCGGCATAAATGGCTTGTATAACAGAAACGACTTCGTACTTAATTGGAGAGACTCAAAGAAGGAATAAGTGAATAACACCTGAAATGAGAACTGCTTTAGTAAACTACTTCGTATATCGTCTGTTCTTCAAACCGACGCAATCATTAACGCATAGTTGAACATATGAAGCAATGTTTATTTTAGACATCCAGCCATCTTCAACCCCATCAAAAAACTATAGCTTTCTTCAGGAACGTGTGTATAGTGCGCCCAGTTATCAGTATTAAGGAATTTTTTTGTCCCGTAAAATGACAGGAATTGTCAAAACCTTTGACGGCAAAAGCGGCAAGGGTCTTATCACCCCATCCGATGGTCGTATCGATGTCCAGCTTCATGTTTCAGCGCTCAATCTCCGCGATGCAGAAGAAATTACCACCGGATTACGCGTGGAATTTTGCCGGATAAATGGTCTGCGTGGCCCTTCAGCTGCCAATGTTTACCTTTCATGAGCTATATTAAAGCTTTAATTTCAGGCCCCATCGAATCAAACATGGAGAGTTTTCATGAATAACCCCGTCTGTCTTGATGACTGGTTGATTGGCTTTAAAAGCTTATGCTGTACTTTGACCGTAATAGCTCTGCTAATAATGTAATATGCAGACTCATTGTATCTAGGGACATAGTACTGGAAGAAAACATTTTAAACATCAGGCAAAGTCACCCGATAAATAATAAGTAAACAAACATGAATCCCGGAATGAGATTCAACATCTCTATTACCCTATTTAAAGCACAAAAACCCGCTCATCAGCGGGTTTTCTACTTTTTCTTAACGTCGGGTATATAAAGCCCATCGTTGAAAAAATTTTATCCATATTTTTTGAAAAATGCAAGCATTACGTCGCCATCTTCGGCGAAAATCATTTATCTCGTCACTTTTCTTAATTGCACCTCAGCATATGCTTCTTCCTGCCAGCACTTTGTAACCAGTTTATCAATGACATCTGCATATCCTTTGTACCACTGATAATCAGTCAGGTCTGGTACCAGCTTCTGGACATGACACCGCGCCAGTGTCGTTGGTAAACGACTAAACCGGTTTCCATTGCAACGCCCACAAATCTTATAAACAGGCGCGCCATGAAGCCGGGTCCTTTTTTCATCCAGGACAATACCTTTACCCTTACACCCTCTGCACGCTGTGCTGACTTCTCCCTTACCATGACAATGCTGACATAGTTCCTTCACCCACTCTTCCTTGATAACAGACTCCCCGCTTCTGGAGTATTTCACCACTTCGCGCAATACATTATGAAATCCAGTACCAGCACAAGGCTCACAGCGAGCCTTACTTGCCGCAGACCTGGAATAATCAGCAAAGGCAAAACTCACAAGGTAAGGGATGATCTGTAACCGGATTTCTTCACTCAATTTGTTCAATGTCGGGTTATCCAGTGCCATCGCGTAATTGAGCAGACCTTCAATCGCAAACTGAGGATCCTGAACGCCAGCTTTTGCCAGGAATAAGGCAAACCCAAGCGGTGCTTTCGACTGCACCATCCCCTGCGCAGCCATCACATCCGTAATCGTTAAACCACCTGAGCCTGTCGCCGGTGCGGCATCACTCAATTTTGGAGATTTTGGGGAGTAATATTTTGGTAAGGCTTCAAGGTTCATGCTCGTTCTCCACTTACGCCAGTACGCCAATTGCCAGCGCACGATCGATAAAACGAAATATCAGCTCCAGTTGGGAGCCATACTTCTCTTCAAATGTCACGGTATCCGCATGCAGCTCGTCGTGATGCTTTCTGCACAAAGGCAACACAAAG
>OMGS01000399.1_pt1 | contig 26759 bp, 19 predicted proteins | sample 1646081 | NCBI WGS metagenome assembly OMGS01 (sample SAMN05578591, study PRJEB25193) | human gut metagenome | biome: Human Microbiome; feature: human-associated habitat; material: feces | host: Homo sapiens | place: USA:Birmingham | reverse complement strand
AATCGTTTTCGTTGTTACCTTTCGAAATTAGTTGCTTGTGGCGCGGATTCTGAAAAATATGAACCTAATGAAAAGAATACGGATCAGATTTTTACTTTTGTTTTGTGCAAGTCGTTAAAAACGCCTTTAAGTTCTATTGCAAATAAAGCAAAAGAAGTTTTTGAAACTAAAGATAAATATTTCAATATTATTTTACCTATAGAGGGCAAGCCTATAACATATCTTGAGAAAAACATCAATTCTTTGGTACAAAGCGCATTAGATGCAACTGCATTGTGCGAACTTTCAGACAACGATGCTGGATTTAATTATTTTATTACAAAATTGCTTTATCAAATCCAACATGGTCGTTCGGTGCCTTTAAACACTCAAAGATACATACAATCAAAGAATCGTTTTAGTGTGTCGACTATAACACCAATATTATGAAAGATTTATTGAAAAAACTATCAGAAACATTTGACGAAGAAGCCGAAAAAATAAAGGAGTATGTGACTAATAAATCAGGATATGCTTCTGATTTTTTTGATATTCTACCGGCGTTTACTTCTTTAGAGAAACGACCACGAAAAATGTGGGGAAAAAAGGGTGTATACATATTTTTAATAACAAAGCCCGTACCGCTTGATTATAATATTGTTTCTGCTTGGAATAGCGTTTCTGGAGCGGGTTTTAAATCGTATTTTCAACCATCGCTTGCAACAGGAGATTGTTTATATGTAGGTTCCTCCGACTCTTTATACGGAAGAATGCGAGAGCATTTCAGTGCCGATAGTGGAGCTGCAAGTTTGAAATTAAGTCACCCTAATAGGAAACTTGCAATAGAGTCTGTTTGTGTATATTCATTTGCACTTAAAAGAGAATTTGCCGATTATAGTTCAATGATAATAACACAAATTGAAAAACGACTACATAATAGTTTGCACCCAAAAGCCGGGAGCAGTAGAGTTTAATACTAACTTAAAAATTATGTGCATTGATGGTATACACGGTTCTGCCGTGATTTGGTGCGAGAGTTCGAATTCATACGCAAAAATGCCGAAAATATCTTTTTTGTAGCCCATAGACAAAGCGAAAATCCTGTCGACGATAGTCGGCAGGATTTTCGCTTTGTATTCTTCATTTTTAAGTCTTCAGTATTCACTATTCATTCCAGCGACAGGATTTTCTAAATGAATACTGAAAATTTAAGAATGAATAATGAATAATATACTGCTAAATTGAAAGCCATTCAGGATACTCCATCCCTCTAAGTGACGGTAACTGCGGTACCACGGACGTGGCGATTCACGAGTTTATAGAAGATTGAAGGAATAATGCAATTGCAAAACCGGAGGACTTTTGCTATACTGCACTTGGTGATACTATGAAGGAGAACGTTCTGATCGAAAAGTCCATAGAGTTTGGTGCGCGGATCGTCAGGCTGCATCTGCTGGAAAAGCCTGACTATCTGGAGAAAAGCATGGCCGCTTCTCTGCTGAAGGACTGCCTGGAGATCAAGCGTATTCTGATCACCTCTATCAATACAGCAAAACAGAAATCCTGCCGGTGATGACCGGCAGGATTTTTCTTTCTGGTTTGATTCGTGAATAGGAATTGCGAAAATGGTCGTACTTCGCTATAATAGAAAAGAACGCATGCTTAAGCACGGGCGTCCTCCAGCACGCTCCAGGCGCTTTCCGCAAGAAAGCGGGCGGCGGGGAGCAGAACGGAAGAGTCCGGACAGAACGCGGCGCTGTGCAGGCCAACCGGGCTGCCGACGCCGAGCAGGGCGCAGCAGATCGGGACCTCGCTTCCGTAGCAGGCGAAGTCCTCGGAGATCATCTGCGGCTCGATCTGCACGCAGCCGCTTTTGCCGAACACGGAGACGGCGGCGTGCTCCATTGCCGCTGCAAGCCCGGCATCGTTGCACAGGGCGGGCGTTCCGTCCGTCCAGCCGACTGCGGCGGTGCAGCCCCATGCGGCCGCGATACCGGCCGTGAGGGCCTCCAGCCGCGCCTTTGCCTGTGCCCGCGTCCGTGCGGAGAACGTGCGGATCGTCCCGAGCAGGATACAGCGGTCCGGAATGACATTGTTGCAGGTCCCGGCCTGAATGCACGTCACGGCCGTGACGGCTGGCTCTGCCTGTGGCAGGTCGTTGGCGCGGAGCGTTGTGAGGGCCGAAGCCAGCGCAGCGCCCGCGGGGATGGGGTTGCAGGCCCGCTCCGGTGCGGAGCCGTGGCCGCCGCGCCCCGTGACGGTGATCTCAAAGCTGTCCACGGCGGAGAGGATCGCGCCGGACCGGATGCCGAGCTGCCCCTGCGCCAGACCGGGCCAGACGTGCAGCGCCAGCATGCCCGCCATCGGGACGCGGCGGAACAGACCCTGCTCCAGCACCCGCATGGCGCCCGTTGCGGCCTCCTCGGCGGGCTGGAACAGGAACAGGACGTTCCCGGCCAGCTGCTCCCGCCGCGCTGCAAGCAGGCGGGCTGCGCCGAGCAGGGCGGCCATATGGATATCATGTCCGCAGGCGTGCATGACGCCGGGAACGCGGGAGGAAAATTCCGCTCCGGTGCGCTCCGTGATCGGCAGGGCGTCCAGATCGGCGCGCAGGCCGACGGTGGGGCCGGGCAGGGCGCCGCGCAGGAGCGCGGCAGTGCCGGTCGGCAGACCGAGCGGGACCGGCTCGAGGCAGAGAGCCTCCAGCTCCTGGCGGACGAGCCGGGTGGTCCGGTGCTCCTGCCACGAAAGCTCCGGGTCTTCGTGGAGCTGTGTGCGGAGCTTTTGCAGGTGCGCCTGCAGCGCCGTCTCCTCGGGCGGTGAAATGATGTATGACATGAATGATTCCTTTCCGCACACCGGCTGTGCCGGGTGCATGGGCGGAGTAAAATTTCAGGAAGGCGGCACTTGAGGTGAGCAACTACTATATTCTGACGAACCTGCTCTCGGACGATGAGCGCCGGGTGATTACCAGCATCGTCCGGCATATCGAGCTCGGTGGGAATAAGGTCGGCATTCAGCAGATCGCAAGTGAGAACTACGTTTCAACGGCTTTTATCATGAAGCTGTGCAAGCGGCTGGGCTTTGCGGGCTACAGCGAGCTTTATTATAATCTGGCACAGTCCAGCGGCGAGGGCCACCGCTCCAGCGATCCGGACCCGCTGTGCGGCCTTATCGACGGCTATACGCCGGAGCAGGCCGAGCAGTTCTGCAAAATGCTGATGCAGTACAAGGAACGCAAGATCTTCGTCGTCGGCGAGGGCTTTGCAGAAGAGGTCGCCAATTACATCGTCAAGCGGCTCGCCATCTGTGGCTTCATGGTGTTCAACCACGTCCACTTCTATGACTACATGCTCTTCCGCGAGGAGGCGAACCGCCAGATCACGAGCAATGTGGAGTCCTCACTCATCATCGCCATCTCGCAGAGCGGCGAAACGGAGGCCATCATCAACGACGTGCGCGAGGCGGAGAGCAAGGGCTTTTCCGCCATCTGCTTCACGCGCCGCTCGGATTCCAAGCTGGCGCGAATGTCGGACCTGACGTTCCTCGTCGACGCCTCCAACCAGACGCTCATCAGCGCCGTGCCGAACCAGTTTTTCGGCAAGGTCATCCTCGCGTTTGAGGAGCTGATGGGGCGGCTTTTCCGATAGGAAAATGCAATATGTTTATTTGAGCCGCTGCGGTGCGCCGCAGCGGCTCTTTACGTCATTCCGGTGTGCGGGGACTGCGCTGCGAATTCGCCGGAGCATTCCGGGAACAGAAGGTCCTCTGCTGCGAGATTGCCACGTCGCTTCGCTCCTCGCAATGACAAATCTATGGCCTTTTCCGTGCGCTCAATAGGGCGCGTGGTTGTTTTCCGGTTCGCCGGTCTCGTGCAGGCGCGGGTAGTCTGCGACCGTGAGCACGCCGAGGGACTTTGCATAGGCGCTGACGGCTTCGTGATAGTGGCGGCCGGTCGGTTTCCAGTCGATCTGCCCGGCAATGGCTCCGGTGTCATTGCCGCCGGAGGCCATATAGGCGCTGACCGTGACGCTGAGGCGCTCGTCCGGCGCAATGGGCGTACCGTCCGGCCGCGTGACAGAGAGAACCTTCTGCCCGCCGGGGCGGGTATGGTCCACTGCGGCGTGGAAGCCGGAGAAGGCGATGGCAGCATTATTGCCGAAGCGCTCCGGCTCATAGACGGCCTCGAGCAGGGCATGGAGCTGCGCGCCCGTGATGATCCCAGTGAACATTTCGTCGTCGAATGCGGCGCAGTAGAGCAGCTCCTCGCGCGTGATCTCACCCGGAAGCAGCTCGCCGCAGGCGCTGGTCGTGTTCATGTAGGACAGCTCCGTCTGCCCGCCATAGCGCAGGCAGTCCGCCAGAAAGTCGCCGAGCTTCGACTCGTGCGCCAGCGTCATGCGCCAGCGCTCGTTCAGGGATCCGAGGGGCTCCCGGAAATACGGCTCGAACGGGTCGGTGACGGAGCGGATATACCGGGTGATCTCCGGATCGGCCTGCCCGTTCGGGTCCGTCTGCACGACGGCGCAGCTGCGGTCCAGAATGCGGTGCGATGCGGCGTCCAGTGTCAGGCGGACATGCGCGATGCTTGCCCCGCCGAACCCGGCCTTGACGACGCAGGCTCCGCTGCGGACCTGCGCGCAGTCGCCGGGGATGTGCCCGCCGATCCAGACGTCCGCAGCGGGCGAGGCATCGATCAGCTCCGGCAGCTCACCCGTGAGCGTGCCGTCTGCCGCCTGATAAAACGGCATGTGCGTCAGCACGACGACGACGTCCGCGCCCGCGGCGCGCATTGCCGGGATATGGCGCGCGGCAGCCTCGGCGGCAGAGGTCATTTCAAACGGGGCAAACGCGCTTTTCTCCACCATGTAGGGCGTGTATTCCGTCGTGAGGCCGAGCACGCCGATGCGAATGCCGCAGCGCTCGAGCAGGACCCACGGCTTCGTGCCGGGGACGGGCGCACCATCCGCTTTCCGGCGCACATTGGCGCAGAGGACCGGAAAGGGGCAGGCGCTGATGCAGCCGTCCAGAAAGGCTGGGCCGCGGTCAAATTCATGGTTGCCGAGCGTCATGACGTCCGTTTTGCTGCGGATCATGGCGCCGACAAGCGGCAGGCCGGGCCAATAGTTCGTGCTGAAGGCATCGCCCGCATCCAGCAGGAGCGTTCCTGCCGGATTCTGCGCGCGCAGCCTTGCGATCTCGGCGGAAAAGGCCGGAAAGCCGATATCCTCGCGGGAGGGGCGGATGCGGCCGGAGAAATCGGCATGGCAGAGCAGGTCGAGGACGATCTCTCTCATGGCGCTCACCCCTTCAGGCCGCCGCGCGACACGCCGGTGACGATGCTCTTGCGGCAGAAGATGAACAGCAGGATCATCGGCACCACGACGATGGTCGAGGCGGCCATCAGGCGCTCATAGCGGATGCCACTGGAGGTCATGAAGGCGTAAAGACCGAACGGCAGCGTCCGGACCTCCTTGGTATTTGTGGCGATGACGGTCCACAGGAAGGAGTTCCAGCAGGCAATGGCATCGAGCAGACCGATCGTCACGAGGGCCGGTCGGGACATAGGCACCATGACGCGCCAGAGGTAGCGCCAGTTGCTCGCGCCGTCGACGCGGGCGGAATAATAGAGGCTGTCCGGAATGGCCAGGAAGAAATTCCGGAGGATGTAGGTGTAGAAGATGCTGGAGGTGAACGGCAGGATCAGCGCGATGAGCGTGTCGTTGAGCCCGAGCTTCACGATGGTCGTGTAGTTCGTGATGATGAGCATCTCGAACGGGATCATCATCAGCGAAAGCAGCAGGGAAAACAGCAGGTCGCGCCCCGGGAACTTCAGCCGGGAGAAGGCGAAGGCCGCGAGGATGGTTGTGAACATGGTGCAGGCAACGCAGACGATGGTCACGAGCAGGGAGTTGCAGAAATAGCGCAGGAACGGGGCCTTCTCAAAGGCGTAGACATAGTTTTCAAACACAAGCTCCTTCGGCCAGAACGTCGGGGGAGTCGTGTTGACCTCGGCGGCCGTTTTCAGCGAGGAGATGATCATCCAGAAGAACGGCAGCACCATGATGAGCGCGCCGAGGATCAGAACGAGATAGGCAAAGGATTTTTTTGCAGTTTTCATGGCGGTACCTCAATAATTCTTCCACTTGCGCTGGATGAAGAGCTGCAGCATGGTGAAGATCAAAACGATGACGAACAGCACGACGGCGCTGGCCGCAGCCGGGCCGAGCTGCCACTGCTTGTAGAACATGTCGAACAGGTAATATACGACGGTATACAGCGAGTAGGCCGAGCCGGGATTGCCGTTGAACAGCGGGAACAGCTCCGAGAAGACCTTCGAAGCCGAAATGACGTTCACGATCATCGTCAGGCCCAGCGTCGGGGCCAGCAGCGGCACGGTGATGCGGCGGAAAATGCGCCCGGAGGACGCACCGTCGATGCGCGCGGCCGTGTAATACTGCGGGTTGATGTTCTGGAAGCCGGAGAGCAGCAGAATGATCGTGAACGGCAGCATGCTCCAGATGCCGTAGATGATGAGGGCGGCAAGATTGTAGTGCGGGTCGTTCAGCCAGTTCACGGGGGAAACGCCGAACAGCGACAGCGCATAGTTGATCAGGCCGTAATCGTAGTTGAACATCCATTTCCACACGAGGCCGACCGCCGTGACGGACGTGACCATCGGCAGGAAATAGCACGTCTGGAACAGACCCTGCAGCTTCGTGCACGAGTTGAGCAGCGAAGCAAGGAACAGGGACAGCACCGTGACGATCGGCACGACGAACAGAACGTACAGCGCCGTGTTGCGCAGACCGTTGAGGAAATTCGCGTCATGGAAAATTTCGGCGTAGTTTCCGAGGCCGATGCCGGAGAATTCGCCGGTCATCAGGCTGTAGTCCTGCCGGAACGACAGCAGAATGACATTGATGAACGGATAGACGGTGAAGATCAGAAGACCGATGAGAAACGGGAGCAGGAACAGCCCCGGCTCCGCAAAGGTGCGGAAGGTCACGCGCTCGCCGTCTGCGCGCGTGCGCAGCTTGCGGCGGCTCATAAGTACCGCACCCCCGTCTTGGCGTCAAACAGGAACACGCCGCGCTTTTTCAGGCCGACGGCCAGCTCTGCGCCGGGCAGAATTTCCAGCTCGGCCGGGACAAGACCGCGAAGCTCGGCGGGGCCGGCCTGCAGGCGGACGAGCTCGTCCTTGCCGAGGGAGTAGCGCTCCAGCACGGTCGTGCGGAAGGCGGGCGTATCACCCTGCGGCAGGATGCTCTCGGCGCGGACGGCCAGAACGATCTCCTGCCCCTCTGCAAGACCGTCCGGCAGCGCCAGCGCAGCGGGGATGCCGCCGTCCAGCACAAGACGGCCGTTCTGCACAACGCCGTGCAGCTGGTTGATGGGAGGCGTGCCGAGGAAGTCTGCGGCAAAGAGGTTGACCGGGTTTTCATAGAGACCGCGGGCGGTGTCCTCCTGCTGGAGCACGCCGTCACGCAGCAGGACGACGCGGTCGGCGATGCTGCTGGCCTCCTCCTGATCGTGCGTGACAAAGACGGTCGTGATGCCGGCCTCACGCTGGATGCGGCGGATCTCCTCGCGCATCTCCACGCGGAGCTTGGCGTCGAGGTTGGACAGCGGCTCGTCGAGCAGCAGCACGTCCGGCCGTTTGGACAGGGCGCGTGCAATGGCGACGCGCTGCTGCTGACCGCCGGAGAGCTCCGCGGGCTTGCGCTTGAGATACGGGGTGATGTGCACCATCTCCGCCAGCTCCTCGGCTCGGCGGATGCGCTCCTTCTTGGGGATGCGCTGAATTTCCATCGGGAAGCAGATGTTCTGCAGGACCGTCATGTGGGGATAGAGCGCGTAGTTCTGGAAGACAAGGCCGATGCCGCGCTTCTCCGGCGGCAGGCTCGTCACGTCGCGGTCGTCAAAGAAAATGCTGCCGCCGCTCACGGGGAGAATGCCGGAGATCATATTCAGCGTTGTGGTCTTGCCGCAGCCGCTCGGACCGAGCAGGGCGATGAGCTTGCCGCTTTCCAGTGTGATGGAAAGGTCGTTTACGGCAACGGTGTCGCCGAAACGCTTGGTCAGATGTTCGAGTTTGATCTGCATGTCCGTATCACCTCAATATTTCGAAAATGGGTGCGCCGTCGACGTCGGGCATCGTCAGCCCGAGCATGGCGGCCATAGTGGGCGCTTCATCGACCATGGAGCGGCTGCCGTGCACCGTGCAGGGCAGCACATCCGGTCCGGCGGCGAAGAATGTCGTGACTTCCTCGCGTGCCGGACTGCCGCCGTGGGTCGCCACGCCGGTCTTCTTGTCTCCCGGCTGGCAGCTGCGCCAGAGCGTGTCACCGGCCGGGTATTCGCCGAACGCAATGGGAAGACTGCTCTCCACAACAAAGTCGAACGGGCCGGACAGGCCGTAGCGCGCCTGCGCCTCGGCGGCGTCCAGCACCATGCTGAGCTGTACGTCCGGGTCATGCCGCAGGGCCTCGAGCGCCTCGCGCACGCGGGCCATCAGCGCGGCATCGTCCGGGTCGCGTACCTCAATGAGGGCGGCGAGACCGGTGGAGTGGCAGACGGCGTCGAACGAGGCGATCTTTCCGTCCGCATCGACGGTCAGAAGGCCGAGACGGCGGAAGTAGACGTTCATCAGGAAGGCATCGCGGATATCGGTCTGGCCGTGGTCGCCGAGGACGATGATGTTCGTCTCGTCCAGCGTGCCCTTGCGGCGCAGGCATTCCAGAATAGCGCCGAGCTGCTCGTCGTGCATGCGCAGCTGCGTTTCGGCCTGCTCACTTTCCACACCGTAGGTATGGCGGGCGGAGTCGAGGTCGCACAGCTTGACGAGCATGATGTCCGGCTGCGGGCCGTCCTCCAGGATGTCCAGCGCCAGCGCCATGGTGAACAGGTCAAGGCTGCGCGTCGGTCCCATCAGGTAGCGGCCGTGTTTATAGAAGTAACGGTCCATCAGGTTTGCAGTGGCCGTGTGCTCCAGCCATTGCTGGGGCTGGTAGCCCTGATAGCTGTATGGAACGATCATCGGCATATTCATGGTATAGTCCGCGCCGCCGGAGACGGGCCAGCTCAGAGAGCAGGTCGTCAGGCCGTTCTCGCGGGCGATGTCCAGCAGCGTTTTGCCGCGGACGTCCGATTTCATGCAGTACCACGGCGCGTCAAGATGGCCGCCGCGGGTCATTTTTTCATTGTGCACGATCCCGTGCCGCCCGGCATAGGTGCCGGTCAGGATCGAGGTATGGCAGGTGTAGGTCAGGGCCGGGAGCACCGGCTCGATCTTTTCGACGAGCGCACCGCGCTCCAGAAGCTGCGCGAAGTGCGGCATGCGGCGCATGCGCGCGACGTCGGAGGCACAGAGGGCATCGATACAGAATACAAGGACTTTCGACATAGGTTCTCCTTCCTGTTGGAACGGCGGCGGGTGCGGGCCCGGCCGGAATGCGCTGGTCTGCGTACAGGCGGACGTCCGCCGGGACGTCCGCCTGTTGGAGTGGGCGGGTATTACTTTGCGAGGGCTTCGCGGCAGGCGGTCTCAAAGGCCGCATAGGCGGTGTCGGCGTCGCTGACATTGAGGGCAACGCTCTGGACCATCTTGTCGATCTCAGTGCGCATGGCCGCTGCGCCGGGGACGCTGGCCAGCATGCCGATGTCGTCGGCTTCCTCGGTCAGGGCCTTGACGGCGATGTTCGTCTCGGCGAACTGCTGGAACTCGGCGCTCTCGCGGGCTTCCTTATAGATGGGGACGGTGCCGAATGCCTCGGCCCACTGCACGATATTCTCGGTGGACGTGAGGAACTTCAGGAACATGTAAGCGCCGCGGGCATGATCCTCATCGGTGCTGAGGCAGGCAAAGTTGTTGCCCCAGGAGGAGATGTAGCGGACGGGGCCCTCCTGCGGGATGGGCACACAGCCGATCTCGAAGGTATCGTTCACAGCCAGCTCAACATAGCTGACACCGGCGCTCGAGCCGATGTAGGAGGCGACGGCCTGGCTGCCGAACGGGCCGGAGAAGAAGACGTCCTCGCCGACAAGGCGGAAGTCGCCGGACTTCACAAGGTCTGCGAACCAGTTGAGCTTTTCCTTGGCGATGGTCTCGTCAATGGCATAGTTGCCGTCCTCGTCGATGTAGCCGCTGCCGGCCTGCATGATGAGGCACTGATAGGTGTCCACGAGGGAGTCGGTGCCGAAGCCGGGGATGCCTTCCTTCTCGTGAATGATTTTACTGCATTCTGCGAGCTCTGTCCAGGTCTTCGGGGCCTCGAGGCCATATTTGTCGAACATGGTCTTGTTGTAGAACAGGACCTCGCCCGCCGTGGTGCACGGGAAGACGTAGATGCCGTCGCCCCACTGGGTGATCTCGCTGTACTGACCGGCAGGAACGTTGTCCTTGAAGTTCGGGATGCCGATCTCCGGGTCGTTGATGTAAACGGACAGGTCGACAAGGCGGCCCTCGTTCAGATAGTTGACGGCGTCGGACGGATACATGTTCACAAGGTCAGGGCCGGTGCCGTTGCGGACGGCCTGCATGGTCTTGCTGTCGATCTCGCTGTACGGCTGCTGCTCGGCGACGAGCTCGTACTCGTCCTGCGAGGCATTGAAGGCGGCTGCAAGCTCGAGGAACTTCTCTTCGTGCTGGTCGGTGTAGGCGTGCCAGTAGACGATCTTCGTTTTCTCGGTCTTTGCGGGCTTCGTGTCTTCGGTGGTCTTGCTGTCATCGGTGGTCTGCGAGGCTCCGGTACTGGCGCCCGAAGCGTCCGTCTTTCCTGCGCTGCATGCCGCGAACAGGCTCGCGACCATGACCAGAGCAAGCAGAAGGGCAAGAATGCGTGCTTTCATGTGTTTTCTCCTCCATTGTCTCGTGTTTTTATCGGAACGTCGGATGACGCTCACTGCTCAGGAAATGGTGTCCAGAAATGCGGCAAGCTCCGCAAGCGTGTGGACGCACCAGGTATATTCCGGCTCGTGGATGCCCGGATAGGGGTCGATCCAGAGCGTCTGCCCGCCGATGGCGGAAATGGGCATCAGATCGTTGAAGGCGTGGTCGCCGATGCTGATCAGGGCTTCGGGCCGCGCCAGCAGCGCGGGATCGAGGGCCTGCAGGCTCGCGATCATGCCGTAGGGCTTGTTCGCACTGCTGCAGATCTCGCGGAACGCTCCGGCAAAGCCAAGCTGCCGCAGGAACTCCCGCACGGTCTCTTCGTAGGAATTGCTCAGCAGAACGACACGGCAGCGCTGCTCCAGCCGCATGATGGCCTCATAAAGCCCGCGGTCGCCGTGCATCCCGGCCCGCTCCATCTGCAGGCGGGTCAGGCGATAGACCTCATTGGCACGGTCGCCGTCCAGACAGCCGAGCGCATCGCCAAGGTAGGCCAGAACGGCCCACGCATCGCCGAGATAGACCACATCGTCGGCCTTCAGCGCCTCGGCATAGGTCATGCCGGGCAGCACCCGCTTCCGCAGCGCCTGCACGAGCTCCGGCACGGTGGCGGCCTCTGCACGCCCGCGGCGGTAAAAACGGTTCATGTCCAGCTCACGCCCGGCGAAGATCGCCTCTGCCAGCCGGACAAGGTCCGCCTCCAGCGGCTCGGCCCACGTCCCGGCAACAAGCGTCCGCAGATAGCCGCGGTGAAAGACGCTGTTCTGATAAATGGTTCCGTCGAGATCGAAGATGACGATCCGGTTTTGCATGGCGGGCCTCCCTTTGTGCGGCGGTTGGCAGGCTCGTGCGGATGATCCGGACCGCGCCCCTGCTGCCGTAACTTGATTATATCACAGGTTTGGCCGAAAAATTTTTTCGTTTGCGTGAAAATATGTCTTTTCGTCAGAAAAGCTCGGAAAAACATGAAAAAAAGACGATTTTACATGAAATTTATGCGGATTTAACACGAAGCCGGCTGGAATGAAAAAGAAAAGCACTTGTCAGAAGCACGCCGGGCCGTTATACTGGAAATAGAAACCAGGTGCGCACCGCGCACGAAAGGAGAACAACGATGCTGCTGATCCGCAACGCAAATATCAAGACCATGGCCGGGCCGAACCTGAAAAACGGCTGCCTGCTCCTCGAAAACGGGAAAATCGCCGCCGTCGGCCAGACGGTCGACGCGCCGGAGGGCGTTGAGACTCTCGATGCGCAGGGCCGCCTGCTCACGCCCGGCTGCGTGGAGGCGCACTGCCATATCGGCCTCGACAACGAGGGCATGCGCTGGGAGGGCATGGATTATAATGAGATCGTCGAGCCGCTGACGCCGCAGCTGCGCGCCATCGACTCCATCAATCCGCAGGACGAGGCCTTCGGGCTGGCCCTGCGCGGCGGCGTGACGACGGCCTGCACCGGACCCGGCAGCGCAAACGTCGTCGGCGGCACGTTCGCCATCGTAAAGCTGGCCGGAAAGCGCGTCGACCGGATGATTCTGCGCGCGCCCGCCGCGATGAAGTGCGCCTTCGGTGAGAATCCCAAGGGCTGCTACGGCCACGACAAGCGCCAGAGCCCCATGACGCGCATGGCGGTCGCCGCCCTGCTGCGCGAGCTGCTGCTGCGCACGCTCCGCTACCGCGACGACAAGGAGGCGGGCAAGAATCCGGCGTTCGACATGAAGCTCGAGGCCATGCTGCCCGTGGTCAACGGCGAGATCCCGCTCAAGTGCCACGCCCACCGCGCGGACGATATCCTGACGGCCGTGCGCATCGCGCGCGAGTTTGACCTGAAGCTCACGCTGGACCACTGCACGGACGGCGAGCTGATCGCCGACGAGCTGGCAAAGGAGCAGGTCCCGGTCTTCGTCGGACCGTCGTTCGGCGGCAAGACGAAGGTCGAGCTGCGCAACAAGAGCTTCACAACGGCGGGCACGCTGTACCGCGCGGGCCTGACGGTCAGCATCATCACGGATGCGCCGGTCATTCCGCTGCAGTATCTGCCGCTGGCGGCCGGACTGGCGGCTTCGGCCGGTCTGCCGATGGAGGAGGCGTGGCATGCCATCACCATCAACCCGGCCCGCAGCCTCGGCATCGACGCGCGTGTCGGCAGTCTTGAACCGGGCAAGGATGCGGACCTCGTCCTCTGGACGGCGGACCCGCTTACGACGATCGGCGGCGAGGCGTGGATGACGTTTGTGAACGGCGAGGTCGTGTACCGCGCGGAGTAAGAGAATATAAATCGTAAAAAATCCAGCCAAGGTGGGATCACTCCCAACCCTGGCTGGATCATTTTTATGCGTTCAGGGCCGTATCCCTGCGCTTACTTCAGCGCAGCCAGACGGGCCGTGATGGCGGCAAACTGGGCGCGCGTCGCGCTCTCACGCGGGGCGAGCTCGTTGTTGCCCATGCCGAGGATGATGCCGTTGCCGACAGCCCAAGTCATGGGCTCAGTGGCATAGCTCTGCACGCTGGAGGCATCAGTGAAGTTGCTCAGATCGCCGGTCGTCGTCGTGTCCATGTTCTGGGAGGCGGCGAAGCGATAGAGCATCGTGACCATTTCCTCGCGGGTGACGTCGTCATCCGGACGGAACAGGCCCTTGTCATCGCCGATGACAACCTTGGCCTCCTGTGCCCATGCGACGGCGTCAGCATACCAGTCATCCTTGAGGTCGGGGAAGGTGCTCGTGCCGGTGACGGCCGGGCTGCCCGCCTGACGGTACAGGACGGTGGCGACCATGGCGCGGCTCAGCGCGGCTTCCGGACGGAACGTGCCATCGCCGAAGCCGACGAACAGGCCGTTGACCAGAGCGAAGTGGACGCTCTCGGCGTACCAGGCGTTTGCATCGAGGTCGGTGTACTGCTCGCAGGGATCCTCTTCCACAAGCTCGACCTTCACGCAGCGCTCGGTCAGGTCCAGCGGCAGCTTGCCGTTGTTGGCCTTGCCGATGGCGCGCAGAGCTTCGATGGCGCTGATGTTGTCAATGGGAGCCTCGTTCACGTTCTGCACGGGAGTCTTGTTCTCAAAGACGGAGCCGGGCAGGGTGGCGCAGTACTCGTTGACGGCAACGCGGTAGGTCTTCGTGTTGTCCTTGATGTCGACGACGGTGCCGTCATCGAGCACGATGGACACGACGGTGCGGGCACCGCGGACCGGTCGGCCGTTTTCATCCTTGCCGTCCGGCTCTGCCGTGTACTTTACGACCATGCCGGAGAACTGATCGCCGTAATTGCTGTTCTTGAAGGAATTCTCAACGGTAGCGGCAAGCTCCGCGCCGGTGAGGTCATAGGTGTAGAGGCGGTTGCCGAACGGGGTGATGGCGTAGATATCGCCGACGGTGACGGTGCGGGTCGTCTCGCCCTCGTTGGCCAGAAGGTCGCAGCGGATGCCGCCGCTGTTCGTGAAGGCGACGACGGTGTTGAGCTCCTTCGTAGCCTCGAGCATCAGGCCGGTCAGCCAGTTGCCCGCGATGGTGCTGCTGCTGTTGCCGATGGGTACACGGCGGGTGATGCTCTGGTCGGCAACGCCGAGGACCTCGGACATGTCGCCCTTCACCGCATCCCAGGAGGCGTGGCTGATGGCGAGAACGGTCGGGTCGAGCTTCGTGTTGCCCTCGGTGTCATAGAGGTTCTGGGTGTTGTCGCGGCCGGTAGTGTTCACATAGCTCGGGTTCACGACCGTGACTTCCTTCGTCTCGGTGTTGAACTGGATCTTGGCGTTGGCATAGCCCTTCGCCTGGCAGTTGCCCTGAATATAGGCTACACCGTTGTCGGCGACGCCGTAGGAAACGCTGTGGGAGTGGCCGCCGACGACGAGGTCGACAAGCTCGGAGTTGACGCTGTTTGCAAGGCCGCGCGGGCTGGCGTGCGCCACAACGACGACGACGTCAGGGTTCTCGGCTGCAACGATGGACTCGATCTTCGCATTGAGCTTCTCAATGCTCGGGTCGATGTCATACGGGGCGATCTTGGCGGTCATGATATCCATGGAGTAGTCGGGGATGTAGCCGACAAGTGCGACCTTCACACCGGCCTTGTCAACGATGACATAGTCCTTGACAAAGGAGGCGCGGTTCGTCGTACCTGCATCATAGAGATTATAGGCCAGAACGGGGATATTGCTGTCGCCCTTGAACTCACCGATCTCATAGGCGGGCATGGTGCCGTCCTCATCGGCGGCATAGGTCTTGACGTTCCAGTCGAACTCGTGGTTGCCGAGGGAGACGGCATCATAGCCCATGGCGTCGAAGGCGGCGCGCAGAGCGTTGCCGTAGGTCAGGTTCGAAACGGGAGTGCCCTGATAGATGTCGCCGCCGTCAAGCAGGAGAACGGCGTCGTTTTCGGCATTGGCACGCGCCTCGTTCACGACATTGGCGATGTAGGCCATGCGGTACTGGAACGTGGACTCGTTGCCGGAGGATGTGTCGACAAGGTAGCCGTGCACGTCGGTGGTCTCAAAGACCTCGATGGTCTTCACGGGATTTGCTTCTGCGTGGACGGTCCACTTCGTTTCACGGCCCGGGGTGATGTCCTTGCCCTCAGCGGTCATTTCCTTGATGTATTCGCCAATGATGAGGGGCACGGAGCCGCCGACGTTGTTGAAGCGCTCGGAGATGGTGGCATCCCACAGAACCTCGTCGCTGCTGGAGGTGATGCCGGTGGAGGCAAACCAGCCGTAGGCGTCGGAGTCCTTCGTCGCGCTCAGACGGTAGGAGCTGAGGCAGGCGTAGATCGTGTCGTCATCCTTCACGGCCGTGCCGTCCGCGTAGGTGATGTTCTGCACGCGCTGGTTGTCGGGATTGCCGACATAGACGTCGTAGTTCACGCCGTAGAACGTGTCGCAGCCGAAACCGCCGCCGCCAAGCTGACCGTCGTCTTTGACACGGTAGTTCTGTGCCGTGTGCTGCATCCAGCTCTTGAGCTGGGCGCCGGTCATCCGGATCATGTAGAGCGTGTTGTTGTCGTACTGATACAGGGAGTAGCAGTCGCGCAGGCTGATGTCGCCGGAGGTTGCGCCGTCGGCCAGCAGGGAGCTGACGCTCCAGCCGCGCTTTGCGACCGGCGTCGTCATGGAGATGACGTGCTCCTTCGTCGGGTCGATGTTGTTGTCGGTGCAGGCGGCCCAGATCTGTGCCTTGTGGACGAGATCATAGGAATCGCTCTGCGTGAGGTAGTAGTTGGAGATGGTGTCCCAGGTGCCGGAGACCGTGCCGATCTTCTTGTTGACGAAGGCATCGGAGCGCTCGAAGAGCGGAGTGATGAGGTCCTTCAGACCGTCGTAGTTGGGGTCGCCGGACTTGAAATCCGGGCTGGGGACGCGGATGTCCCTGCCGTTCTCGTCCTTGCCGAGGGCAGAGTTCAGAGGATGCATGGTGGACTCGGCTGCGGTAACGGTGACCTTGCCGTCGGCGCCCTTCGTGAGGGTGAGGACGGTCTCACCGAGGGTGGAGCCGCCGCCGTTCATAACGAGGACGTTCTCGCCGTTCTTGTTCTGCAGGGTAACGGCGTTTCTCTGATGGTTGTGGCCGGTCAGCAGCATGTCAACGCCGGTGGTATGCGTTGCAAAGTAGCCGCCTTGGTTCTCCTGATTGTAGATGTCAGGATTGCCCTCGCCGCTGTGCATGGCGACGATGATGTAGTCGCACTTCTCCTGCATTTCCTTGCCGTAGTAGTTTTCCCACTCATAGACATAGGACTTTTCGGTGTTGTCGGGATGGCCGAACGTGCAGCCCTCATAGTGGCTGGCGACGTCCCAGTTCGCGTTGTTCATGTTCTCGAAGCCCAGCAGACCGATGGTGAAGGTCGTGCCATCCTCGAACTTGTAGGTGAAGGTCTTGTACGGGGAGAACACGGATTCGTTCGTCTCCGTCTCCACGACGTTCGAGCAGATGACGTCGACGGGCTGACCGGCGACGGCCTTGTCCGTGGAGGTCAGCAGATTGTAGTAGTTCCACTGAATCTGCGGCGCATAGTTGAACTCGTGGTTGCCCAGCACAAAGGCATCATAGCCAATGTAGCGCAGCGCAGTCGCCATGGGGCTGTTTTCGCCGCCCTCCTGGAGAATGTTGTAGCTGCTCAGCGCGCTTCCCTGCAGAATGTCGCCAACATCGATAAGAATGCTGTCGTCCACGGCGGCGCGGCGCTCTGCGACGAGCTTCGCCGCCTGCAGGAAGTTGTTGCTCAGGGCACTGTTCGTGTAGGAGTTCCAGTCGTATGCACGGCCGTGCATATCGGTGGTCGTCAGGATGCTGACGGTGATCGAATCGGACTTCGCCTCGAAGACGTCATCCGCGACCGGGGCATTCGTGTGGCCTTCGGCTGCGTAGGACGCGTAGACCGAGGTCAGCTTGGTCTCTGCCGCGCCTGCCGGGATGACTGCCACGGAAAGAACGAGGCAGACCACGAGCAGAAGCGAGAGAAGACGCTTTGCAATGTGTTTCATTTCAAGACTCCTTTGTTTGTAGTTGCAGCTGCGCTGCACGTTTTGGAAATCGTGACAAAAATCCACCATTCATCACAGGTTCCGTCGGCAATATTCTAACACTTTGTAAAGAAATTGTAAAGGAAGCGGGGAGACCTGAGGGAAAAATTGGGAGAACTGACAAGAAAGTCTTGTTACGGGAAGCTGATTTTCTCTTTGTGAAAAACAGCAAAAACTGCGCAAAGCGCCGCTGTCGCAACGTTTTCCTGCATTTTTTGCAGCAAAGGGAGCCACAGCGTGTCCGGCGGGATTTTGACAGAAAAAACAGGAAAATTCTGGACAATATGCTGCATATGCAATATAAAAAACGTGCTGTCCTGCTAAGGACAGCACGAAAAACGCTTTTCGGCATTTTGACCATATGTATGAGACTCTACATGGAATCGCTGCGAAAACGGGCACGATTCAGCCCAGCGAGACGTCCAGAATCATCATCACGCTGAACCCGACGGCGAAAAAGATCGTGCCGATGTTCGAATGCTTGCCCTCGGACATCTCGGGGATCAGCTCCTCCACGACCACATAGAGCATCGCGCCTGCCGCAAAGCTCAGAAAATACGGCAGGGCAGGGGCGACGAAGCGCGCGGCCAGAACGGTCAGCACTGCGCCGACCGGCTCGACGATGCCCGAGAGCACGCCGCATGCAAAGGCGCGCATGCGGCTCTGGCCCTCAGCGCGCAGCGGCAGGGAGATGATGGCTCCCTCCGGGAAATTCTGGATGGCGATGCCGAGCGAGAGCGCCAGCGCCCCGGCGGCCGAGATTTGGGCCGTTCCGGTCAGATATCCGGCGTAGACGACGCCGACGGCCATGCCCTCCGGGATGTTGTGCAGCGTCACGGCGAGGATCATCATGGTCGTCCGCTGCAGCTGCGTGCGCGGGCCCTCGGCCTGACCGGCGTTGCGGTGCAGGTGGGGGATGACGCGGTCGAGCAGCGGCAGAAGGCCACGCCGATCCAGAAGCCGACGGCGGCGGGCAGGAACGAAAGACGGCCGAGCGCGGCAGACTGATCAATGGCCGGGATGAGCAGGCTCCAGACGGAGGCCGCGACCATCACACCGGCGGCAAAGCCGGTCAGGGCGCGCTGCAGCCGGTCGCCGAGCGCTTTGCGAAGGAAGAACACGCAGGCCGCGCCGAGCGTGGTGCCGAGAAACGGGATGAGGATCCCATAGAATGTTGTCATAGGCGCCTCCTATTGTGGTTAGTATATACTAACCACATGGTAGCATAAATCGCTGCAGGATGCAAGCCGGAAATCTAGGGACCTCTGAATAAATCGCCTGCGGTGGATGCCGGATCTTTTTCGTCAATCCATCGGTATGAAAAACTTGAAATACACAAAGTATTCCTGCGTTTTCCATACCTTGACTTGCCAAAAAACCTCTCGCCATCCACTCTTGCCGATTTAATCAGAGGTTCCCTAGAAAAAATGCCCGCCGCATCCGCGGCGGGCTGGCTCGAATCAGATCGTGCCGGTGATCTGCAGGGTGGCAGAGCCGGGGGTAACGGTCCATGCGCCGGTCGCAGGATCCTGAACGGCGGAGGCGGCCGGGACAGTGATCGCGGCGGGCACGGTCCGGAACAGACCGGTCGCCGTGTCGTAGGTGTAGTTGGCCGGAAGCCAGGTGTCGCCGTTATAGGTGACGGCGATGCCGCGCAGGATCGGATCGAAGCGGTCGGTGACGGTGACGCCGGCTGCGGCATCGGCATCCGCGCTGCCGTAGTTTTCGATCGTGAACGTGTAGGTGAGCGTGCCGCTGTCGCTGACGCGGACCGGCTCAAGGGCCTTGACGATGCGAAGCTCTGCCGCTGCCGCCGCCGGGAGCGTCTCCGTCGCCGTGACGGCATCCGTCAGCCCGCCGCCGGTGACGGTCACGGTGTTCTCGATCGTGCCCTCTGCCGAGGGATCGGCAAAGGCATTGACGCGGGTCGTATAGACCAGCGTGATTACGCCGCCTGCGGGAACGGTGATGCCCTCGATGCGGATGCCGTTTGCCAGTACCGTGACGGCCGGGGCCGTCTGCAGCACGCCGTTCATGAAATAGCGGAGCGTCCCCGCCTGATACGTCAGCGGCGTGAGCTGCACCGTGCCGCCCGTGGCAGGAAAGTTCGTCGTGCCGAGCGTGTCTGTCACGGTCAGCCCGGTCAGCGCCGCCGCACCGGTGCTGCGCAGCTGGACGACATAGGTCACAAGGTCGCCGGTGCGGTAGCTCTCTGCGGCTGCCGTTTTCGAGGCGGTCAGGACCTGCACGAGCTCGCCCGTGACGATGTTGGAGTTGACGGTGCCGCCGTTGTAGGTCAGCGTGGCCTGATTCGTAAAGGTTGCCATAGTATTTCTCCTTTCCGGAGAGCACATCGCCCTCCTTCGACAGCATATGCCGAAGGGGGGGGCGATCGGGAACCCGGCTCAGCGCCGCAGCCAGCCTGCGGGCAGCTCCGTGAGCGGGGCCGGGAACGAGACGCGCGCGCCGATCTCGGCAAAGCGCTCTGCCAGCGGCGCGGGGATGCGGCCGTCGGGGTCCGGGCTGAGGTTCAGCATGAAATTGGCGTGGCTGGCGAAGCACTGCTCCATGAGGCCGAGCGCCCAGTCGGCGCTCTTTGGCTCTTTTTCGTCGTCGCGGTAGAACCACGTCCGCGTCAGCTTCTGGCACAGTGCGCCGGGACCGGCAAAGCCGGGCGTCAGCTCCTGCCCGGCGCCGTTTTCGAAGAAGACGACGTCCGTGCCGGAGATGCCCTCCGTGCAGCCGATATTCATGAGCAGGCAGTTCGGCTGCAGGCGCTTGACGAGGGCATCGACTTCCTCGAACGGCAGCTCGCGGTAGGACGGGCCGCCCCACGGGGCGTTCCAGCCGTCTATAATAAGATAAGGTATCTCGCCGTAGTTCGTCAGCAGCTCCGTGATCTGCCCGAGCACGAGCTCGCGCTGCGCAGGGGGAAAGGAGCGCCGCCCGATCCCGGCCGTCAGGTCGAGCACGGAGAAGTACAGGCCTGCCTGCAGACCGGCTGCGCGGAAGGCCCGCAGGAATTCCGAGACGATGTCCGTCCGGACCGTGGCCTGCGCGACGCTGTGGTTCCCAAATTCGGACGGCCAGAGTGCGAAGCCCTCGTGGTGCTTTGCCGTCAGGACGGCAAAGCGGCAGCCTGCGCTTTTGGCGATCTGCGCCCAGCGATCGCAGTCCGGCGCGCGGGGCGCCCAGTCAGATTCGGGGAAGGGATAACGGCGCGGCTCCCCGCCGTTTTCCAGATCGAATTCCCAGTCGATGATGTCGGGATTTGCATGGAACTGCACGGCGGCACTGTTCCAGTGGATAAACGTGCCAAGCCGGAGGTTGATGAAGTTGCGCTGAAGCGCACAGAGATGGTCCATTCGCGGGCCCGCCTTTCCGATTTTCTATGGGATGATTATACGGGCAAAGCAGGCGTTCGTCAAGCCTCTGCGCGGCGCTGCGCGAAGCGCCGCTGCAGAAGATGCATGTCGTGGAAGTAGATGGGGACGAGGAAGCAGTCGGCCAGCAGCCATGCGGCGGGGTTTGCAAGGCAGATGGCGGTGTAGCCGATCCAGCGCACGACGGCAAAGCCGACAAAGCAGCGGGCAATCGTCTCAAACACCCCTGCAAACACGGCCTGCTGCGTGAAGCCGACGCCCTGAATGAGGAATCGGAGCACGTTGACAAGCGTCAGCAGGAAATAGCAGCTGGCGTTCCACACCAGAAACTGCTGCGCCAGCAGACCGATCTGGTTCCGGACGGCGGCGCTCTCCGCAGAGTCGAGGAACAGCAGCGACAGCTTGCCGCCGAAGAGGGCAAGAACGCCGAGGCCGAGGGCGGAATAGGCAAACATCAGCAGCACGCAGGCGCGCACGCCGCGGTGAATGCGGTCGAGCTTCATCGCGCCGTAGTTCTGCCCGCCGTAGACGGCCATGGTCGTGCCTGCGGCGTCGAACGGGCAGGTGAAGAGCTGGCTGACCTTGTTTGCTGCGGTGACGGCTGCGATGGAGACCGCGCCGAGGCCATTCACGGCCGTCTGCACGACGATGGTGCCGATGGCGGTGACGGAATACTGCAGGCCCATCGGCACGCCGATGGCAAACAGCCGCGTGATATGTGTGCGGCTCGGCCGCAGCTCACCGGGGCGAAAACGCAGAACGGGATAGCGCTTTCCCATGATGGCCAGACACAGCAGGCCGGAGATGGCCTGCGAGATCACGGTCGCCCATGCCGGGCCCTCCACGCCCATGCCGAGAACGGCGACAGCCAGCAGATCAAGCGCAACGTTCAGCAGGGAGGAGAGAACGAGAAAATAGATCGGGGTCCGGGAGTCTCCGAGCGAGCGGATGACGCCGGAGACGAGATTATAAAGGATGATGGCGGGGATGCCGAGGAAAATGACGAAGATGTAGTCGTAGGCATACCGGAAAATATTGTCCGGCGTGTTCATCCAGCGCAGCACGGGTGTGCACAGCAGTGCCGTGGCCACGGTGAGCACCACGGCGAACGCAGCCGAGAGCCAGATGCTGTTTGCCACAAAGCGGCGCAGCTCCGCCTCGTCGCCCTCGCCGAATTTCTGCGCCACGGGGATGACGAAACCGTTGCAGATGCCGATGCAGAAGCCGAGCACCAGAAAATTGACGGAGCTCGTCGAGCCGACGCCCGCAAGCGCGTCCATGCCGAGAAAACGGCCGACGACGAGCGTGTCTACCATATTATATAGTTGTTGGAACAGCAGGCCACCAAGCAGCGGCAGCAGAAAGCCGATGACCAGCCGCGTGGGGGAGCCGGTCGTCAGGTTCCGGGATGCGGTTTTTGCCATAAGAGTCCCTCCGGAGTCCATAGAAATTTCAATTTCAAAAAACGTCTGCATTGTATTCTCTGACCGAAAAAAATACAATCCGCAACCTTCTGATTTTTCCGCGCAATTCGGGGTCGGAATCCGTCAGAATGTACAAAAACAGGATTTTTCCCTGAAAAATGGACGAATGGGCGGAAAAATCGGGCAAAAAAAGCCCGGCTTTCGGGAAGCCGGACGAAAAAATCAGGGGATATTCCAAAGAAATGCATTGACGCGGAAGAAAAAATGTGGTAAAATCAATACCCAATGCTGTGAAGTGCGGCGCAGGCCAACCTCCACCTCATGGTCAGATTATACCACAGACCGCGCCGCACGGCAAGGGACTAAAATGAAAAAACAGCAACTGACCCACGCGTGTCATTGCTGAGACAGCGCACGAAACGACGACAGAAAGGCGTGATCAAGCAAATGCAAGTCAAGGACGTGAACTATGGCAAGACCGTTCGCAAGAGCTATGCCAAGTATCAGGAGATCCTGCAGATGCCCAACCTGCTGAAGATCCAGAAGGACTCCTACGACTGGTTCCTGCGGGAGGGCCTGCATGAGGTCTTCCGCGATGTGGCCGCCATCAGCGACTACACCGGCAACCTCGAGCTGTCCTTCCTGGACTACTCCCTCGACGAGAAGCCCAAGTACACCATTGAAGAGTGCAAGGAGCGCGACGCCACCTACGCGAAGCCGATCAAGGTCCGCGTGCGCCTGCTCAACAAGCAGTCCGGCGAGATCAAGGATCAGGAGATCTTCATGGGCGATTTCCCGCTCATGACCAACGGCGGCACGTTCGTCATCAATGGTGCAGAGCGCGTCATCGTCTCCCAGATCGTCCGCAGCCCCGGCATGTACTTCGGCGATACCGTGGATAAGGCCGACCAGCACATCTATACCGCAACGGTCATCCCGTACCGCGGCGCATGGCTGGAATATGAGACCGACCTGCAGGACGTGTTCTACGTCCGTATCGATAAGAACCGCAAGCTCCCCATCACCTGCCTCATCCGTGCTCTCGGCGTGGAGACCGACGCGCAGATTTTGGAGCTGTTCGGCGAGGATCCCCGCATCGTCGCCACGCTGGAGCGCGACCCGTGCAAGACCCGCGAGGACAGCCTCCTCGAGATCTACCGCCGTCTGCGCCCGGGCGAGCCGCCCACGGTCGACAACGCCGCGGCCTATCTCGACGCGCTGTTCTTCGACCCGCGCCGCTACGACGTCTCCCGTGTCGGCCGCTACAAGTTCAATAAGAAGATGGACATCTGGACCCGCCTGAGCGGTCAGGAGCTGGCCGAGCCGGTCGCTGACCCGCTGACGGGCGAGATCCTTGCCATGCCGGGCACTGTCCTGACCCGTGCACAGGCGCAGGCCCTGTCGGCCCGCGGCGTGTGCGACGCCGTCATCCGCGTCGGCGACAAGGACCACAAGGTCTTCTCGAACTACATGGTCGACATGAAGAACTTCGTGGACTTCGACCCGGAGCAGTACGGAATCCACGAGAAGGTCTGCCGCAAGGTCCTGTTCGAGATGCTCGAGCAGCTCAAGGGTGCGGCTCCCGAGGCCTGGGAGGATGCCATTGAGGAGCGCCGCGATGAGCTCATTCCGAAGCACATCACGCGCGACGATATCCTCGCCACCATCAACTATCTCAACTGCGTCGTCATCGGCGCGGGCACGACGGACGACATCGACCACCTCGGCAACCGTCGTCTGCGCTGCGTGGGCGAGCTGCTGCAGAATCAGTTCCGCGTCGGCTTCACCCGCCTCGAGCGCGTCATCCGCGAGCGCATGACCGTGCAGGATCTCGATACCGTCACGCCGCAGAGCCTCATCAACATCCGTCCGGTCACGGCGGTCATCAAAGAATTCTTCGGCTCCTCGCCGCTGTCCCAGTTCATGGATCAGAACAACCCGCTGGCAGAGCTGACGCACAAGCGCCGCCTGTCTGCCCTCGGCCCCGGCGGCCTGAGCCGTGAGCGCGCTTCCTTCGATGTCCGAGACGTCCACTACAGCCACTACGGCCGTATGTGCCCGATCGAGACGCCGGAAGGTCCGAACATCGGCCTGATCAACTATCTGGCGAGCTACGCCCAGATCAATGAATACGGCTTCGTCGAAGCGCCGTACCGCAAGGTCGAGCGCGTCTACGACGAAAACGGTAAATATGTCGGCTCCCGCGTGACGGATGAGGTGGAATACATGTCCGCCGACGTCGAGGACGACTACCATATCGCGCAGGCAAAGGAGCCGGTCGACGAGAACGGCATGCTCCTCAATGAGCGCATCACCTGCCGCCACCGCGACGAGATCATCGCCGTTGACCGCGAGGTCATCGACTATATCGACGTCTCGCCGAAGATGATGACCTCCATCGCAACGGCCTTCATCCCCTTCCTGCAGAACGACGACGCGAACCGTGCCCTCATGGGCGCGAACATGCAGCGTCAGGCCGTGCCGCTGATGGTCACGGAGGCCCCGATCGTCGCTACCGGCGTCGAGCAGAAGTGCGCCGTGGACTCTGAGGTCTGCATCAAGGCCGAGGGCGACGGCGTCGTTACCCGCGTCTCCGCCGACGGCGTGAGCGTCCGCTATGACGACGGCAGCGTCCGCGACTACACCCTGACGAAGTTCGCCCGCTCCAATCAGGGCACCTGCGTCAACCAGCGCCCGATCGTCGCGGTCGGCGAGCGCGTGACGACGGAGCAGGTCCTGGCCGACGGCCCCGCCTGCTCGCAGGGCGAGATCGCACTGGGCAAGAACGTGCTTGTCGGCTTCGTCACCTGGGAAGGCTATAACTACGAGGACGCCATCCTGCTCAATGAGCGCCTGGTGCGCGAGGACGTCTTTACGTCCATTCATATTGAAGAATACGAGACCGAGTCCCGCGACACGAAGCTCGGGCCGGAAGAGATCACCCGCGATATCCCGAACGTCGGCGAGGACACCCTCAAGGACCTCGACGAGAACGGCGTCATCCGCATCGGTGCAGAGGTCAAGTCCGGCGATTATCTCGTCGGCAAGGTCACCCCGAAGGGCGAGACCGAGCTGACGGCTGAGGAGCGCCTGCTGCGCGCCATTTTCGGCGAAAAGGCCCGCGAGGTCCGCGATACCTCCCTGAAGGTCCCGCACGGCGAGTCCGGCATCATCGTGGACGTCAAGGTCTTCACCCGCCAGAACGGCGACGAGATGGCCCCCGGCGTCAACAAGATCGTCCGCGTCTATATCGCGCAGAAGCGTAAAATTTCCGTCGGCGATAAGATGGCCGGCCGCCACGGCAACAAGGGCGTCGTTTCCCGCATCCTCCCGGAGGAGGATATGCCGTTCCTCCCGGACGGCACGCCGCTGGATATCGCTCTGAATCCGCTGGGCGTTCCGTCCCGTATGAACATCGGACAGGTCCTGGAGGTCCACCTTGGCTACGCCGCCCACGCCCTCGGCTGGAAGGTCGCAACGCCGATCTTCGACGGCGCGAACGAGAAGGACATCCGCGAGACTCTGAAGCTGGCCGGCCTCCGCGAGGACGGCAAGACGGTCCTGTACGACGGCCGCACCGGCGAGCCGTTCGATAACCTTGTCACGGTCGGCTATCCGTATTACCTCAAGCTCCATCATCTGGTCGATGATAAGATCCATGCCCGCTCCACCGGCCCGTACAGCATGGTCACGCAGCAGCCGCTTGGCGGCAAGGCGCAGTTCGGCGGCCAGCGCTTCGGCGAAATGGAAGTCTGGGCCCTCGAGGCCTACGGTGCAGCCCACACGCTGCAGGAGATCCTGACCGTGAAGTCCGACGACGTGACCGGCCGTGTCAAGACGTACGAAGCCATCGTCAAGGGCCACAACGTGCCGAAGCCCGGCGTTCCGGAGTCCTTCAAGGTCCTTGTCAAGGAGCTGCAGGCCCTGTGCCTCGACGTTCGCGTGCTCGACGATCAGGGTGAGGAGATCGAGCTGCGGGAGGATGACGATGATGATGAGATCGTCTACACCGACTCCGGCCGCGAGAATCTGGTCACCGATGAGAACGAGGTGCTCTCCTCCGGCTACGGCATCGATGCCGACAGCGAGGCGAAGCAGGGCCTCGACGCTCTGGAAAAGATCATCGGCATCGACGATGACGAGGAAGAGGAAGACCCCGAGCCGGAGTGCCCGTATGACATCTCCGATGCGCCCGAGGACGAAGAATAAGGAGGAGGCAGACGATGAGCAATAAAACCTTCAGCGCGATCAAAATCGGCATTGCTTCTCCGGAAATGATCCGCGACTGGTCTTACGGCGAGGTCAAAAAGCCGGAGACCATCAACTACCGCACCCTGAAGCCCGAGCGCGACGGCCTGTACTGCGAGCGCATCTTCGGACCGACGAAGGACTGGGAGTGCCACTGCGGCAAGTATAAGAAGATCCGCTTCAAGGGCAAGATCTGCGACCGCTGCGGCGTCGAGGTCACCCGGAGCAAGGTGCGCCGCGAGCGTATGGGCCACATCGAGCTGGCCGCGCCAGATCGGAAGAGCACACGTCTGAACTCCAGTCACGTCCGCACATCTC
>OMGS01000393.1_pt1 | contig 27368 bp, 21 predicted proteins | sample 1646081 | NCBI WGS metagenome assembly OMGS01 (sample SAMN05578591, study PRJEB25193) | human gut metagenome | biome: Human Microbiome; feature: human-associated habitat; material: feces | host: Homo sapiens | place: USA:Birmingham | reverse complement strand
AGACATTCTTACGGAATACTCGCTCTTTGTCAAATAGTGTTAACAGGCCCTAGTCCAGTCCCCTGCCCCGCTGCCGCAACGAGGCCTCCACCGCCGAAAGGCATTGCAGCACCACATCCTCGGGCGGCTGGGCCGCGTCGATGATGGCAAAGCGCTCGGGTTCCTCGGCGGCCAGGCTCCGGTACCCCTGGCGCACGCGCTCATGAAACTCCAGGCTTTCGGCGTCGAAACGGCCCTCGGAGAGCACGGTGCCCTCTTCCCGGTTGCGCAGACCGGCCCGCTCCAGGCCGCAATGCACGGGCAGGTCCAGCAGCAGGGTCAGGTCCGGCATGAGGCCGCCGGTCGCCATGTCATTGATGCGGCGCAGATGTTCCGGGTCCAGGCCGCGGCCATAGCCCTGGTAAGCCAGGGTGGAGTCCGCGTAGCGGTCGCAGAGCACGGTCTGCCCGGCTTCCAAGGCCGGGCGGATGACCTCGGCCACATGCTGGGCGCGGTCCGCCAGGAAGAGATAGAGCTCGGCCCGGCTGGACAGGCCACGCGTGCGGGCGTCCAGCAGAATTGGACGCAGGCTGCGGCCCAGAGCGCAGCCGCCCGGCTCGCGGGTGAGCAGGGGGTCGTATCCGAGCCCTTGCAGATGCTCGGCCAGCAGGCGCTGGGCCGTGGACTTGCCCGAGCCTTCTATACCTTCAAAAGAGATAAACATTCTTCCCTCACCGCTTTTTTACGGCCTTTTGCCGCGGACGAGGCGGAAGCCGCGATCTCCGGTTTCGAGGCTTCCGGGGTGCGCGGGGCCCGGTACAGGGGCCGCCCCAGAGTGGCCTGCCAGGGCGTCCAGTCCTGGCCTTCCCCGCCCAACTGGTCAAACAGGCCCCGGCACTGGGCCATTTTGGCGTCCAGGTTGTCGGCATAGTGCAGGGCCAGAGCCTCGGCGGTGTGCGGCTGGCGCACCGCGCCGAACTGCAACTCGCCGTGATGACTCAGGATGAGATGCTTGAGATGGCGTTGCAACCCCTCGTCCAGACCGGATTTAGCCAGGTACGGGGCCAGCATTTCCACGCCCAGCATAAGATGGCCCAGCAGGCGCCCTTCATCCGTGTAGTCGTTGGCCAGGCCGCCGGAAAATTCGCGGATCTTGCCGAAATCGTGGAACAGGGCCCCGGCCAGCAGGGCCTGGCGGTCCAGTTCGGGATACTGGTCGGCAATGCGCCGACAGAGCCTGAACACGCTCAAGGTATGTTCCAGCAGGCCGCCCACATAGGCGTGGTGCACGCCCTTGGCCGCCGGGCAAACCCGGAAGGACGCGCGCAATTCCTGATTGTTGAGCACGCCAAGCACCAGCTTGCGCCAGGGCGCGTGGCTGAATTCCTCTCTGCAGAGGGCCAGCAGCTCGTCCAGCATTTCGTCCAGGGAAAATGGGCTGGCGGGCAGCAACGCGGCCTGGTCCACAGCCGCGCCCTCCTCTTCGGAGAGCGGGCGCAACTGTTCCACCGTGAGCTGGACCTGGTCCCGGTAGAGGCCGGCGCGGCCTTCGGCCCAGACCACGGAGCCCACGGGAATGTCGCTGAACTCCGCGCTGAGCGGATGCCAGATCTTGGCCTCCAGGCTGCCGCTGGCGTCGGCCAGGGTCAGCCGCCAGTAGGGCCCGTTGCGCGACTGGCCCTGGGCCGCCTGACTGACCACGAACAGGCCGCGCGCCTCGGAGGCCGGGCCGATGTCTTTGACGTAAGAACCTTTTTCCATATATTGTCCGCGTTACGGCGCGCGACCGGGGCCGGGCTCCGGCCCGCCGCGCCCGTGCTTTGAATGACTCTTTTCTCCCGCGCGGGCCACGGCGGCGCGGGAATCCCTGTCTTTGCAGATTCCCTTCTTTCCGAGGTATTGTCAAATGGACGTTCTGCTGACCAACGACGACGGCATCCGGGCTCCGGGCCTCAGGGCCATGTACGCGGCCCTGCTGGAAGCCGGGCACAGCGTGCATGTGGTGGCCCCCATGCGCCAGCAATCCGGGGTGGGGCATTCCCTCACTGTCTTCGACCCCCTGCGGGCCATGGAATTCGAAGAGCCCGGCTTCAGGGGCACGGGCATATACGGCACGCCCACGGACTGCGTCAAGCTGGCGCTGGGCCGCCTGCTGCCCCGCAAGCCGGACATGGTGATTTCCGGCATCAACGCCGGGCCCAATGTGGGGCCGGACATCCTTTATTCCGGCACGGTGGGCGCGGCCACGGAAGCGGCCCATGAGGATCTGCCCAGCCTGGCCGTCTCCCACGACGACCATCTGGGCAACGGGGACCTGTTGCCCCAGGCCCGCCACGCCGTGGCCCTGGCCGGACGCATCGACTGGTCCCGCCTGGCCCCGCGCCGGGTGATCAACCTCAATTACCCGGCGGGAACCCTGGATGAGGCCAAGGGCCTGCGCGTCTGCCCGCAGACCAGCGCGGTCTGGAAAAACGTCTATCTGGAGCGTTTTGATCCGCGCGGCGCGCCCTACTGGTGGCTGGAAGGCGAAATCCCGGCCCATACCATCAACGCCGGGTCGGACAAGGACCTGCTCAACCGGGGCTATATCACTGTGACGCCGCTTTGTTTTGAATTCACGGATCACGCGGGCCTGAAAGAGTTGGAAGGCATGGAGCTGCGCTGAAGCGGCGAGATCGGCCCGTATCCGCTATCGCCGCCGCGCATGGGGCGGACGCGGCGAGGTTCCCGGCGGCAAGCCCGGTGGCCGCCGTCCCGCGCGGCGGTGGAGGCTTTGCCCGTCCGCTCTTCCTTCATCTTGTCCGCCGACTTGGCGGCGAACCAGGAGCCGAGCGGGCCCATGACAGCGCCGCCGCCGATGCCCGCCAACAGGGGCAGGAAGAAGAAACGGCCGTCCCGATCCACCCTGCCCACGGGATCATCCACACAGTAGTCATACAGGTCGCCGTCGCCGCGCCGGTCTTTGGCCGGGTCACGGCTGATGAAGCGGCCCACCTCCGGATCATAGTGCCGGCAACCGAACCGCACCAGGCCCGTAGCCCCGTCCACGATGCCGCCGCCGAAACCCAGCGGAATGTACAATTCCGGCAGGTTGTCGAAGAGCACATTGCCGAAGCTGTCATAGTCCACGCGCTTGACGATGACGCCCGCGCCGTTGATCAGGGCGCGGAACGAGCCCACCTGGTCCAGACCCAGTAAAAAATAGTCCTTATCCGTGCCCCAGACGCCGCACGGCCTCGCCCTGAATGCCCACATGCGTGGGCAGGGGCTCCGCGCCCCCCTCATAGCCCCAGTCATAGCCGAGCCCGCTTCGGGCGTCCACGCAACGCACCGGCGTCTGCCGCCCCTTCCATTCCCAGCTCAGGCACAACTCGCCGTCATCCAGAACCCACGAAGGCATAGGAGCGTTTCCCTCATAACGATAGGATCGAAGCGCGCCGCCCGGCAAGCGCACTTCAGCGAGGCGGTTGCCGTCATAGCTGAATTCCATGGCCCCGCTTTCCCCGCCGCGCTCCTCGCGACGGCCGGACCGGGCTTCCCGCAAGAGCGGGGGGACTGAAGCCCGCGCGGCGGCAGCGTCCTGACGCGTCCGGCGGACCAGCCGCCCGCCCTTGTCATAGGCCATGCGCAGCGCGCCCGCATGCGTGAGACGCCCGTCGGCGTCATACATATAGCGGATACCCCGCGCCATGTCCTCCACCCGCTGCCCGGCCTCATTATAGGCATAGGCCTCCCGCTCCCGGCCGTCGCACTGCACGCGGAGCAGATGGCCGGACGCATCATAGGCGTAGCGAAAGCGGCGCACGCCCTCGGGCCAATGCTCCTCCCGGCGGAGGATTTTGCCCCCGGCATCACGGTCCACCGCGACGGAAAAACATTCGGGCACGGATTTTTTGTCCACAAATCCTGATACATACAGCCTCCATTTTATAGATTTACTGTAAAAATTAAATTTTGTTCAGGATAAATATATTTATTTTTATACTATTGCAAAAAATCTTTTTATTTTAAAAGTATTATTTTAATTTTAGGTGGTTAATCACCTTCTCCGGACGGCACTGATCCGGCCCGCGTCCCTTCCGGCCGGGTCGGCGGCCGTCGCCCTGCCGGAAAGCTTCTCTCCCTTTGCGCTTTTCCGGCATATGGGATATATGTCAGACCTCAATTATCCGGCCGGGGACCATGTTTTCCCCGGCCCATACCGCAAGCAGAACAGGAGGAAGCCATGCCTCTTATGGGTCCCAGAGAAATGTTCACCGCCGCCTACGCCGGGCGCTACGCCGTAGGCGCGTTCAACGTCAACAATATGGAAATCGTCCAGGGCATCATGCGGGCCGCCGCCGAGGAAAAATCCCCGGTGATCCTCCAGGTTTCCGCCGGAGCCCGCAAATACGCCGGTCAGACCTACATCATGAAACTGGTGGAGGCCGCCCTGATCGAAGACCCCGCCGTGCCCGTGGTGGTGCATCTGGACCACGGCCCCAGCTTCGAGATGTGCAAGGACTGCATTGACGGCGGCTTCACTTCGGTGATGATCGACGGCTCGCACCTGCCCTATGAGGAAAATATCGCCCTGACCAGACAGGTGGTGGACTATGCCCACCCCAAGGGGGTCTGGGTGGAAGCCGAGCTGGGCAAGCTGGCCGGCGTCGAGGAACACGTCAGTTCCGCCGAGCATGTTTACACCGATCCGGACCAGGCGGTGGATTTCGTGCAACGCACGGGCTGCGACTCTCTGGCCGTGGCCATCGGCACCAGCCACGGGGCCTACAAATTCAAGGGCGAGGCCAAACTGGACTTCCCGCGCCTGGAAGCCATCAGCGCCAAGCTGCCCGGCTACCCTCTGGTTCTGCACGGGGCCTCCAGCGTGCCCCAGAAGTTTGTGGAACTGTGCAACAAGTACGGCGGCCAGGTGGGCGGGGCCAGGGGCGTGCCCGAAGACATGTTGCGCAAGGCCGCGAGCATGGGCGTGTGCAAAATCAATGTGGACACGGACATCCGCCTGGCGCTCACCGCCTCCATCCGCCAGTTCCTGGCCGAACATCCGGAACAGTTCGACCCGCGCTCCTACCTTGCCCCGGCCCGCGAGGCCGTCAAGAACATGGTGGCGCACAAGATCCGCAATGTGATGGGTTCTTCGGGGAAAAGTTAGGGAAGTACTGATTAATGGTCTTTTTGCCCTCTGCCTGTGTCAGGCTCACTCCGTGCGACGGTCGAATATGTCTGAATATACTCCCTTCGCCCGCAGTTCGCCTTCCTTGGCAGAGAACAAAAATCTTCATTACTCAGCGCTTCCTTAGAGGATTTCAGATTTGAAATACTCTAAACGTATTCGCACACAAGGAGCGCAACCATGCCCGTAAAATTGGGAATGAACGGCTTCGGCCGCATCGGCCGTTATCTGCTGCGCCTGCTGGCCGACGATCAGGATCTTCAGATCGCGGCCATCAACGCCCGCGCGGACAACGCCGCCCTGGCCTACCTGTTCAAATACGACTCCACCTACGGCACGTTTGCCGGTGAAGTGGGTCATGATGACAACGGCATCATCGTCAACGGACGCCACGTCGCGGTGACCCGCCGCAAGGCCGGGGAATGGGAGTGGAAACGCCTGGGCGTGACCCTTGCCGTGGAAACCACGGGCACCATCAAGGACCGCGAGGGTCTGGCCCGGCATCTGGACTGCGGGGCCGAAAAGGTGGTCATTTCCGCGCCGGGCAAGGGCGTGGACGCCATGATCGTCATGGGCGTGAACCAGGAGATCTATGATCCGGCCAAGCAGGCCATCATCTCCGCCGCGTCCTGCACCACCAACTGCCTGGCCCCGGCGGTCAAGGTCGTGCATGAGAACTTCGGCTTCCGCCACGGCCTGATGACCACCATCCATTCCTACACCATGAGCCAGCGCATTCTGGACGGCTCGCACAAGGACTGGCGGCGCGGCCGGGCCGCGGCCGTCTCCATGGTGCCGTCCAGCACGGGCGCGGCCAAGGCCGTGGGCGTGGTCATGCCTGAGCTGGAAGGCCGGATCAACGGCATGTCCGTGCGCGTGCCCACCTTTGACTGCTCGCTGGTGGACCTGACCTGTGAGGTGGAAAAGCCCTGTGACGCCGACGCCGTCAACGCGGCGCTCAAAGCCGCCAGCCAGGGCGCGCTCAGGGACAATATGGGCTTTTCCGAGGAGCCCCTGGTTTCCATCGACTACAGGGGCAGCACCTACGGCGGCGTGGTGGACGCCCTGTCCACCCAGGTGCTGGACCAGACCATGCTCAAGCTGCTGGTCTGGTACGACAATGAGGCGGGCTTCACCAACCAGTTGCTGCGCCTGCTGCGCATGGTGGGCAAGGACTGCTGAGTTTCACAGTGTTTTTGACGTCAAAGGCCCCGCCTGTCCATGACATAATCCATGGACAGGCGGGGCCTTTGACGTCGTGTCGCCTGACCGCGCGGCATGCGCGGGGAGGAAAAATTTGCCGCCCGCGCGCCGAAAAAATCAAGCCGTTTTCACTCTTCCATCAAAAACATAAAAAACACAGTGGGATGCTGGTAGGAAAAATTTTCCCACCAGCTCTAATCCATATCCGAAAGAACGCCGATAGGATTATAGAGGCGGAAGGACGCATGGACGCGTCGGCATTGGGCACCGCCCGTGGCATACAGCATTCATGGAGGAATGTATGTATATCAATCATAACCAGATGGCCTCCAACGTGGCCAACACCCTCACATCCCATTACGGAAATCTGCAAACCTCAACCAAGCGCCTGTCCACGGGCCTGCGCGTCAATTCCGCGGCTGACGACGCCGCAGGCCTGGCCATCCGCGAGCTGATGCGCACCGACATCACGGCTCTGCAACAGGGCGTGCGCAACGCCAACGACGCCATTTCCCTCATCCAGACCGCCGACGGCGCCTTGGGCGTCATCGACGAAAAGCTGACCCGCATGAAGGAACTGGCCGAACAGGCGGCTACCGGCACCTACGATTCCACCCAGCGTTTGATGATTGAGTCCGAATATCAGGCCATGGCTTCGGAAATCACCCGAATCGCCAACTCCACGGACTTCAACGGCATCCATCTGCTGAACGGCAATCTGTCCAGTAGCACGCACAGTGGCTCGGCGATGACCTCCACGGGCAAGATGAAGATCCACTTCGGCACGGCCAACGACTCGGCGGAAGACTATTACTACATCCAGATCGGCACGAGCACCGCCTCGGCTCTGGGTGTGGGCAATCAGGCGACCGCCAGCAGCACCACAGCCGACGCCCGTACGGTCTCCACGCAGGAACAGGCCCAGAAGGCTCTGCTGGGCCTGACCAACGCCGTGGTCTCCAAGGACAAGATCCGGGCGCATCTGGGCGCGTTGCAGAACCGCCTGGAAAACACCATTTCCAACCTTACCACCCAAGCCGAGAATCTGCAGTCGGCTGAATCGCGCATTTCCGACGTGGACGTGGCCACGGAAATGACGTCGTTCGTCCGCAACCAGATTCTTACCCAGTCGTCGGTGGCCATGCTGTCGCAAGCCAACAGCATGCAGCAGATGGCCATGCAGCTCATCGGCTAGGAAAAACTTCGTGGTGGAGGGAGACGACCCGTAACCGGGCGTGCGGCAGGGGAGTGCCGCCCGACCGTAACAATGTGAGGGAAACCCCGGTCCGTTTCACGGATCGGGGTTTTTTGCATCCCGAGGCTTCGACATAATAAACTATCCCTTGATACAAAAAGCCCCCGCCAGAACGGCGGGGGCTCACGAGCCGGAGCGCTGGCCCGTGTGGAGGAGGACTTTACTCCCTGGTTATCTCAATGGATTTTGCCCGGGACTGAGCAGGCACTTTGCGCGGGATGGTGACGGTCAGGACGCCGTTCTTGTGCGTGGCCGTGACGGCCTCCGCATCCGCGTCTTCCGGCAGAGCCAGAACCCGCTGGAAGGAACCATAGACCCGCTCAAGCACATGCTGATTTTTCTTGTCGTCCCTGTTTTCCTGTTTTTTCTCGCCTGCCACGATCAGGGCATTGTCGCGCACTTCCAACCTGACGTTTTCCGGCTCCACGCCGGGCAGCTCAACGCTCAGCACATAGGCTTTCTCGTCGCTGGTCAGGTCCAGGCTGGGCAGGATGTCCGCCTCGGCCCGCTGATGCCGCCAAAAAGGCAAAAACTCGTTCATGGCTTCCCACGGCGTGACCATGCCGTTGAACATATTCTGGAAAAAATTGTCTATATCGTCACGCACGGGCGTCACGGGCAGGTCGTCCCGACGGGGCGCGGCCTCACGAGGAGCAAACCAGCGGCGGGGAAGAAAACGCGTATTGTTCATAACTGACCTCCTGTGAAAATCATTCTATCTTATGGGTAATCATCCCTTTTATTGCGTCAAGAGGCTGTGGAAAAGTTTCAGGCCGGAGGCATGTTCGCCCTTCCCCCCAAGCCGTGGGCAGGGGCGGCTTAGAGCGGTTCACATTTGGAATGAGTGATTGCTCCGCGCCAAAATGCAGGGAAGCGGCCGGGGACGGCATTGCGACCGCCAAGGCGCAACAGGCGCATGGAGGGGCAATTCCCGCCCCATACGGTCTTCAAGGCAGCGCAACCCCTTTGCGCGCCATGCTTCCGACGCTCTTTTTGGCACGGATCATGCTTAAGACTGGATGCAGGTTTTCAGGCATTTTTTGCCTCCCCTGACGCCACGAGTCAGGGAAGACAAGGGATTTTCCCTTGCAGGCTGAGGCCGCGCACCTAATGCTTTCGGCTGTTGTGCCGAAAGGACAGGCAAACGCACTGGGAACACATCATAAACCCTGCTTGCGCAGGCATTGTGCGGCGGCAGTCCGCAAGGAAGCGGGCGTGCGTAGTGCACCGCCGGGCAGACAGCACATTCATGGAGGAATGTCATGTATATCAATCACAACCAAATGGCCACCAACGTCGCCAACACCCTGACCGGACATTACAGCGACTTGCAGACCTCGACCAAGCGCCTGTCCACAGGCCTGCGCGTCAATTCCGCGGCTGACGACGCCGCGGGCCTGGCCATCCGCGAGCTGATGCGCACCGACATCACGGCTCTGCAACAGGGCGTGCGCAACGCCAACGACGCCATTTCCCTCATCCAGACCGCCGACGGCGCCTTGGGCGTCATCGACGAAAAGCTGACCCGCATGAAGGAACTGGCCGAACAGGCGGCTACCGGCACCTACGATTCCACCCAGCGTTTGATGATTGAGTCCGAATATCAGGCCATGGCTTCGGAAATCACCCGAATCGCCAACTCCACGGACTTCAACGGCATCCATCTGCTGAACGGCAATCTGTCCAGTAGCACGCACAGTGGCTCGGCGATGACCTCCACGGGCAAGATGAAGATCCACTTCGGCACGGCCAACGACTCGGCGGAAGACTATTACTACATCCAGATCGGCACGAGCACCGCCTCGGCTCTGGGTGTGGGCAATCAGGCGACCGCCAGCAGCACCACAGCCGACGCCCGTACGGTCTCCACACAGGAACAGGCCCAGAAGGCTCTGGTGGGCCTGACCAACGCCGTGGTTTCCAAGGACAAGATCCGGGCGCATCTGGGCGCGCTGCAGAACCGTCTGGAAAACACCATTTCTAACCTTACCACTCAGTCCGAAAACCTGCAGGCGGCTGAATCGCGCATTTCCGACGTGGACGTGGCCACGGAAATGACGTCATTCGTCCGTAACCAGATCCTCACCCAGTCGGCTGTGGCCATGCTTTCGCAGGCCAACAGCATGCCGCAGATGGCCATGCAGCTCATCGGCTAGCCTGGTTGAGGGCGTGCACGGCACGCGCAGACCACATATCCCCGGGGGGTCACGCCCTCCGGGGATATGTTTCGTCCGGCTCAAAACGCCGCAATCCGGAAAAGGCGGGGCGTCAGCGGGGCTCTTCCACCCGTTCCAGCAGATCGTTCTTCAAAGCCCAGAGCAGGGTGAAGCGCGCGCCCTCGACACTGCGGCCCGGCGGACAGGCCCGGCGGATCAGTTCATCCGCCCGCACGGGGTGTCGGGCCTGTACCAGCAAGCGGCGGAATTCCACGCCGTCCATGCACAGTTCCAGGCCGGGCCAGACCACGCAGAATTCGCGCCCGGCCCGCACGCGCTCGCCCCGGGCCGTGGTACGCAGCCAGAGCGGGCCGCCGGACAGATCCGCATCGGCGGAGAATCCCGCGGAAGGGTGGCCGGAAAACAGCTCTCCGAGACGCAAAAAAGCCGGATGCCGGGCCGCGCGGATGCGTTTTTCCTCCGCCGCATCCAGGGGCTCCCGCCAGAGCGCGTCCCAGAAGTCCAGCCAGCGCCGGATCACGCCCTCCCAGGTGAAGTTTTCCAGCACGCGCCGCCGGGCCGCAATTCCCATGCGGGCCCGCAGAGGCGCGTCACAGATCAGACGGCGCAGGGCTTCGGCCAGCGCCGGAACATCCACCGCCGTCTGCTGGGCCCGGAACAGTTGATGGATATTGTCGGGCAAGACGCGGGCCAGACGGTCCAGGAGGGGCGTGCTCGCCGGAGCCAGGCAGGGCGTCAGAAAACCGGTGACATTGTGCTCCACCAAGTCCCGGTAGCCGTCCCAGTCCGAAACTACGGCGGGCAGGCCCGCCACGGCCGCCTCCAACAGGGTCAGACCGAAACTTTCCTGAATATTGTCCGAGGGCGACACAAAGATATCAGCGGCGGCGAAAAGCGCGCGCACGGCATCGGACGCGGGGTCGGGCAACAGGCTGAACGGCACCTTCAGTGCCCGCGCGGCGGCTTCCAGGGCTTCCGGGTAATGGTCGCCGGGGCGGGCTCCCCCGGACATGAGCAGACGCGGTCGGGCTGTGGGGTCGGCCTCCATGACCCGGCGCAGGGCATACAGCAGCGGCATGGCGTCCAGCTTGTCGTCCAGGCTTATTCTCCCGTGCAACAGGCAGACGGTCTCCCCGTCGGCCAGGCCGAAACGCGCACGGGCCGCGCGGCGCGCCTCCGGCGTCGACTCCGGGAAGGCTTCCGGGTCCACGCCCAGAGGAATGGTCTCAAGCCGGGGCTGGAGCCAGTCCGGATTCAGGCCATAGCCTTCCCGCAATTGTGCGAAATAGCCCGCCAACACCCTGGACGCGGCCCGCGACGTGGCCCCGATGGCGTCGCGCGCTGTAACGCCGGGCCAGATATGGGCCAGAAAGCGCTGGGCGTAGTCAAGATAACTGATGCTGTGATTGACGCTGGTAATGGGAAAAATTCGGGAGGCCAGGGCGTTGCGCAGGGCGGCGAGTTCCGGCTGCCCTGAAACGGGATCGGAAAGGTGAAAGCAGTGGTAGGGCGTGGCGCGCAGCGCGTCTGCCAGATCCAGGCGGCTGAAAATTTTCACGGCCCGGCGCGCCGCGCCGGGCAGATCGTTGCGCGCGGCAAAAGCCGTGCGTAACGCATCCGGATCGGTCACAAAAAAATGATATTCATCAAAGGGATCAAGCCGCAACAGGGCTTCCATAAAGCCTGTATTGGCCACCTTGCGGCCATACACCGCGCCGCCTTCCAGAAAGGGGTGCAGCGTGCCGAAAATGCCTCCTCCCATCAATCTCTCCCGCGATGCCGCCCAAAACAATCGAATGAATAGAACGAAAAAGAAAAATACTCTTGCGTCAGTCTTGTTGTAATTTTAAGGAAGGAAGACCCACATATGGAAGCCAATGAATATTAATGATTGAGGCTTTCATTCGATTGCCCCGTGTTGCCGCAATCCGGTATTATGACCGGCGCTCAGGCCAGCGCCGTCAAATCGTACTCCGCATTCTCCACAATGTCGCACTCCACCAGCGCTCCGGTGGTCACGCCGGGACCGCTGACATAGGTCATGCCGTCCACTTCCGGGGCCTGGAACCAGACCCGGCCGCTGTGCAGACCGGGCCATTCCGGATGCGGCGCGTCCACCAGCACGGGCAGGCGTTGTCCCACACGCTCCGCCAGCAGACTTTCGCTGATGCCCGCCTGGATCTCCATCAGCGTGGCGCGGCGGCGCTCCCTGATCTCTTCCGGCACCTGATCCGGCAGTCCAGCGGCTTTGGTGCCCTCTTCGGCCTGGTAGGCGAACACACCCATGTTCTGGAAGCGGCTTTCCTCCACAAAACGGCAGAGGCTGTCGAAATGCGCTTCGCTTTCGCCGGGATAGCCCACAATGAAGGTGGTGCGCACGGCGGCTTCCGGCAACGCGTCGCGCACCCGGTCCAGCACGCGCCGGGGATCACCGGCAAAGGGCCGCCCCATGCGGGCCAGCACCTCGGGGTGGGCGTGCTGGAGGGGAATATCCAGGTAGGGCAGCAGCGGGCCGCCGGATTCCCTCATAAAGCGCAGCAGTTCCGGCGTGACCCCGCTGGGGTAGAGGTAGAGCAGGCGCAGCCAGGCCAGGCCGTCCAGGCCCAGCAGCCCCTCCAGCAGATGCAAAAGGCTTTTCTTTTCGCCCAGGTCCCCGCCCCAGGCGGTGACGTCCTGCGCCACCAGCACCAGTTCACGCACCCCCTGCTCCAGCAGGCCGCGAGCCTCGGCCAGCAGATCGGACACGGGTTCGGAGCGCAGGCCGCCCCGGATGGACGGGATGGTGCAGAAAGCGCAGTTGTGGCGGCAGCCTTCGCCGATTTTCAGCCATGCATAGGACGGTCCGGTGGAAAGCAGACGCCCGCCGCTCCCTGGCCCTTCCGGCAGACGCGGCAGACCCAAGGCCCGTGCCAGCATGGCCGGCCAGTCCGCCAGATCTCCGGTGGGCAGCCAGAGGTCCACCTCGGGCAGCTCACGGGCCAGCTCCTCCGCGCCGTAACGCCCCACCATGCAACCGGCCACGGCCAGCAGGGGTTTGTTCTTGCAACGGGCCAGCCGGTTCACGGCATCCAGCACGGCCCGCACGGACTCGCGCACCGCCGGAGCGATGAAGCCGCAGGTATTGATGAAGACCAGCCGCGCCCGGCCCATCTGGGCCACGCTTTTGACGGGCAGGCCCAAGGAACCCAGCAGGCGTTCGCTGTCAACCCGGTTTTTGGGACACCCCAGACTCAGGGACCAGACCGGCAGGGTTTTCATTGTGGTATGGGTGCTCATCGCCGCATAGTACAGCGGCCGCGCCCGCTTGTCATCCGGCCCGCTCCCGGCGCGTGGGACAGACACACCTCTTTGGAGGGCAACGGCAAAAAAGGGACTTGCCCCGGCCAAAGATTTTTAGAGACGGGAGGTGAAATGGATCCGCCGCACATCTTGTTAGTCCGATAGCCAACATGCTAGTATCGCGTAACGCTTAAATATTACACGGTACCGGCCGCCGGGCGCGAGCCCGCCGTGAGCAAGAGTGTTACATGGCACGGGTCTCTTTTGCCGTTGAGACAAAAAGGCACGATGTTCCTTTCGGCGGTCCCTGTCCAATTGCCTGCCGTCGTCTCCCGAATATGCGCTTGAAGGACGGCCTATGAGAGAGAGAGAGAGAGAGAGAGAGAGAGAGAGAGAGAGAGAGAGAGAGAGAGAGCATCATGAGGCCGTATGCGTCGGATGACCCGGCTGCCGCGGCTATGGAAAGGCGCTATGCCCGCCTGTTGAGCAATTTCTACGACCAGATCTACGAGCTGGATTTCAACGCCGATTTTTACCGTTCTGTCTTTCAGAGCGGCGAAAAATTCTGCGCGCCGCCGGAGGGCCGCGGCCTCGCCGTCATGCTGGAAGCGGCCGCCGACACCCTGATCTATCCCGATGACAAGGCCGGCTTCCGGCAGATGTTCCGGCGGGAGGAACTGCGCCGCGCCCTGGCGACCACCGGCAGAAGCACGGGCGCCGAATACCGCAAAAAATGCCTGGACGGCAGCTACCGCTGGGTGCGCATCATGGTTTTTCCTTTCGACGAGAGCGGGCGGGAACGCTATCTGATCTGCTTTCAGGATATCGACGGTTACAAACACCTCGGCGCCAGCACCCGCGAAAATGTCATCCTGCACCTCCAGAGCCTGGATTACCTGCGCTACAGGGCGATTACCGAACAGACGCGCAGCCTGGTCTTCGAATGGCAGGAACAGACGCTCACCTATGTGGACGCCGCGATTCCCCGGCTGCTGGCAGGAAGTTACGACGGCCGACATCTCTTTGACCTCTGGCGCGAAGACAGCGTCCTTTTTTCCGAAGACCGCCCCATGTTCGGAAATTTTCTGCGCGCTCTGGCCGCCGGCGATCCCTCCAGCGCGGTCACCGTGCGCCTGCGCCGCAGGACGGGCGCGTTCACCTGGTACGTCGTTTCCTGCACCCGGATCGACAACACCGCGACCGGCGCGCGCTATGTGGGCAGCCTCCGGGATGTGGACAAGGCCATCCACACCGCGCACTCCCTGCGCCAGCAGGCGGAATACGACGACCTGACCGGAGCCTGCACCATGCCTACCTTTCTGGGAAAAACCGAACGGCTGCTGCGCAGGTATCCGGACACGCCGCGCCATATCGTGCGCTATGACGTGACGGGCTTCAAATCCATCGACGAACGCTTCGGCCAGGAAGAAGGCAGGCGCCTTTTGCGGGCCATCTCCTACCTGACCAAAGAGAACCTCTCTGCGGACCGGGAGATTTTTGCCCGGCTCTCCGGCGATATTTTCCTGGCCTGCCTGGAGGGCGACCACGAGCGCGTCTGGGAATTCATGGAATGGCTGCGCTACGGCACCGCGGAATACGCCAAGGCCTACCGGCCCGAACTCTTTTTCGGCGTCTGCCGGGTGGATGACCCGGCAACCCCGGTGCGCGAGATCTGCGAGCGGGCCTATCTGGCCCTCAAGTCCGTCAAGGGCCGCGGCATGACCGACTATGCCTTTTATGACGACGAGTTGCGCAACCGGGTGCTGGACGAACTCTTCATCAAGGACGAGATGTACACGGCCCTGGCCGAAGGCCAGTTCGTAGCCTACCTCCAGCCCAAGGTGGAAATATTCAGCGGGCGCATTGTGGGAGCCGAAGCCCTGGCCCGCTGGCGACATCCGGAACGGGGCCTGATCCCGCCGAGCCGTTTTGTGCCCTTTTTCGAACGCAACGGCTTCATCATCCAGCTGGACGAATACATCTGGGAGGAGGCCTGCAAGCTGCTGCGCTCCTGGCTGGACAAGGGCTACCGTCCCCTGCCCGTGTCCATCAATGTCTCGCGCATGCACTTCAACGACAACGGCTTCTGCGACAAATTGCAGGCCCTGACCGACAAATACCGACTGCCCCGGCATCTGCTGGAACTGGAGCTCACGGAGAGCGCCTTTTTTGAAAATGAAAAAATCCTCCAGCGAACCATGCACAGCCTTCAGGAGAACGGTTTCGCCTTTTCCATGGATGACTTCGGCACCGGCTACTCTTCGCTGAACACCCTGCGTGCCCTGCCTTTCAATACCGTCAAGCTCGACCGCGCCTTTGTCAGCGACAGCACGGGCAGCCAGCGCGGCCGCATTGTGGCCCGCAACACCATCGTCCTGGCCAAGCAGCTCGGCATGCGGATCATCGCGGAAGGCGTGGAAACCGTGGAGCAGGCCCTTTTTCTGCGGAACATGGGTTGCGACCACGCCCAGGGCTTTTATTACTCGCGCCCCATGGACGCGCGGGAATTCGAGGTCTTCAGTTTCGTGCGCGGCAAAAGCTTCTGGGTGGACCCGCGCCTTCAGGACCGCCTCCCCGGCACGGAACCCGACGAAGCCGCGGAAGAATAAACCACGTCGCAACGTGCCCGGATTGCCAACGATTGGCGGGAATGCTAGAAAAAAACTGAACGAAGCCCCTTGGCATGGGTTTCCAAACGCCGACCGCGTCGAGGATGCGTAATGGAACAGCGGGTTCAGACATCGGCCGCCCCGGCGCTGGGACCGGCGACGGACGAGATGGAGCAGGCCCGCTACAACTGCGTGCTGCGCAGCATCTTCGGCGAAATCTTTGAAGTGGATTTCAGCGGCGACAGCTACCGCCTGATCCACATGGGCGACGTGCTCTTCTGCCCGCCGCCGCCCGGCATGGGCGTGGCCGCCACCCTGCGGGCCATTGCCGAGACGCTCATCCATCCTGAAGACCGGGAAATTTTCCTGCACCTGCTCAATCCCAAGACCCTGCACCAGGGAGAAAGCCTCAAACAGGGCTATGCTTCCGGCGACGTGCGCAAAAAATGCCGCGACGGGCAATACCGCTGGGCGCGCTTCACGGTCTTTCCCTTGGCCTGCGCCGCTTCCGGCCGCCCTCTGCATATGATCTGCGTGCAGGATGTAGACGAACAGAAACGCGCCGTCGGCCTGGCCCGCGAAAACGCCCTGCTCCAGCGTCGGCGGCTGGACGAGCTGCGTTACAAGGCCGTGCTGGACCACACCAATACCCTGGTGTTCGAATGGCGCGACAATCAGCCCACCTACACCTCGCCGCACATTCCGCAACTGCTGGCGGGCGATTACAACGGCCGCTGGCTTTTTGACGTCTGGCGCGAGGACAATGTGCTTTCCCCGGAGGACGGGGGGATCTTCAAGGACTGCCTGAACGCGCTGGAACAGGGCGCCTCCTCGGGCGAGATGACCGTGCGCCTGCGCCGCCGGGACGGGCGCTTCATCTGGTGCAGGGTCACCTATACCTGCCTGACCGACCCGGACCTCGGCATCCGCTACATCGGCACCATCAACGACGTGGACGAAGTCACCCGGGCCACGCAGGCCCTGCGCTTCAGGGCTGAATACGACCCCCTGACCGGCGCGTACAACATGCAGACCTTTTTTGAAAAGGCCGACCTGCTGATCCGCCAGGGCGACGGGCCGCGGCATATCGTGCGTTTCGACGTGGCGGGCTTCAAAGGCATCAACGAAATGTTCGGCCTGGAGGAAGGCGACCGCCTGCTGCGGGCCATCGCCCATCTTGTGCGCGAACAGATCGACAAACGGCTGGAAACCTTCGCCCGCCTGTCCGGCGACGTGTTTGTGGCCTGCCTCGCGGGCGACCGCGAGCGGGTCCGACATTTTGTGGGCTGGCTCTCGCGCCAGTTGCGCGAATATACCCAATCCTACCGTGTCATGCTCTTTTTCGGCATCTGCCCGGTGGAAAAACGCAGGACCCCGGTGCACGTGCTCTGCGACTGGGCCCATCTGGCCCTGAAAACCGTCAAAGGCAGCGATCTGACCAACTACGCCTTTTACGACGGCGAGTTGCGCGCCCGGCTGCTGGATGAAAATAATATCAAGGACCAGATGCACGAGGCCCTGGAAAAAGGCCAGTTCGTGCTCTACCTCCAGCCCAAGGTGGAGATTTCCAGCGGCCGAATTGTGGGGGCCGAGGCCCTGGCCCGCTGGCAACACCCCACGGACGGGCTGATCCTGCCGGGCCGCTTTGTGCCGCTGTTCGAACGCAACGGCTTCATCGTCCGTTTTGACGAGTACATCTGGGAACAGACCTGTAAAATGCTGCGCCTCTGGCTGGACAAGGGCTATCGGCCCACGCCCGTGTCCATTAACGTCTCCCGCATGCACTTCAACGACGACCGTTTCTGCGGCAAGCTGCTGACCCTGACCGACAAATACCGCCTGCCCCGGCACCTGCTGGAACTGGAACTCACGGAAAGCGCCTTTTTTGAAAGCGAAAGAACCCTGATCCGGGTCATGAACGACCTCCAGGAACAGGGCTTCGTCTTTTCCATGGACGATTTCGGCACGGGCTATTCCTCCTTGAGCACCCTGCGCGCCCTGCCCTTCAACATCGTCAAGCTGGACCGCACCTTCATCAGTGACGGCACGGACAATGAACGCGGCCAGATCGTAGCCCGCAACACCGTCACCCTGGCCCGCCAGCTCAAGATGAAAATCATCGCCGAAGGCGTGGAAACTGTGGAGCAGGCGCGCTTTCTGCTCAGCATCGGCTGCAATTACGCCCAGGGCTACTATTACGCGCGCCCGGTGGATCCCGAAGAATTCGAGGTGCTCAGCTTTGTGCAGGAAAAGGCCTTCTGGGTGGACCCCAGCCTCCAGGAGGAAGCCCGCCGCCTGAACCTGCCCCTGGGCTTGAACGCTCCGGACCGGGAATACTGAACCGCCGCATTGCCGGAAGCTTTTCCTGATCCGTGCGCCTCTCGGAAAGGCCGTCGGGGGGCAACGCCGCTCCCAATTCATGCCCGCCCCCCCATTGAACACCGCCCTCGTGTGGCGATTTTCCACGCCTTCGTCCCGTGGGCTTGTCCCTCGGCAATGCTTGACAGCGCAGGCCAAAGCATATATCAACTTATCTAGATATTGTGATGAGAAACGGAAAGCGGTGTAAATCCGCTACGGACGCGCCACTGTAACCGGGACAAACCCAACCGAAGCCACTGTTCGACACGGACGAACGGGAAGGCAAGGCGAGCACGGGCCGGAAGTCAGGAGACGACTTGTCACAATGGCCGCGATCGGTGCGGCACGGCAGTACTGTCTCGCGTATAGGCATTTGCCCGGACTGGAGCTTACGTTTGAAATTGCCGCCCAACGGCCCGGCATCTCCGCTGTTTTGCGTTCCACGGCCCACCGGCGGATGCGCCGTGCGGCAATTTCGCGGCGCGGATTTTCCTGAAAGCCCGCGCGGAGCGGTTTGTCCCGCACAAAGTCGGACCGCCCTCTCCGGATGCATCCCTGTATTCCGGCTCCGGACGCACGTGAAATGGACTGCCCTTTCAACTCTTTTGAAAGGAGCATCCCATGCGAACTCACATTCTCGGTTTCCCGTCCATCGGAAAACAGCGGGAGCTGAAACAGGCTCTCGAAGCCTTCTGGAAAGGCGATCTTGCCGCTGAAGCGCTTGCCGAAACCTGCACGGCGCTGAAGAAACGCCATTGGCGCATCCAGCAAGACGCCGGTCTTGACTATGTGACCACAGGCGATTTTTCACTCTATGACCGCATGCTGGACATAACCCGCATGCTCGGCGCAATACCTCCCCGCTTTGCCCCCTGCCTCAAGGACGCGCACCCGGATCTGTATTTCAGCATGGCGCGCGGCGATGCGCGGCGCAACATCCCGGCCTTGGAAATGACCAAGTGGTTTGACACCAACTACCACTATCTTGTGCCGGAAATCGATGCCGATACGCCCTGGCATCGCGAAGAGCACCCGCTGGTCGCGGATACAAGGCTGGCCGGGGAACTCGGCTTTTCGCCGAAACCGGCCCTGATCGGTCCGTTCACCTGGCTGGCCCTGGCAAAAGCCCGCAACGGCGCGCGCAAGTGGGAGCGTCTGGACGCGGTTACGGCCGCCTATGCCGACCTTTTTACGCTTCTTGCGCCCTTGTGCGACCGCATCCAGGTTGAGGAACCCGTGCTCTGCACGGAACTTCTGCCGCAAGAGGCGAGCGTGGCTTTTCGGGAGGTCTACGCGGCCCTGAACGCGGCCGGCAACGGCAAGCTCATGCTGACGACCTATTTCGGCCCGCTCTGCCGGAATCTGGATCTAGCCCTCGCTTCCGGCTGCGCAACGCTGCATGTGGACATGGTGCGCGGCAGGGAACAACTGGATGCCGTTCTGGACAAGCTCCCCGCCGACACGGCGCTTTCGCTCGGCGTGGTGAACGGACGCAATATCTGGAAAAGCGATTACGCCCAAATCCTGCCCCTTGTCACGCGGGCCGTCGCCGCGCTCGGCACGGAACGGGTTTTGCTGGGATCAAGCTGCTCGCTGCTGCACTGCCCTGTGGACCTGGAGAAAGAAACAACCCTGCCGGAGCACATCCGGAACCGCATGGCCTTTGCCGTGCAGAAGTGCGCGGAGCTGACCGACCTGCGAAACATCGCGGAAAACAGCGACCACGCGGCCCTGGCGGCCAATGCCGCCGTATTGCGGGCGGCTGCCGGGCATGCCGACAGCCGCATTGACGCCGTGCGCCGACGCGCGTCCGCCGTCACGCCGGACCAGCTTTCCCGCCGCTCGGCCTATCCGCAACGGCATGCCGCGCAGTCCTGGCTCAACCTGCCCCCGCTGCCCACCACGACCATCGGCTCCTTCCCGCAGACCGCCGCCATCCGTAAAACACGCCTGGACTACAAGCGGGGCGACATGCCGGAAGCGGACTATCTGGCCGCCATCAGACAAGAAATCAAAAACTGCATCGCAAAGCAGGAGAAACTGGGCCTGGACGTCCTTGTGCATGGCGAGGCTGAACGCAACGATATGGTGGAATATTTCGGCCAGCAGCTCGGCGGCTTCTGCTTTACGCAGAATGGCTGGGTGCAGAGCTACGGCAGCCGCTGCGTAAAGCCGCCCGTCATCTACGGCGACGTGTACCGCAAGCGGCCCATGACCGTGGACTGGATTCTCTACGCGCAGTCGCTCACGCAAAAACCGGTCAAGGGCATGCTGACCGGCCCGGTGACGATTCTCTGCTGGAGCTTCGTTCGCGAGGACCTGGAACGCGGCGAAGTCTGCAAACAGATCGCCCTGGCTATCCGCGACGAAGTGCTGGATCTGGAAAAGGCGGGCATCCGCATCATCCAGATCGACGAAGCGGCCCTGCGGGAAGGCATGCCCCTGACCAAAGCTGCGGCGGAAGACTATCTGCGCCGGGCGGTGGACGCCTTCCGTCTGGCCGCGTCCGGCGTGGAGGACGCCACACAGATCCACACCCATATGTGCTACAGCGAGTTCAACGCCATTCTGCCCTGGATCGCCCAAATGGATGCGGACGTCATCAGCATTGAATCCAGCCGCAGCGGCATGGAACTGCTGGAAGCCTTCACCGCGTTCCACTATCAGGGAGAAGTGGGGCCGGGCGTGTACGACATCCACAGCCCGCGCATCCCTGGCGTGGAGGAGATGACGGATCTCCTGCGCAGGGCCTTGCGCCACATTCCCAAGGAACAGTTGTGGGTAAATCCCGATTGCGGCCTGAAAACCCGCCAGTGGGACGAGGCATATCCTTCTCTTGAGAATATGGTCGCCGCCGCTTTGCGGGTACGTGAAAGCCTGCGCTGACGCGTACCGGACGGGTCGAAACCTGCCTGTCCCATAGATTGGTAAGGAAGTGCTGATTACTGAGGATGTTGTTCTTTGCCGAGGGCGACGGAGCGGGCCTGACGCGGGCAGAGGGCAAAAAGACCGGTAGTCAGCGCTTCCTTAAAACGGAAGACGCAGCAGACGCAGACTGTCGGGCTGGATATAGAGCAGACGGCCCTGGCTCACGGCCTCGGGCCGGGTGACGAAACTGTCCTTGCGGATGTTCAGAATGGCTTCGGCCTCGTGGCTGCAATCAAAGAGGTGCAGGATTTCATCGTTCATGTGGTCGGCGGTGGTCCAGTGGCGGTTCACCGGCGGGCCCTCCGGGGTCAGGCTGCGCAGAAAGCGGAAAATGACCGCGCGGCCGCGCTCCGGCGCGAGCCATTCCCGGCAGGCCCGCCAGAGCTCGTCCACTGTGGGCTGCTCCTCCGGGGCAAAAGGCCTGCGCACCTCCAGGGGAAAGGCGCGGCTCTGCGCCCGCAGCATGCCGTCCACCAGATTGAGATAATCTGTTTCCTGACCCAGCACGGCCCTGAAGGCCTCGGGCGCGCCTGCCAGGGCCAGCAGGGTTTCGTTGAGAATGTCCCGCGCCTTGAGCACCCGGATGCCGTGGGTCAGGCGCAGAGCGTTAAGTACCGCGTAAATGGCGCAGAAGGTATCCAGTTTGCCCTGATAAAACGGTTTGACCATGCAAGCCTCCGCGCATTGTTATGCCCGCAAGCCTAGGGGGGGGTCAAGGCGGACATGCCGCGCGCCCCGAGCTTTCCCGGCCTGTTTTCCTTTACAAGCCTGGTGCGCGCATGTATAAAAGGACATTCATCAACTATATCACAATACCTTGATATGCAGATATTAACCAATCCCCAAGAATTGGCGGCCCAATGCCGGGCTTGGCACGCCCAAGGCGAGGATATCGCCCTGGTTCCCACCATGGGTTATTACCACGCCGGGCATGAAGACCTGATGGTCCACGCGCGCGGCCTGGCCAAGCGCCTGGTGGTCAGCCTGTTCGTGAATCCCGCGCAGTTCGGCCCCGGCGAGGATCTGGAAGCCTACCCCCGCAACGCCGAGCGCGACGCCGCCATTGCCGAAAGCCACGGCGCGGACGTGCTCTTCATGCCCGAGCCGGGTTCCATGTACGCGCCGGACCACGCCACCTGGGTGGAGGTGCCGGAACTGGCGAAAGGCCTCTGCGGCCAGAGCCGGCCCATCCATTTCCGGGGGGTCTGCACCGTGGTGCTCAAACTTTTTATGCTCACTCGGGCCGATGTCGCCGTATTCGGCCAGAAGGACTGGCAGCAGCAGGCCATCATCCGCCGTATGGTCCGCGACCTCAACGTGCCCACGCGCATTGAGGCCCGTCCGACGGTGCGCGAGGCCGACGGTCTGGCCCTGTCCTCCCGCAACGTCTATATGACCGCCGCGGAACGCGCCCAGGCCCCGGAAATCCGCGCGGCCCTGCTCTACGCCCAAAAGCTGACGCAGGAAGGCGAAACCAGCGCGGCCCTGCTGCGCGAGGCCGTGCTGCGGCGCTGGGCCGAGCGCCTGCCTCTGGGCCGTCTGGACTATCTTTCCATTGTGCATCCCGAATCCATGGCTCAGCTCAACGAGGTAAACGGCCCGGCCCTGATGGCCTGCGCGGTGCGCATGGGCAAGGCCCGGCTCATTGACAATATTCTGCTGCGTTCATAAGACGACATTCCATTTCGCAAGGAGACGACAATGCAAACCAAGGGCAAATACTTTTTCACCTCCGAATCCGTGACCGAGGGACATCCCGACAAGGTGGCCGACCAGATTTCCGACGCCGTGCTGGACACCCTGCTGGCCCAGGACTCGGAAGCTCACGTGGCCTGCGAAACTCTGGTGACCACGGGCATGGCCGTCATTGCCGGCGAAATCAGCACGCGCGGCTATGCGGACCTGCCCAAGGTGGTGCGCGATACCATCAAGAACATCGGCTATAACAGCTCGGAAATGGGCTTTGACTGGCAGACCTGCGCGGTGATCTCCTCCATCGACCATCAGTCGCCGGACATCGCTCAGGGCGTGCTGCGCACCAAGCCCGAAGACCAGGGCGCCGGCGACCAGGGCATGATGTTCGGCTACGCCTGCAATGAAACCGCCACCCTGATGCCCGCGCCCATCTACTGGGCCCACCAGCTTTCGCAACAGCTGGCCCGCGTGCGCAAGGACGGCATCGTGGACTTCTTCCGCCCGGACGGCAAAACCCAGGTCTCCTTCGAGTATCAGGACGGCAAGCCCGTGCGCATCAACAACGTGGTGGTTTCCACCCAGCACGCGGCCGGCGCCAGCCAGGGCGAAGTGGCCGAAGCCGTGAAAAACGAGGTCATCCGCCCCATTCTTGGACCCTCGGGCTATTTTGACGAAAAGGACTGCGAAATCTTCATCAACACCACGGGCCGCTTCGTGGTGGGCGGCCCCATGGGCGACTGCGGGTTGACCGGCCGCAAAATCATTCAGGATACCTATGGCGGCAGCGGCCATCACGGCGGCGGCGCATTTTCCGGCAAGGACCCTTCCAAGGTGGACCGCTCCGGCGCATATATGGGCCGCTACATTGCCAAGAACGTGGTGGCCGCCGGTCTCGCGCCGGTCTGCGAAGTGCAGATCGCCTATTGCATCGGCGTGGCCCAGCCGGTGAGCGTGCTGGTGTCCTCTCAGGGCACGGGCGACATCCCGGACGAAATCCTGACCAAGGCCGTGCGCGAAGTCTTTGACCTGCGCCCCTATTTCATCAGCAAGCGCCTGAACCTCAAGCGCCCCATTTACGCCAAGACCTCCTGCTACGGGCATTTCGGCCGCGAGCTGCCGGAGTTCACCTGGGAAGCCACGGACGCGGCGGCCGACCTGCGCACCGCCGCCAAGGTTTAGCGCGGCGTCATACGTCTGCTTTGATGGCTGGGGCTACGCCTTTCAGCTCCCGGCCGGATTGAAAAATTGAAAAAAACATCCGCGGGTCAGGGACGGCATTCTTCGCCGCCCCTGACCCGCGGATGTTTTTCCATATTAGAGCATTTCAACGTTGAAATGCTCTAAAAAGCAACAAAACGCTTTTCCCGCAGGACGCTCCGGCCCCACGTCGACGCCGGTCCCTCAACGCCCCCTCTTCATACGCCGTCTTTCGTTCCTGGAACGGCTACGGCCACTTTATTTTCCAGCCACAGCAGCAGATGGTTCGCCCCTATGGCCAGGCAGGCGGAAAGCAGGGCACCCCACATGATTTTATACATATTCATGGAGCGCAAGCCGTCAAACAAAATGCTGCCCAGGCCGCCCGCATTGATGGTCGCGGCGATGGTCGCTATGCCGATGGTCGAAACGGCGGCAAGGCGGAGTCCGGCGAAGAGGGGATTGAGCGACAGGGGCAGGCGGATTTTGTACAGCACCTGCAACGTGGACATGCCCATTCCGGCGGCGGCCTCGAGCACCGCCGGGTCCACCCCGCGCAGACCGGCAAGAAAATTGCGCAGCAGCACATATTGATTGTAGAGGATGAGAACAATGATCGCCGTGGTCGTCCCCAGGCCGGTGGCGGGAATGAGGATGGCGAACAACGCCAGGCTGGGAATGGCGTAAATCACGGAAAAGAGGTTTACCAGAAAGGCGGACCAGACCTTCGAATACATGGCCGTCACGGTCAAAACCGCCGCAGCAGCCAGCGATAGCCCGAGAACAACGGCAACCATCCACAGATGCTCGAGAAATGCCCGGCCAAGCGTGGCGTATTGGCTGAACAGATAGTCAAGCATCGGCAAAACCTACCCAGAGCCGTTGCTGCTGCCGCGCGGAGCCGACAAGGGAGGCCACAAAGTCATCGGCCGGTTCCCGGATGATATTCATCGGCGTGTCGAACTGGCAGACTTTGCCCTGGTTCATCACAACCACTCTGTCTCCCAGCTTGACGGCCTCGGCAATATCATGGGTGACAAAAAGGAATGTTTTTTTCAGGCCGCCGTGCAATCGGAGCAATTCATCCTGAAGACTGTTCCGGGTTATGGCGTCAATGGCACCGAACGGCTCATCCAGAAGCATGATCTTGGGGTCCACCGCCAGCGCGCGGGCAAGTCCGACCCGCTGCTGCTGGCCGCCGGAAAGTTGTCCTGGGTAACGGGCACGGAAGAGGTCCGGCTCGAGGCCAACCAGACGCAGCAGTTCCTCCACCCGCGCCGCGATGCGCCGCCGGTCCCACCCGAGCAGCTCGGGGACCGTCGCGATGTTCCCGGCCACGGTCATGTGAGGGAACAGGCCCGCCTGCTGGATGACGTAACCGATGCGCCGCCGCAGCTTGATCACATCGACATCCCGCGCGTTCTCGCCGAAAAGATAAATGGACCCGGTGTCCGGTTCATACAGCCGATTCACCATTTTCAACAGGGTGGTTTTGCCGGAGCCTGACGACCCGAGAATGGTGATGAACTCCCCCTCGTTAATGGAAAGATGCACATGATCGACGGCAAACGGCCCGGAGCGGCCGAAACGCTTGCTGACGCCGTCAAATAAAATGGCGCATCGGCTCACCGCCCTTCTCCGCCGGGTTGCGGCCGTATCCCGAGGTAGAACTCCTTCGCCACATCCGCGATCTCCCTTTTGTCCACATCCACTTTGGCGTTGAGCGCGGTCATGGTGCCGGTGTCAAGAGAGGCGCTTACCCGGTTCAGGATACCCGCAATGTCGGGATGCGCCGCCAGCACGTCGGCACGAATGACCGGAGCCAGGTAATACGGCGACCACATGTGCTTGTCGTCCCGCAGAAGCGTGAATTTTTTGGTGTCCGCCAAACGGCCCTCGGTGGTATAGGCGGGAACAAGGTCAGCCTCATCATCCAGCAGAACCTGATACTTCAGGCCGTTGTCGAAAACCCGCGAAGACTTCCAGCGGAACGGCCCGTACACCTGCTCCAGGCCGGGCAGGCCGTCGGCGCGCTGGTCGAACTCTCCCTGGGATGCGAAGCGGATCTTGTGGGCATTCCGTTGCAGATCGGAGATGGTGGCTATGCCGAACTCCCGGGCCACGGATGTTTTCAGGGCCAGGCCCTGGCTGTCGTTGGCGCGGGACGGCTCAAGCCAGACAAGGTTGAAGCGCCGGGCATACTCCCGTTTGACCGTTGCGTATACCTGCGCGGGGTCCGCCATGGCTTCCATTTTCAGCACCGTCAGCAGGCCCGTCCCGGTGTATTCCGGATAGAGGTCAATCTCGCCGTTCATAATGGAGGCATGCACCACCGATCCCGCAATAGTAAAAACGCGCTTTACCGTATATCCGGCGTCTTCAAGGGCGAGGGCATACAATTCGCCGACGACCAGGTTTTCCGTAAAATCCTTGGTTCCGACCCTGATGGCCGTCCCTTTTGTCTCGCCGCCGCACGAGAACAGCAGCATCCCCGCCGCCAAAATTCCCATTGCCGCCATGACGGCCTTTTTCCAGGTTTTCATGCTTTCTCCCGCTCTCATGCCTCTCTGTACCGGAACAGCGCTTTGTCCAGGACGGCGAACGTCAATCCGCCGGCCAGCGAGAGAACCGCCACGGAGAAACCGCCGATGAGAAGCAGATCGATTCTGTTCAAACCAAGACCGGTAAAAATAATTTCGCCCAGCCCTCCGGCGCCGATTTTCGCCGCAAGGGTCGCACTCGCTATTATTTCAATGACAGCGATTTTCACGCCTGTCAAAATCATGGGCATAGCCAGGGGAAAACGCACTCTCCGCCAGACCTGCCGCCGGGTCATGCCCAGCCCCGCCGCTGTTTCCAGCATACCTTGCGGCACCCCGTCCAGACCGGCAACGGTGTTCAGCAGGATGGGCGGTACGGCCAACAACACAAGCGCGGCGGTCGCGGGCATGAATCCCGTGCCCATGACAGGAATAAGCAGAAAAAGCACCGCCAGGCTCGGAACGATGCGAAGCGTCTGGAACACGGCGAGCAGCGCTTTTTTCAGACCGCCATACCGCACGCACAAGTATCCTCCGGGGACGGCAATGAGCAGCGCCACGGCGAGAGACGCCGCGCTGATCAGCACATGCTCCCGCACGGCGGACCAGAAAGCCGCGCTGTTGGCCATGAAGTATGCGATTATCGCCTGACGCATGCGGGCCTCAATGTCTTTTGGCGAAAGACCGCTTCGCCGTGGTGCATTGACAAGTATGCCAAAGTCGTCTTTGTCCGGCGTTCCGGCTTGCCGTTCCCATTGAGAAATACTTTTTACTCTTCTTTTTGCGGATCAATTTCACTATAGGGCAGATTACCTTTGAAACGCTTTCCGTTTCAAAGGGTTCATTCCGGCAAAAAGCTCGGTTATCACTGCTGCCGATCCCCGTATGGCTCCGTTGTCGCCAACGGGGACTGCCCATCAGGCTGCCTTCGGTCGCTTTGCCGGAATCCACGCCGCGTTGCTCTCAATGCCT
>OMGS01000389.1_pt1 | contig 27818 bp, 24 predicted proteins | sample 1646081 | NCBI WGS metagenome assembly OMGS01 (sample SAMN05578591, study PRJEB25193) | human gut metagenome | biome: Human Microbiome; feature: human-associated habitat; material: feces | host: Homo sapiens | place: USA:Birmingham | reverse complement strand
CCTGTAGCCCAAAGGGCGTACAGGCATCAAGAGCAACGCGGCGTGGATTGCGGCGAAGCGACCGAAGGCAGCCCGAAGGGCTGTCCCCGTTGGCGACAACGGAGCTATACGAGGAACGACAGCAGCGATAACCGCGTTTTTCGCCGGAATGCCAACTTTGAACGTTGTAAAAGTTCAAAGTCAATCTGCTCTAGTCAAAGTCGGCCAGCAGCGCGCCCAGATGCAGGCATTCCAGCGGGCTTTCACAAAGTTTGGCCTTGAGCCGGGCCTGGGCCTCCTGCAAATGCGGAGAGGAAACGCCGTTGCGGATGGAACTGTGCGCCTCCAGAAAGGCGGCCAGCCAGTCGCAGATCTTGAGCATCTGGCCGTCCTTGGGGTCCAGGGCGTCGGCGTTGCAACTACGCTGAAGGGTCTCAAAACCATCCACTTTGATGATATTGCCGCCCTCCCGGTGGCATTCCTGAAATTCCGAGCCTACGCCCAGACCCAGATAGTAGGAAATCCGTTCCACCAGGGGTGCGAAGCCCTCGTCGCGCAGGGGGCGGAAAATGCGCCGCTCCAGTTCCGCTTCCTCGTATTCTTTGAGGATCAGGGGCAGGCTGGCCACGGACTGCTTGACCGGGGAAATGATGTCGCGGGTCAACAGTTCGGGCAGGTCGTGGAACAGGCCGCAGAAGAAATTGTTGTTGGCTCTGGCCGTGCAGGCGTCCACCGAAAGGCTGAAGAAGTAGGCGAAGGTCGCCACAATAAACATGTGCCCGAGCACCGAAGTGGCCGGAATGCGCGGAGCCTGCGTCCAGCGGATCTGGAAGCGCAACTGCCCGCAGAGATTGGCAAAACGGGCCAGGGCTGTGTTGGGCGTGAGGATGGCCTCCATTCCCTCCAGATCACGGAAGGTATCCAGACGCTCCACAAAGGAGTCGTCGATCTCGTCCATTTCATCGTCAAAACCGTTGAGCGGCTTGATGAGATGGAATTCCCATTGCGAGGCATAGAGATGGGCCGCGGTGAGGATACGCCGGGCCGGGCCGCTCTCGTCGCCCGTGAGGTGCCAGGCGCGCATCCGTTCCCAGAAATTTCCCAGCGGGGAGAGCACCGGCTCAAGCCGGGCCAGCACATGTTCGGTGAGCTGGCGGAAGTGAGCGGGATTTTCCTTGATTTTGTAAAAGACCGGCGGCTTGATGTCCGTGATGATCAGGCGATAGAAATAGTCGAACAGACCGCCTTCAATGATGTCGCGCGCCAGGGTCAGACGTTGCCCGTCCGGCAGCGTGCGGGAATTTTCATGCCAGAGCACGCAGGCCAGCAGCATTTTATGGGCCTGCTTGTCGATTTCCAGCAGTTCCGCGGGGCGCAGCTTGTCGTTCCAGCGCAACAGGTACGCGCCGGAAAAGATCAGTTGCAGCAGGCTCTTGCGAATGACCGGCATACGGTATCCTCAACTAAAGACGCGCACGGCGGCGGGGCGTGGTGCGGGCCGCCGCTGTGGGTCTTAAAAAGTAATGGCGAAAGTATAGGGGCATGTGCTACAAAGCTCAAGCGCTGCGAAGCCGACGGAAAATCTCTGTCAGGCACGGATAGCGCTTGACACGTCCCGGCCTTTGGCGTATCAAATCGACCTTTGCAGTGATCCTGCCGCCACCCCCCGTTAGACGGCGCGACGCTGGACGAATTTTTTTCAGCCTGACGGCTGCCGTATATTTTTTGCTGCTTATTCCAGCAGACCCTGAGGAGTTCATTCTGATGAAGACGTTCAGCCCTACCCCCAAAGACATCGACCGCCAGTGGTTTGTGGTTGATGCCCAGGATCAGGTTCTTGGCCGTCTGGCCAGCCAGATTGCCCATCGCCTGCGCGGCAAGCACAAGCCTGAGTTCGCCCCGCATATGGATAACGGGGATTTCATCGTGGTGGTCAACTGTGAAAAGATCAAGGTGACCGGCGCGAAAATGACCGACAAGAAATACTACCGGCACTCCGGCTGGGTGGGTGGCCTCAAGACCACGACCCTGGGCGATGTGCTGGCCGACAAGCCTTCGCGTGTTCTGACGGCCGCCGTGCGCGGCATGCTGCCCAAGAACCGCCTGGGCCGCGCCATATTGAAGAAACTCAAGGTTTATGCCGGGCCCGAGCATCCGCACATGGCCCAGAATCCCCAGCCGCTGACCCTGCCTTACTAAGGAGTGCACGCCATGAGCGAGAAATTTGAATACGGCACCGGACGCCGCAAGACCGCCACGGCCCGTACCCGCATTTACGCCGGTTCGGGCGGCATCACGGTTAACGGGCGCTCCTTTGAGGAGTATTTCCCCCGCAAGACCCTGCAGATGATCATCCGCCAGCCCCTGGTGCTGGCCAAGCTGGCTGAAAAGCTGGACGTGCGCGTCAATGTGGCCGGCGGCGGCGTGACCGGTCAGGCCGAGGCCGTGCGCCACGGCATTTCCCGCGCCCTTCTGCTGGTGGACCCGGCTTTGCGCCCTGTGCTCAAGAAGGCCGGTTTCCTGACCCGCGACGCCCGCAAGAAGGAACGTAAAAAGTACGGTCTGCGCGCGGCCCGCGCCCGGTACCAGTATTCCAAGCGTTAATCCGCCTTTTATTCCGGAAATCCCTCCTGCCGGGGATTTCCGGAATATATCTGCGCGACAAGCGGGCCGTCCCATGCGGCCCGCTTTTTTTGTAGCTATTGTTCCGCGCGAGGAACCATGATGCCCGGCCATTCCCAAGCATCCGGACCCTATCCGGCACCGGAAGGATCGCCTGTTGCGCCTTCCCCCATCGACTACACCTACACCCACGCCGAAACCCTGGCGACCACCGGCTATTTCTCCTGCGAACCGCCGTCCTCCCTAAGTCTGGAGGCGGCCTTGGAACGGCTGGAGGCAACACCCTTGGACGACTTTCTGCACCAGCATCTTCTGCGGGTTCTGAGTAAGAAAAGTCCGGGCGAGCTGCGTTCTCTGGCCGCAACCTGCTATGACGCCGCCGCCGATGTTTTCATCAGACCCGCCCTGGCCGGTCTGCTGCTGGAATGCGCCTTGCTGCTGCCCGCCTGCCGGGAAGTGTACAATGGCTTTCCCGCCGACGCCGCCGCGCGGCTGGCTCCAGCCAGCCCGACAGTCTACCTGCGGGCCGCGCTTCAATCCGACCGGGAGGCCGCCGCAGCCTGGAGCGCTTTGTTCCGCGCCAATATCTGCGGCCATCATCCGCTTCCCCGGCCGGACGAGGCGGACATCCCCCCGCTGTTTTGCCCGCGAGAATTGGCGGCAAGAGCCGAGGAACTCGCGTCGCGCGCCGATATCTTGGCCCGCGAACATGCCCGCTGGAAAAGCGAAGACTGGGAGCCTCGGGAACGGCCTCCGGCCAAGGAAACTTTTTTGCGCGCCCTGGACGCCCTGATGGAGGCGGGCTTCATCGCCGGACCGGAAATGCGGCATGAAGCCTCGCTTTCGCCCATTGCCCTGCTGCGCTCCTGGCAGGTGGACATCAGCGTGCGCAACAGCCGTCTGAACCACAGTCTGCGCGGCCAAGCCACGGCCTATGGCCGGGGGCTTTCGCTGGCCCAGGCCCGCGCCTCTTACGCCATGGAAATCGTGGAGCGGGCCAGCGCCTACGTCAGCGTGGGACCAGGCCAAGCCGGGATTGGCGGCGAAGTGCTGGACCGCAAGCTGCCCCTGTTGTTGATCAAAGCCCGTTATGCGGACCTCAAAGCGCAGGGAAGGGCGGTGCTTGATCCCGGACTGTTGCCTCTGGAGGCATCTTGTCCGGACGCGCCCCTGTACTGGCTGACGGCCCTTGCCGTGGACGGCGCGGAAGTGCTGGTTCCGGCCCAGGCCGTTTTTCTGTTCTGCAATCTGGACGAGCCGGGCCTCTTTCTAGCCGGGGGCTCCACGGGACTGGCCTCGGGCAACAGTCTGGACGAGGCCAAAGTGGCGGCAATCACGGAGATTCTGGAACGGGACGCCGAGGCCACCACGCCCTTCAGCCGGGCGCGCTGCTTTACTCTCAGAAGCCGCGACCAGCGCATTCAGAGCCTTTTGGAAGACTATGCCGCGCGCGGCATCCGCGTGCAGTTTCAGGACCTCACCACGGAACTGGGCCTGCCCGTGTACCAGTGTTTCGTCACGGCTCTTGACGGTACCGTGGCGCGGGCCACCGGCGCCAATCTGAACGGCGCGCGCGCGGCCCTGGCCGCCCTGACCGAAACGCCCTGGCCCTATGTCTGGGCGCGTCCGGCCCCTTTCGGCAAAGCATCCGGGCCAGGCCTGGCGGCGTTGCCCGAGCGCGTGCTGGAAGATCTGCCGGATTACAGCCTGCCGTCGGCCGAGGCCAATCTGCGCTTGCTGGAAAGCGTGCTGGCCGGGCACGGCAAAAGCCCGCTCTATGTGGACCTGACCCGGACGGATCTGAATCTGCCCGTGGTCCGCGTTCTGATTCCGGGTCTGGAGCTTACCGCGGAATGGGACAGTTTTTCGCGGCCGAGCCTCCGGCTTTTTGCGCGTTACGCGGCCATGTATAAATAACGCACTGATATCTCCGCTTTTTTTGTGAATTGCGACAAGAGGCCAAGTGGTCTATACTTGCTGTCACATACCTGTCACAGCGGCGGGAGGACTGCCGTTGCGGGCCGCTGAAACGGCCCGTGCAGGACTGTCGTGTCGTGAACCGCACAACCTGGAGGGTTAGGATGAAACTGGGCAAACATCTTGCGGTGCTGGCCGCGCTGACGCTTTCGCTGGGTTTTGGCGCGCAGGCCGCGTCCGCCGCGGACAAGGATCCCATTAAAATCGGCGTGTATCTGCCGCTGACCGGGCAGAACGCCTTCGGCGGCCAGCTGGAGCTGGAAGGCGTGCGCCTGGCCCAGAAGGAAATGCCCACGGTTCTGGACCGCCCCGTGGAGCTTGTGGTGGTGGACAACAAGTCCGACAAGGTGGAAGCGGCCAATGCCGTGAAACGCCTGGTGGAACGCGACAAGGTCGTGGCCCTTATCGGCACCTACGGTTCCTCCCTGGCCATGGCCGGCGCTGAAGTGGCCGAAAAGGCCAAGGTGCCCGGCGTGGGCACCTCCTGCACCAATCCTTTGGTGACCCAGGGCAAGAAATACTATTTCCGCGCCTGCTTCATCGACCCCTATCAGGGCGCTGCCGCGGCCACCTATGCCTATGAAAACCTGGGCCTTAAAAAGGCCGCCGTGCTTATGGACATGACCAACGACTATGCCGTGGGTCTCTCCAGCTTCTTCACCCGCTCCTTCAAGAAGCTGGGCGGCGAAGTGGTGGCCAACCTCAAATACAGCTCCGGCGACCAGGACTTCACGGCCCAGCTCACCGAGCTGATCGCCAAAAAGCCCGACATCGTCTTTATGCCCGCCTACTTCGCCGAAGGCGCCATCATCATGAAGCAGGCCCGCGAACTGGGCGCCACCTTCCGCCTGATGGGCGCTGACGCCATGGACAATCCCGACACCGTCAAGCTGGGCGGCAAGGCCGCGGAAGGCTTTTTGCACACCACCTTCCCCTATGATTCCAAGATGACCAACATGAGCCCCGAGGCCAAGCGCTTCACCGAGGCCTGGAAAAAGGCCTATCCCGACAAGGAAACCAACGTGAACGGCGCTCTGGGCTACAACTGCTACTTCCTGATCGTGGACGCCATCAAGCGCGCCAATTCGGCCGACCCCCAGGCCATTGCCAAGGCCCTGGCCGAAACCAAGGATCTGCCCACCGCTCTGGGCAAGCTCTCCATCAACAAAACCCACGATGCCGAAATGCCTGTGGGCATCATCGAATACAAGAATGGGCAGCGCGTCTATGTGGGCGAAGTGACGCCCAAGTAAAACGGTTGCAGTATCTGGGCCCCGCGGCGGCTTGCCGTCGCGGGGCCGCTGTCGTCTCTTTTTCCGCTGTGATCGCCGTTGACCCGAAGCCGGACCGCCAGTGTCCGGGCTTCGCGGCACGGCCGCGCCCAGAGGTGGCCCATGAGCCTTGAGATGTTTTTGCAGCACTGTTTCAACGCCCTGACCCTGGGCTCGCTCTATGCGCTGATCGCCATCGGCTATACCATGGTCTACGGCATCCTGCGCCTGATCAACTTCGCCCACGGCGACATCCTGATGGTGGGCGCGTATTTCGTCTTTTTCGGCACCTTCGCCTTCGGCTGGCCCTGGGGCGTGGCCGCCATCATGTCCATTGCCGGGGCGAGCCTGCTGGGCGTGATCATTGAGCGGGTGGCCTACCGGCCTTTGCGCGACGCTCCGCGCATTTCGGCTCTGATCAGCGCCATTGCGGTATCCTTTTTCATAGAAAGCCTCGCCGTGGTGGTCTTTACCGGACAGCCCAGGCCCGTGCTCCAGCCGGAGTGGCTGGTTTCGGAATGGCAGGTGGGCGGCCTGCGCATCCTGCGCCTGACGGCCTTCGTGCCGACCATGACCGCCGTGCTGGTGGGCATACTGCTCTACATCGTCTACCGCACCAAGCCTGGCCTGGCCATGCGGGCCATTTCCAAGGATATTGAGACCACGCGTCTGCTGGGCGTGCGGGTGGACAACATCATTGCCTTCACCTTCTGCATCGGCTCGGCCCTGGCCGCGGCCTCGGGCATCATGTGGGCCCTGCGGTATCCGCAGGTGCATCCCTACATGGGCATCATGCCCGGCCTGAAAGCCTTTATCGCGGCGGTGTTCGGCGGCATCGGCTCCATCCAGGGCGCGGTGATCGGCGGCGTGGCCTTGGGCTTTGTGGAAATCATGACCGTGGCTTTCATGCCCGAGCTTTCCGGATACCGCGACGCCTTCGCCTTTGTGCTGCTGGTGCTGGTTCTGCTGATCAAACCCACGGGCCTGCTGGGCGAACGCATGGAGGAGAAAATCTGATGCGCCTGAACCGCAGCACCCTCCTGAACATCGTGGCCATGTTCCTGCTGGGCTGTGTGCTCTGGCAGGCGGAAAGCTTTCTGGGCGACTACCAGATCTACATTGCCAAGCTGATCTTCATCAATATCATCCTGGCTCTTTCCCTGAACCTGATTTACGGTTTCACGGGCCTGTTTTCCCTGGGGCAGGCGGGCTTCATCGCCGTGGGGGCATATGTCTCGGCACTGTGTATCCTGCCGCCCGAGCAGAAAGAAATGATGTGGATTCTGGAGCCCATCATCTGGCCTTTCTCCGAGTTGTTCACTCCCTTCTGGACTTCCGTGCTGGCCGGCGGCTTTGTCGCCATGATTTTCGCCTTTTTCATCGCCGTGCCCGTGCTGCGCCTGGGCGACGACTATCTGGGCATCGCCACCCTGGGCTTTGCTGAAATCATCCGCGTGCTCATCGTCAACGCCACGGCCGTGACCAACGGTTCCCTGGGCATCAAGGGCATACCGAGCCACGCCACCCTGCTGGCCTGTTACGGCTGGACGCTGTTTACTCTTATTGTGCTGGCGCGTCTGGTCTTCAGCAATTTCGGCAACGTGCTGCGCTGCATCCGCGACAATGAAATCGCGGCCAGCGTCATGGGCATCAACGTCTTTCGCTACAAGGTGCTTTCCTTCTGTATCGGGGCCTTTTTCGCGGGCGTGGGCGGCGCGCTGCTGGGCAGCCATCTTTCCACCATCGACCCGAAGATGTTCAACTTTCTGCTGACCTTCAACGTGCTCATGTTCGTGGTGGCCGGCGGCCTGGGCTCCCTGACCGGCAGCATCCTGGGGGCCACGGTGATCACCATCCTGCTGGAATGGCTGCGGGCCATCGAGGAACCCATGAATCTGGGCTTCATCGAGCTGCCGGGCATTCCGGGCATGCGCATGGTGGTCTTTTCACTGGTGCTGCTGGCGATCATTCTCTATCGGCGCGAGGGCATCATGGGCACGCGCGAGCTGACCTGGACGAGAATTTTCGCCTTCCTGAGGAGGCATAAGGCATGAGCGGCTTTGCATTGCCCACGCCGCCCGACTATGAGGGCGCGCTGCTGCTGGCCCGCGACGTGACCATGCGCTTCGGCGGGGTGACGGCGGTGAGCGAGCTGACCTTGGCCGTCCCCCAGGGGGCCATCGCGGGGATCATCGGCCCCAACGGCGCCGGTAAAACCACGGTATTCAACGTGCTGAGCGGCTTCTACACGCCGCAGGAAGGCGACGTGATTTTCGCGGGCAAGAGCATCAAGGGGCGCAAACCCTATGATATCTGCCGCCTGGGCATGGCCCGCACTTTTCAGAACATCCGGCTTTCGCGCCAGATGACCGTGCTGGAAAACATCATGGTGGGTTGCCATGTGCGCCGCCATTGCCCCTGGTGGATGGCTCCCCTGGGCCTGCCCCGTTTCTACCGGGAAGAGGCGGAGATCGCCCGCAAGGGGCGGCTGCTGGCCGAGCGCGTGAATCTGGGCGACCAACTGGACGAAAAGGCGGGCAGCCTGCCTTACGGGGCCCAGCGCCGCCTGGAAATCGCCCGCGCCCTGGCCACCGAGCCGCGCCTTTTGCTTCTGGACGAACCGGCGGCGGGCATGAACCCTCAGGAAAGCCTGGATCTGATGCACTTCATCGGGCACATCCGGGACGAATTCAATCTGACGATTCTACTCATTGAACACGACATGAAGGTTGTCATGGGCGTGTGCCAGTATATCTGGGTGATGGAGTACGGCGCGCTGATCGCCCAGGGCGATCCCGAATCCGTACGCAACAATCCTGTGGTCATCCGCGCCTACCTGGGTGAGGATGTGGTGGTGCAACATGCTTGAAATACGTGATCTCCATGTGCGTTACGGCGGCATCCAGGCCGTGCAGGGCGTCAGCCTTTCCATTCCGCGCGGCAGCATCGTGACCCTGATCGGGGCCAACGGCGCGGGCAAAAGCAGCATCATCCGTTCCATCGCCGGTCTGAACAAGACCATCAGCGGCGAAATTCTTTTTACCCGGCATGAGGGCGAGGAGCCGGTGTCCCTGATGGGCCTGAAGCCCGAGGGCATGGTGCGCAAGGGTATTTCCCTTTCGCCCGAGGGCCGCCGCATCCTGCCGCATTTGAGCGTGGAGGAAAATCTCTATCTGGGCGCGTATTCCCGCAAGGAAAAGGACGAGATCGCGGCGGACCTGGAATGGGTTTACACCCTTTTCCCGCGCCTCAAGGAGCGCAGCTGGCAGAAGGGAGGCACCCTGTCCGGCGGCGAGCAGCAGATGCTGGCCGTGGGCCGGGCGCTCATGAGTCGTCCGGACCTGCTCATGCTCGACGAGCCCTCGCTGGGCCTTGCGCCCTTGCTGGTGCGTGAAATTTTTGAAATCATCAAACGGATCAACGCGGAAGGCAAAACCGTGCTCTTGGTGGAGCAGAACGCCTTTGCCGCGCTTTCCGTGGCCCATTACGCCTATATTCTGGAAGTGGGCCGGGTTGTGCTGGAAGGTCCGGGCCGGGAACTGCTGGAAAATCCCAAAGTCAAGGAAGCCTATCTGGGCGGCTGATGCGTGGGCGGCCAGAGCATTTCAAGTCTTGACTGTTCTGGGGGCTGTTTCTAAATTAGGATTTCCATTCTCTGCCAAGGGCACTAGTCGTTACCGCGCCGGTGGCTTGCTTGAGCCGTTCACGGCGAAGCCGTGTTACGGCTCACAAGGTTCGCCTACGGCTAAAGCTCCTTTATGCCGGGAGCGGCGGATACGGAGAATATCCATGAAAGATTTCTGCACCTGCGCGAACAAAGCCTGCCCTCTGCATCCTTCCAGGCATGATAAGGGCTGTTCTCCCTGTATTGAAAAGAATTTGCGTCTTCGGGAAATTCCCAATTGTTTTGTGAAGCTGGTCAAAGAGGATGTGGATCTCAACGCATCCTACACGCTTGAAACGTTCGCGGATGTGATCAGGCAAAGCAAACAAAATGCCTGAGGCGGCTCTTGGACGGCCTCTTGAAAATATGCCGCCCATCCCGCATCATGGTCATATCTTCATACATCACAGGAGCTGATCGGCATGGCTGAGAAAAAATACCGGCTTGTGACCCGCAGCGATTTCGATGGCCTTGTCTGCGCCGTTCTGTTAAAAGAAATGGACATACTGGACATCATCAAATTCGTTCATCCCAAGGATATGCAGGACGGCAAGGTGGAGATCACCGAAAACGACATCACCACCAATCTGCCGTACAATTCCAAGGCTCATCTGGTCTTCGACCACCACCTCTCGGAAACCCTGCGCCTGGGCGGCGCGCGGCCCGAGAATTACGTCATTGATCCCGAAGCTCCCTCGGCGGCCAGGGTCGTCTACGAATATTTCGGCGGGCGGGAGCGCTTTGTGGGCATCCCGCAGGAAATGATGCGCGCCGTGGACCAGGCCGACTCCGCCCGGTATTCCAGGGAGGACATCCTTGCGCCGGAGGGCTGGACCCTGCTCAACTATATCATGGACCCGCGCACCGGCCTGGGGCGCTTCCGCCAATTCCGGATCAGCAACTACGACCTGATGATGGAGCTTATCGAGCATTGCCGCACCAATCTCATTGAGGATATCCTGCAATTGCCGGACGTGAAGGAACGGACGGAGCTCTATTTTGAGCAGCAGCCCAAGGCCGCGGAGCAGATCAAACGCTGTTCCTCGGTGCACGGCAAACTGGTGGTGCTGGATCTGCGCGATGAGGATGTCATCTGGTGCACCAACCGTTTCATGATTTACGCGCTTTTCCCGCAGTGCAACATTTCCATGCATGTGCTCTGGGGCCTGAGAAAGCAGAACACGGTCTTTGCCGTGGGCAAATCCATTCTGGACCGGTCCAGCACGGTCAATATCGGTCAGGTCATGCTGGCCCACGGCGGGGGCGGGCATCTGGCCGCCGGAACCTGCCAGGTGCCCAACGAGCGGGCCGAGGAAGTGCTGCGCGAACTTGTGCCCGCCTTGCAGGGCTGAGCCGGAAAACCTCGGGTGTCCCGGCCTTTTGCCGGAATCCGCTGTTTTTTCCCCGCTTGCCTTGAGCGGCGGCAAAAACTACTATTCCCGGATGGAATGCGTCATGCCTTCCATCCGGTTGTGTTTTTACAGCCGGAGCAGACGCCCGCGCCCAGGCGCAAGAAAGCGCCCGGAGGCGGCGCAGCCGTGCCGTTGGCCCCAAATACGGGTATCGACAGCAGCGATAAACTATTTTTTTAGCGTTGCTGTCGGCATCCGTAAGGCTCGGAGACTTGCCAACGGTTGTCGCTTCCACGGTACGCGGGCTGCGTAGAATTTGAAATATTACATATTTCAAACGCAACATGCTGTAATGAGCGACCCTCCGGAAAAAATCCGCATCATGCGGAGACTGCCGGAAGACTTGAAACCAGTTTTCAGGAGTTTTCATGCGACATAGTATCTCCTTTCTGACAGCGGCGCTGTTCTGCGCGGCCGCCGTCCTGCTTTCCATCGGTCAGGCCTTTGCCGCCGGGCGCGCAGCCGCTGCCTCTTCCGTTTCGGCGAACGAGGTGCTGACCCGGCTGCCCAACGGGCTCACCGTCTATATTCTCAAGGACACGCGTTTCCCCCTGGTCTGCACCCGCTTGTATGTGCGCACGGGCTCGGCCAATGAAGAGCCGCGCCATGCGGGCATCAGCCATGTGCTTGAGCATATGGTCTTCAAGGGCACGGAGCACCGGCCCAAAGGCCAGGTGGCCCGTGAGGTGGAGGCCTTGGGCGGTTATCTCAACGCGGCCACCAGCTTTGACAAAACCTGGTATCTGACCGACATGCCCGCCGCGCACTGGCGCACCGGCATGGACGTGGTCAAGGATATGGCCTTCCAGGCCCAGCTCGATCCCAAGGAACTGGAAGCCGAGAAAAACGTGGTCATTTCCGAGCTCCAGCGCGGCGAGGATTCGCCCATGCGCAAGCTCTATGAAAACCTTCAGGTGGCCGGGCTCAAAAATACGCCTTACGGCCGTCCGATTATCGGCTATGTGGACACCATCAAGGCCATTACCGCCCAAGATCTGCGCGACTATGTCAAGCGCTGGTACCAGCCGCAGAACATGATGCTGCTGGTGGCGGGCGACATTGAGCCCGACGCGGTGCTGGCCTATGCCCAGAAGATTTTCGGCGGCCTGAAGAACGGCGGCGACCTGCCCGTGCCCCAGCCGCTGGACCTGTCCGGCGCGGCGGGTGGTCCGCGCGTGGAAGTGAGCCGGGGACCCTGGAACAAGGTTTATCTGGGCATTTCCCTTCCCGCGCCCGGCCTGCGCGACCTGCGCGCCGTGGATCTGGACGTGCTGAGCTATCTGCTCGGCGGCGACGGCACCTCGACCTTCTACCGCAAGTACAAGTATGAAAAACAACTGGTGGACGGCATCAGCGTGGACAATATGAGTCTGGCCCGCGCGGGCCTGTTGACCATCACCGCCCAGCTGGACGCCGACAAGCTGGAACCTTTCTGGCAGGAGCTGACCAGGGATCTGGCCGGATTGACGGCCAAGGACTTCAGCGCCGACGCCGTGCGCCGGGCCAAGTTCAATCTGGAGGACAGCATGGACCGGGCCGGGGAAACCCTCAACGGTCTGGCATCCTGGAAGGGAACCATCCAGTTTGATCTGGGCGGGGAGCAGGGGGAGCGCAACATGCGTTTCGCCCAGCGCAATGTGGATGAAAATCAGTTGCAGAATGCCGTCAGCCAGTGGCTCGTGCCGGAACGGGCGCGAGTGCGCGTGCTGGCACCGGAAGGCGCGGCCCTGCCCGACCTGGAAGCCGTGCTGCGGAAGAACTGGCCCGCCGCTGCGCATGCGCAAAGCGTGGCGGCGGCAGCTGTGGCCGCCGGAAAGCGCGAGGTGGTTCAACTGGGCCAGGGCCGCACCCTGATCATGATCCCCGACGCCACGGTGCCCTATATTTCCCTGGACCTGATGCTGCCCGGCGGCAACGCACTGCTCAAGCCCGAACAGCAGGGCTTGGCGGATCTGACCGCCCGCCTGCTCACCGACGGCAGCGGCAATCTGGATGCCCAGGGCGTGGAGCGCTATTTCGCGGAACGCGCGGCCTCCATTGCCGCCAAGGCGGGCCTGCAGACCTTCGGCATCTCCCTGACCGGGCCCTCGCGCTTCAACGCGGAGTATTTCAGCGCGCTGGGCGATGTGCTTGCCAAGCCGCGTTTCGAAACCAAGGAACTGCGCCGTGAGGTGGATAACATGAAATCCGCCATCCGCCAGCGCTCGGACAATCCTCTGGCCTATATGTTCTCCAAGCTGAATCCCTTCCTCTATCCCGGCGGACAGTCCTATGGCTTTGACGGCCTGGGCACGCCCCGGAGCCTGGACGGCTTTGACCGCAAAGACGTGCAGGCTTTCTGGGCCCGTCAGTCCGGCCAGCCGTGGGTGCTTTCCGTGGCAGGCAGCTTTGACCGCGAGGCCGTGCTGGCCTTCGCCCAGGGCCTGCCCGCGCCGGAAGGGGAAGGCTTGGCCGTGGCCGCGCCCGACTGGGGCAAGGACAGAGCGCTCAGCCTGAATCTGCCGGGCCGTAATCAGGCCCATCTCCTGCAGATCTTCAAAACCGTGCCGCCCACCCATCCGGACGCGCCTGCCCTGATGCTGCTGCAATCCGTGCTTTCGGGCCAGAGCGGCCTGCTGTTTGCCAGCCTGCGCGACGAGCAGGGCCTGGGCTATACCGTAACCGCCTTCAACCGCAGCATGCCGGAGACGGGCTTCATGGCCTTTTACATCGGCACCACGCCGGACAAGCTGGAGCAGGCCCGGCGGGGCTTTGCCGGGATCATTGCCGAAATCAAGGCCAAGCCGCTGCCCAAGGCCCTGTTGGCCGCCGGAAGCAACCGCCTGCTGGGCGAATACCTGCGCGAGAGGCAAAGCCTGGCGGACCGCGCCGGTGAGGCGGCCACGGATGCCGTGCTGCACTATCCCCAGGATTTCCAGAAGCAGTTGCTGGACAAGGCCGCCACGCTGGCCCCGGCTGATTTGCAGGCCGTGGCCCGCAAGTATCTGGAACCGGCCAATGCCTATGAGGTAACCCTGCTGCCGTAGGAGCCGCTCCCAACGTGCTTTCATTCTCTCCTGCGCGAGGCCCGTTCCATGCGAAGTTCGAATATGCTTTACCATGCGTCCTGCGCCGGAATTCGCTTTCTTGGGCAGGGAATGAAACTTCCAACCTAGAGCCATTTCACTTTGAAATTGCTCTGGCGGCTGCGTAAGCAGGCGCTCGCCACGAGCGTCAGCCGTTGGCGGCTATGCCGCCGTACGGACATCGAGAGCAGAGCGAGCGGCTTAAAAACTTTGAGAATGTCAATTCTCAAAGTTAATCTGCTTAGAATATCCCCGGCGTTCGCAGGTTTTGTCTGAACAGCGCCCCGTCGCGGTCAAGTTCGACCGGGACGGGGCGCTGTTGCGACTTTACAGAACGCGTCCGCGTGAGCTATCCATGAAAAATCCTTGGGAAATAGGGCAGGTTAACGTTGAAAGATCCCCTGCTCCGGTGCTCACTCGCGTGGCCGCCCGCGCCTGAGGCAAAGGGCTGAAACTCAGTCCCACCGGGCGTCAGCTATTGCCGCCGGGGCTTGCCTGAACCGTTCATGGCGAAGCCTGGCTGTAGCCGCAACGCGACAGACGAGGACAGCATTGCTGCGAATAACGACAACAGCCGGCTGAGGTCAGCGCCGGCTTTGAGAATGGCAATTCCCCAACTTGCTCTGTGCCAAAGGACATGGCATGCATCCTTGGTGATGACAGGAGATCCGCGTAATGCCCCTCTGCCTCTGGCGTCCGAATATCGCAACCGCCCTGGAATACGCCCGTGACCGGGCCCTTCCGGTCCAACTCACCTTTGACGGCCGTCCGCGCGAAGCGGGACCTCTGCTCTGCACCGTAACCTTTACCGCCCGCGACATCACGGTCCTGTCCACGGCGGAGCCCCTGATTCCCGCTGAACTGAAGGGCGGGGAGTGCCGCATCTATTTCAAGCCGGATATCGAGGCGAAGCCGGAAGAGGCCAGGGACGGGCAGGAAGAGAGCGGTAAGGCTGCCGTCGCGCGGCACGGTTTTTATTGCAACTGCCGCGTGCAGGACGTGCGGCGCGACGCCGGAAACGCCCTGACCGAGATCACGCTCAAGACGCCTTTCCGTTCCTTATGGCGGGAGTTGCGTCGGCACGAACGGCTGCGCCTGGGGCCGGGCATGCTCAAAAAATTCCGCTTCTGGTTCGCGCCCATGTTGCCGGAGCAGCGCGGCCAGGTGCAGATCTATATGAGCCGTTACAGCCAGGATCTGGAACGGAAAATACGCCTGATCGACGTCTCCGCCGGTGGTGCGTTCGTGCGGCTGGTCGATTACGATCTGCTCAACGACATTGATATTGATCAGAATACGCTCTGCCTGCTCTATCTGGACTGCAACGGCCCGGAAGGAGAGTCCCGCAAGTTTTTTCTGGCTGCCCACAGCGTGCTTGTCGGTCGGAATAAAAAGGACAGCGCTCTGAATCTGCATTTGCGTTTTGTGCGCTATCTGTCCGCAGCGCGGCGGGATGCCGTGCTGGACTGGCAGCCAGTGGGCGAGGAGGGCGTGCCCGGTCTGGACCTCTGGATCACGGCGCGGCTCGGCGGCCCGTCAGGGAGAGGAGCCGAAAGCCAGGCCGCCCCGGCGCGGTGAACCGGCGGGGGCGGCAAGATGCTCCTGCCCGGCATCGTCGGCGATGAAACCATCCGGCGCTACCTTTTGGAGGGCATGGCGGCCCGGCACTGTGGCCGGAGCGCTGACGGTCGTCGCCGTAGGGCCGTACCCTTAAAATTTATCTTTTAAATTCAATATGTTGCTACGAAGCAAGGAAGCCTTTTTTCGCGCCTCTGATTGACAGAAAGGGGCTGTTTTGACTATCTCTAGAGATACGGAAGCGCCCTTCGGGGCTTAATAGGGAATCCCGTTCAAATCGGGAGCGGACCCGCCGCCGTGCGCCGAACTGATGCCGCTTTTCCTTGCGCGCCACTGGATTCGCTCCGGGAAGGCCGAAAAGCGAGCCGGCAAGCCGGAAGACCTGCTTTCATTCATCGTCTTTGAGGACGGACCGCCGGCAACGGGGCTTTTGCCGTCAGGTCTTGCAGTGAGGATAAATGCGCTTCCTCCTCCGCCTGTGTTGCGGGCGGAGGTTTTTTATTCCATACAGCCCCTCCATGCCTGGAGTTTTTCATGCCCGCCAGTATTATGAAACGGGACGGTGCGTCCGTGCCCTTTGATTCGGTCAAGATTCTCAACGCCATCACCAAAGCCAATCAGGCTGTGGGCGGCGAGGACATGTCGCCCACGGACCTGCTTTTCGTCACCGAAAAAGTCTGCAGAAAGCTGGATGAGCGCAGCCTCCGCCATGTGGAAGAAATTCAGGACGTGGTGGAAGAAACGCTGATCCAGTACGATTACGCCAAAACCGCCAAGGCCTATATTCTCTACCGCGCGGAGCACGCCAAGATCCGCAACGCGGAATCCTACCTGATGGATATCTACAAAAAGCTGACGTACTCCCCGGCCATCCGGGAGGACATCAAGCGGGAGAACGCCAATATTGACGGCGACACGGCCATGGGCACCATGCTCAAGTACGGTTCCGAGGGCTCCAAATTCTTCATCGACAATTATATCCTGCCCAAGGACGCCTCGGCCGCGCACCTTAACGGCGATATCCATATTCATGACAAAGATTTCTACATGCTCACCGAAACCTGCTGCCAGATCAATCTGATCCCGCTGTTCAAAAATGGTTTCTCCACCGGGCACGGCTATCTGCGTGAGCCCAATTCCATTGAAAGCTATTCGGCCCTGGCCTGCATAGCCATTCAGGCCAACCAGAATGAAATGCACGGCGGCCAGAGCGTGCCGCACTTTGACTATGCCATGGCCGAGGGCGTGATCAAGACCTATGCCAAGGAATACCGCAAGGCCTTCTGCGCCTGCCTGCGCATTGCCGGGGGCCTGGACGCGGCCGCTGCGGAGGAACTGGCCGGGAAACTGCTGGATGCCGTGGGCGTGCGCCCGAGCATGGCCGGAGCCGATGCTCTGGGCCGCGCGCTGACCGAAGCGGCTCCCGAACAGTGGAAAGAACTGACGGAACGCGCCCACGCCTATGCCGTGGACGAAGCTTTGGCCAATACGGACCGGCGCGTGTACCAGGCCATGGAGGCCCTTATCCATAACCTGAATACCATGAATTCCCGGGCCGGGGCCCAGGTGCCGTTCAGCTCCATCAACTACGGCACGGACGTCTCCGCCGAGGGCCGGATGGTCATGAAAAACCTGCTCTTGGCCACCCAGGCCGGTCTGGGCAACGGCGAGACTTCCATTTTCCCGGTGCAGATTTTCAAGGTCAAGGAAGGGGTCAACTACAATCCTGAGGACCCCAACTACGATTTGTTCAAACTGGCCATGGAAACCTCGGCCAAACGCCTTTTCCCCAATTTCAGCTTTCTTGACGCCCCCTTCAACCTCCAGTACTACAGGGACGGTTATTACGACAGCGAAGTGGCCTATATGGGCTGCCGCACGCGTGTGCTGGGCAATGTGTATGATCCGGAGCGCCAGGTGACCTGCGGACGCGGCAATCTGAGCTTCACCTCCGTGAACCTGCCGCGCCTGGGCCTGGAAGCCCGTAATGATCCGGAAAAGTTTTACGCCCTGCTGGATGAGAAGATCGACCTGGTCTTCCGGCAGTTGCTGCACCGGCTCAAGATCCAGAGCGCCAAAAAGGTGCGCAACTATCCCTTCCTCATGGGCAACGGCATCTGGCTGGATTCCGGCAAGCTGGACTGGGACGACGGCATAGGGGAAGTGCTCAAGCACGGCACCTTGACCATCGGCTTCATCGGTCTGGCCGAGGCCCTCAAGGCCCTGGTGGGCGCGCATCACGGCGAAAGCGAGGAGGCCCAGAAGCTGGGCCTGGAAATCATCGGGCATATGCGCCGTCGCGCCGACGAGGAAGCGGAAAAGACCGGCCTGAACTTCACGCTCATCGCCACCCCGGCGGAAAGCTTAAGCGGGCGTTTCGTGTCCCTGGACCGGGAGCGCTACGGCAGTATTCCCGGCGTCACGGACCGCGATTATTACACTAATTCCTTCCATGTACCGGTTTACTATCCCATCAAGGCCTTCAGGAAGATCCAGCTGGAAGCTCCCTACCACGCCATGACCAACGCCGGGCACATCACCTATGTGGAGCTGGACGGGGATACCTGCAAAAATCTCGAGGCCTTTGAGCGCATCATCCGCTACATGCATGATCAGGGCGTGGGCTACGGCTCCATCAACCATCCCCTGGACCGCGACCCGGTCTGCGGCTACACGGGCGTCATTAACGACGTCTGCCCGCGTTGCGGCCGCCGCGAGGGCGAGGGGATCAGTCTGGAGGCGCTGCGGGAACTCCGCAGAAAATACCCCCAGATGCCCAAGTGGGAATGAACGGTCGAGGTGGAATATCATAGTGGAGCAATTTCAACTTGAAATTGCTCTGGCGGCTGCGAAGGCGAGGGCGCGATTCACTTGCGCCGTTAAGCGCCGAAGCGGGCGTCTCAGATACTCTGAGAATGTAACTTCTCAAAGTTGATTCGCGTTATTGAACCCCGGTTCCCGAACCGGTGGGAAATTTTTTACAACTTTCAGAACCAGAAAGGAGATTGCGGCAATGCTGATGGAATCGCGCTTGTTTGAGGAAACGAAAACGAAACAGAAGATGGTGGGCCAGGGCATGGGCTTTGAGCGCATCCGCCGGATCACCGGTTATCTGGTGGGCACCCTGGACCGCTTCAACAATGCCAAGCGAGCCGAGGAGCATGACCGGGTTCGCCATGCCTGAGCGGACCGCGCCCGCGTCGCCCGCTGCGGCCCGCGCGCGGGCGGGGTTGCAGTCGGACAGTGAAGCGCGCCCGTCTCTGCGTCTGTCCGGCATTGTCGAAGAATCCATTGTGGACGGCCCGGGCCTGCGCTTTGTGCTCTTTACCCAGGGCTGTCCGCACGGCTGCAAGGGCTGCCACAATCCGGAAACGCACAGCTTGGAGGGCGGTTTCATCCGCGACGTGGACGAACTCCTCGCTGTGTATGACGAAAATCCGTTGCTGGCCGGAGTGACCTTTTCCGGCGGCGAACCCTTTCTCCAGGCTGCGGCGCTCTGCGCCGTGGCCGAGAGGGTCCGCGCGCGGGGCGGGGATGTGGTCACGTACACTGGCTATACCTATGAATCTTTGCTGGCGCGGGCGGAACGCGGAGACGCTCCGGAAATAGCCCGCCTGCTGGAGCTGACCGATCTGCTCATTGACGGGCCGTATCTGGAAGCTCTGCGGGATCTGGATCTGCCCTTCCGGGGCAGTTCCAACCAGCGTCTGCTGGACAGGGAGCAGCGGCGTCAGCTGGCGCACGCTGCAGGAAAGCATGCAAAGAACGCGGCCTGAGCCGGGCTGATTCCGATCTTTTCCGCCGTGCGGCAGTCCTTGTCGCGAATGGCCATGACGAAAAATGAGCGTATAAAAAAAGTTCAGGCGCCGCTGTGAAGAATGGCGGCGCCTGAACAAATGTGTTTCAGCGTAAATTCGGTCCGGCCGGAATCATTCCCGACCGTCGCCCGACGCTTTGGCAAGATAGGGGGCAAAGGCGACATCCATGCCCTGAATGTGCTCAATGAGCCAGTTTTTCAGAAAGTCCAGCACTTCCGTATCCACATTGGCCTTGCCGTCTGAAACCGCGTCGCGGAATTCCACCACTTTGGCCTTGAACTGGTCGTGCACGCGGATATGCTTCTCCACATCCGGGTAGTCGGAGTGGCTGAAGAAGATTTCCTCTGTATTGAAGTGGGTGAAGGCATAGCCCGCCAGAGCGTCCAGCACTTCCAGCAGTGTCTTTTCATCCCTGCCGTCCCGGATGGCCCGGTGCAGCTTGTTGATGTAGGAAAGCAAAAGTTTGTGCTGCCCGTCAACGGCCGGTACGCCCGTGGACAGACTGTCGGACCAGGTCACAATGGCGTCGCCGCTGGGTCGGAACACGGCTGGTTGTTCTGTCTGCGCCATGTCGGTGAATTTTTCCACCTGCGCCAGACAGGCATTGAGAAAATCCAGATCACTGTTGAATTTTTTCAGAAATTGCGTGATGAGCGCATCCGCACCGCGCGCGCGGCACGAGAGCGCTTCCTCACCGGCCGGGGCCGCGCCGGGACCGGATTCGGCCAGGGAAGGCAGCAAGCGGGATAATTCATCGGAAAGTATGTGGATGCGCGTGGCGCTTGCCGCCAAGTTCTCGCGGATCAGCTGCTGACCGGCCTGTATCAGTTTGTATTTTTCGCGCCACTCCTCCAACGACTGGGTCGCCTCCTCGGCGTCCCACCGGGCCTGGGCCAGTTCGCGCCGTAACAGCTCCGCATGTCCGGCCGCCGCGTCCGCCACTGGGCGCAGCAGGCCGTAGGCCGCGTCGCAGGGCAGGGCGGCGGTTTCCTTCAGGCCGCGCAGATCCCGTTCCAGCGCCTTTGCCGGGGCGAATACCGCCCGGTAGAGCAGAATCAGGCCGCAGCCGCCCAGCAGCAGGGCCAGAACCGGCAATATCCAGTCCAGGGGCGCGGCGGGGGCCAGAACCGTGGCCGCACCCGCCAGCAGCCCACAGGCCAGCAGCAGAAAGAGAGTGGTACGCATCGTTATATCCTGCCTTGCGCATAACAGCTCCTGGAGCCTGTCGCGCTTGAAATTGTTCCTTGACGGTCAAGCAAGCGTGCGCGGAATATTTTGACAGTATCAAAATGCTCTGTGGCCGTAAGGCTCGCCGTCGTGGACGGGCGCTTCGCCCTCGGGGCCGGTTTTGTCCGGCTTGCGGCACAGGGCGCGCAGTTGCTGAAAATTTTCAGCGGCCTTACGCTGCCCGTCAAGGCGGGCCCGATTGATCCGGGCCACGTCGTCGGCCAGCAGACGCACCACGTCGGCGTCCAGGGCACTCCGACCGGCCCTGTCCCGCATGATCGTCAGGGTATCGTCGATCTGCATGCCTTGGCGGTAGGGCCTGTCCTCAGTCAGGGCGGTGAACACGTCGGCCACGGCCATGATCCGCGCGGGCAGGGGGAGTTGCCGTCCGCTGAGGCCCAGAGGATAGCCCGAACCATCGGGCCGCTCGTGGTGCAGGCCGCCCCAGGTCCGGATGCAGGCAAAACCGGGCACGCTGCCCAGCAGATCCAGGCCGACTCCGGCATGACACTGAATGACGGCGAATTCCTCGGGGGTGAGGGCAGCGGGTTTTTCCAGGATCTCCGTGGGCACGGCCAGTTTGCCGATATCGTGCAGCAGACCGGCCACAAAAATGGTGGTATATTCCTCTGCGCTTGCCAGGCCGCTGCGCTGTAGCAAGGCACGGGCCGTATAGGCCACGCCGCTGGAATGGGTGGCCGTGAACGGACTTTTGGAGTCGATGATCAGGGAAAACAGCCCGCAGACCTTCAGCAATTTCCGTGGCCCCAGGCATTCTGTGGGGGCGATTTCGCCCAAATGTTGGAGCATGGCTTCCGCATGGCCGGCCTGTTCTACGAACTCCCGGTCTTCGGCCAAAGCGCGCAGGGCCTCCAGGTAGCGTGGGGCGAACTTGCCGCTCTGGCGGGAAAGATGCTCGGCCACGGCGGTGAAATCCGTATTTTTCTGCGCACGCAGGGCAATGTCCAGCCTGTCGGCCAGATGGATGAGATTGCCCAGACGGGCGTCCCCACCGCATGCGCGGGCCGTGCTCCAAGGGGTATGGTGGTGGAGGACCAGGGTATGGATGGCCTCCGGCAGTCCCGCTGTTTTGCAGAAGGCCCAGCCCGCACGGGAGTGGGGGCCCTCGTTGATTTCAAAAACCAGATCCCTGGTTTCCGTTTTCAAGGGCACGGTGCCGATATCGTGGAGGATGGCCGCGGTCAGCAGCTGGCTGCGCCTGCGTCGGCTGTAGCCCAGTTTCTCCGCCATGCACAGGCTCAGATAGGCCACGCGCGCGTGATGTCCGGCCAGAGCCGGCGTCACCATGTCCAGCGCGGTGGAAAAGCCTCTGAGCAAATCAAAAAGACGGATCGTCCGCATAAAGCCTCACGCTGTTGCCCTCACCGGAAGAATACCCTGAAGGGCTGAGCAAAACTAAATCATAGTGGTTCGGGAGGCAAGCGGGTACGCCGTTTTTATGTAATGCACACTTTTTTGTAAGCCATGGCCCGCCGCCGGGCGTTTTCACCGTCTGTCCGGCGGGAGGCATATGAAAACGCCGGAGGGCATGCCCTCCGGCGTTTTGCCGCATTCCGGATCAGTTCTTGAAGGGGGAAATCGCCCGCAAGGTTTCAATGACGCCGGGGAAGTTTTCAATCACGTAATCCACATCCTCTTCCGTGGTGTAGCGGGAGAGGGAGAGACGCACCGAACCGTGGGCGTAGTTGAAGGGCACGCCCATGGCTCTGAGCACATGCGACGGCTCCAGGCTGCCCGAGGTGCAGGCCGAACCGGAGCTGGCGCAGATGCCCAGACGGTCGAGCATCAGCAGGATAGCCTCGCCTTCCACATTTTTGAAGGCGATATTGCTGGTGTTGGGCAGGCGGTTTTCCACATCGCCGTTGACCATGCAGTCGGGGATGCGCTCCAGCAGGCCGTTTTCCAGCTTGTCCCGCAGCCGGGCCACATTGACGCGCTCTTCCTGCATATGGTCGCTGGAGAGTTGGGCCGCCATGCCCAGGCCCACAATGTAGGGCACGTTTTCCGTGCCCGCCCGGCGGCCCCGTTCCTGATGGCCGCCGCGCAGAAACGGTCTGAAGCGCACGCCCTTGCGCACGTAGAGCACGCCGATGCCCTTGGGCGCGTGGATTTTGTGCCCGGACAGGGAGAGCATGTCCACCGGCAGATGCCTGAGGTCGATGGGGGTTTTGCCCACGGCCTGTACCGCGTCGGTGTGGAAGAGTATGCCCCGTTCCTTGGCCATTTCGGCCATGGCCTGGATGGGGTAGATGTCGCCCACCTCGTTGTTGGCGAACATGATGGACACCAAGGCCGTGTCGTCGGACAGGGCGGCGGCGTATTCGTCCAGGTCCAGGCGGCCCTTGCCGTCCACGCCGAGCAGGGTCACGTGATAGCCCTGGCGCTCCCAGTACTGAACCACATTGAGCACCGCCGGATGCTCCACCCGTGTTGTGATCAGGTGGCGCTTTTCCGGCTGGGTCTGGAGGGCGGACCAGATGGCCGTATTGTCGCTCTCCGAGCCGCAGGAGGTGAAAATGATTTCATCCGGACCGGCCCCCAGCAGGGCGGCGATGCGTTCGCGGGCCGTGTCCACGGCTTCGCCCACCTGGCCGCCGAAGCTGTGCATGCTGGAAGGGTTGCCGTAGAGTTCGCCCAGATAGGGCAGCATGGCCGCGAGCACTTCCGGGGCCACGGCCGTGGTGGCGTTGTTGTCGAGATAGATGGTCTTCATGGCTTAAGCCTCCTCCACCACGATGTCGGGTTCCACATGCTCGCGCAGCAGACGCTCCACCAGATTGCGGATGGTCACCTCGCTGGAACGGCAGTGCGAGCAGCGTCCGCGCAGGGAAACGGTCACCCGCTTGCCGTCCACGTCCACCAGCTCGATGTCGCCGCCGTCGGCCGCGAGCTGGGGCCGGATTTCCTCGTCAATGGTCTTGAGCACCTGCTGCATGCGCTGCACGTTGGTCATGCGCGGCTTGGGCTTGAGTTCGGCCAGAGGCTTCTGCTTGAGCTCGGTGGCGAGAATTTCGGCGATCTCGTCCAGGCATTCACCACAGGCGCCACCGGCCTTGGTGTAGTTGGTGATTTCCTCCACGGTCTTCAGATTGTTCTCGCGGATGGCTCGGATGATCTGGGCATCCGTGACGCCGAAGCACTTGCAGACCAGCTTACCCTCTTCATGGGCGTGGGGCACGGGCGGCTCGCCCTTCCACTGGCGGATGGCCGCCTCAAGGGCTTCCTGGCCCATGACCGAACAGTGCATCTTCTGCTTGGGCAGGCCGCCCAGGGCATTGGCGATGTCCTTGTTGGTCAGCTTGAGCGCCTCGTCCACCGTCATGCCCTTGATCATGTCCGTGAGCACGGAGCTGGAGGCGATGGCGCTGGCGCAGCCGAAAGTTTCAAAACCGGCGTCCTCGATGACGCCTTGGTCATTGATTTTCAGATAGAGCTTGAGCGCGTCGCCGCAGGCCAGGCTGCCCACCTCGCCCACGGCGTTGGCGTCGGCCAGGGGGCCCGCGTTGTGCGGGTGCAGGAAATGATCATGCACGGCTTCGCTATAATTCCACATAATTGCCTCCTGAAGCGGAATGCTTCTCAGATTCTATGATTTCCCGGAGAGTGTGCTGCTGCAAGAATCCGCGGATGTGGCCGTCCAGTTCTTTCCAGAAGCCACGTGTGGAACATTGCTGTTCACGCTGGCAGCACCGCCCCTTGGTCAGGCAGCGCACCGGCGCGATCTCGCCCTCCAGGTGCAGAAAGACATCTTCCATATTGATTTCAGATGGATCTTTAGCCAGGGCGTAGCCTCCGCCCGAGCCGCGCACGGCCCGCAGGATGCCCAGTGGCTTCAGGGCCCGGACAATCTGCTCCAGATAGCCCGAGGAGATGTTCTCCTCGCGGGCCACTTGACCCAGCTGCAGCAGACTGTCCTTGGGCTGGGCCGCCAGCCGCAGCAAAAAACGTAAACCGTAACGGGTTCTGGTGGAAAAACGCATGCGCACCTCGCTGGTCGGACAGAGGCTCCGGCCGGTTATTCCGCCCGTGTCTCACGGCTTCTGGAAATGGCCGTGAGGCTGAACGGGGTTTCCTGATATACATAATAATTGAGCCAGTTGCTGAAAAACAGGTGGGCGTGCGCCCGCCAGGTCATCAACGGCATGGCCGAGGGATTGTCGCCGGGATAGTAGTGCCTGGGCACCACGGGGTCCAGGCCCTTGCCCAGATCCCGCCGGTATTCGGCGTCCAAGGTGCCCCGATCGTATTCCAGATGGCCGGTCATGAAGACCTGGCTGTGGTCCAGGCTCTCAGCCAGGGCCAGCCCGGCCTCGCCGGACTCGGCCAGGACGCGCAGATTGGGCACCTTGAGCACGTCCTCCGCGCGCACTTCGGTATGCCGTGAGTGCGGAGCCAGAAATTCGTCGTCAAAGCCGCGAAACAGGCGGCATTCCGGATGCAGAACCTCATGACAGAAAATGCCCGAGACCTTGGCCGGAAGAATGTACTTGGGCAGGCCGTAGAAATGGTACAGAGCCGCCTGGGCCGCCCAGCAGAGATAAAGCGTGGAGTAGACATGTCCCTGGGCGTAGCCCATGATTTCCAGCAGTTCCTGCCAGTAGTCCACATCCTCGAAAGGCAGATGTTCCACGGGCGCGCCGGTGACGATCATGCCGTCAAAACTGCGGTGGCGGATCTCCGCGAAGGTCTTGTAAAAACGCTCCAGATGGCGCAGGGGCGTATTCTTGGATTCGTGCGCCGCCGTGCGCAGCAAGGTGATGTTGACCTGGATGGGCGAATTGCCCAGCAGGCGCAGCAGCTGCGTTTCCGTGGCGATTTTGGTGGGCATCAGGTTGACGATGACGATCTCCAGAGGCCGGATGTCCTGCCGGCGGGCGCGGTCCTCGGTCATGACGAAGATGTTTTCATCTTCCAGGGCGGCGCGGGCCGGGAGATCAGCGGGAATCTTGATGGGCATGTCCACAATCCTTTACAAGACCTTGCGCAAAGGCAAAGCGTGCTTATCCTCAGATATACGATGTCGTTGCATCAAGCCGTGCTTAAAACATAGTTGTTTGCTAGGTTTTGTCAAGGCGTAACAAAAAATTTTACCCGCGCCGCAGCCCCGTGCGAGGCGCCGTCAGCGCCGTTGATTCCCGGCTTTGGCCTGATGTGTGGCCAAAGCCGGGTTTTGTTTTGTTCAGCTCAGCCGCGCCACATGGATTTCCAGGGGCAGATCACAAGCCGCCGCCTCTAGGGCCTGTCCGGCCAGGCGCTCCAGCCCGCCGCAGCAGGGCACGCTCATGCGCAGCACCGTGAGCCCGGCAATGCGCCCGGTGCGCAGGATGGCCGTCAGTTTTTCCAGCAGGACCGTATTGTCTTCCAGTTTGGGACAGGCGATGAGCGGCACGCGGCCCGCCAGCCAGTCCTTGTGCAGGTTGGGCAGGGCGAAGCCCGCGCAATGGGCGGCCAGCAGCAGATGCGCTCCGTCCAGAAAGGGGGCCTGCGGCGGCACCAGCCGCAACTGGATGGGCCAGGTGGGCAGCTCCACGCGCAGAGCTTCAGGGGCGGCCGGAACGGCGGCGTTCCCGTTCAGGGGCCGCAACACCCGCGCCGCGCTGCCGGGACAGCCGCCCGCCGGAGGCATCATCGGCGCGGGCCGGTCCGGGCTGTTTGGGGTCTCCCTCTGAGCCTTGGCCGCCAGGGCCGCCGCCTCGTCAAAGTCCGGGGCTTCGCGCGTGGTCAGGGTCAGCGCGCCCTGCGGACAGTTCAGGCAGGCTCCCAAACCGTCACAGAATACTTCACTGACCAGACGGGCCTTGCCGTCAATGACGGCCAGCGCGCCTTCGGCGCAGTCCAGCACGCACTGGCCGCAACCATTGCATTTTTCCTCATCGATCTCAATAATGGGTCGTTTCATAGTCTTCCTTCGTCAGGCGAGAGCCCGGCGCGGCGGCAAAACCGCCGGAAGAGCCGGAAAGCATGTTTTCCGGCTCAGTGATCCTCGTAAATCGCCTATGGCGAGTTACGACATGAGTACTAGTTCCGGCAATTGCGCCGGCGTGTCCACCAGATGTCGCGCGCCTGCGGCGCGCACTTCTTCAAGGCCGCGAAAGCCCCAGGCCACGCCTACGGAAACCATACCCGCATTGCGCGCCGTGAGCATGTCCACGTCGCTGTCGCCCACGTAAAAGCACTGCCCGGCCTCCAGGCCCAGCGCGGCCAAGATGGCCCGGGGTCCGGCGGGATCGGGCTTGAGCGGCGTGCCGGATCGCCCGCCGCGTACCTCGGCAAAGGGAATTTGTGGGAAATAGCGGCTGATCAGAGTCCGGGTGAAGTCGTCAGGCTTGTTGGACAGCACGGCCAGAGTCAGGCCGTGCCGGGCCAGTTCCGTCAGGGCTTCGGGCATGCCGTCATAGGGATAGGTGCGCTCGTGCATATGTCGTCCGTACCAGGCGCGAGCCTCGTCCACCAGGGTGGTGAGCGCTTCGGGCGTCAGTGCTTGCAGCGCCGCCGGGGGCAGGGCGCTGCGTACCAGACGGCCGAAGCCGTTGCCCACCATCCGGCGGTAGGCCGCCAGGGGATGCGTGGGATAGCCGTGGGCGGCCAGAACTGCGTTGCAGGCCTGGCCGATGTCTTCAAGCGTGTTCAGCAGGGTACCGTCCAGATCGGATACATACAAAGTCCTCATCGCGTCCTCCCGTCCGAGGGCTCCCGCAAAACCGCAGGCGCGCCGGGCATCCTACCGCCCGGCGCAGCAAGCCTCGTCATTTTTCCAGGCCCATCAGATATCCCTTCTCCTCCAGTGCGGCCAGCACCCGCGCTTTGCGCGCCTCGTCCGGGCACACGAGCGTGTGCAGATGGATGTCTCCCGTCAGGCTGCACAGGGGCTGCGCGCCGTTTTTCTGCAGGGCATCCCAAAAAACGTCCGCATCATAACGGCTGAATACCTGCAGCTGGCCCGAAAGCTGGCCGTACACCGGGTGCTCCACGGTCACATCCAGCACGCCGCACCCGCAGTCCGCCACGGTATACAGCTCGTCCAGCAGGCCGTCCAGGCCGTGGCGGCATGCCACGGTGCAGCGCACGCCGCCGCCCTCCTGTCCGCCGCCCAGCACATAGCCGCGCGGCGTAGCTACAATGGGCGAGCCCGCCGCCCGCAGCAGCGCCACATCCCCCACCACGACCTGCCGGCTCACGCCAAG
>OMGS01000386.1_pt1 | contig 27958 bp, 23 predicted proteins | sample 1646081 | NCBI WGS metagenome assembly OMGS01 (sample SAMN05578591, study PRJEB25193) | human gut metagenome | biome: Human Microbiome; feature: human-associated habitat; material: feces | host: Homo sapiens | place: USA:Birmingham | reverse complement strand
TAATCTCGTCAAACAAGAGGTCAGCAAAAGCTGAAATTAGATGCGTCTGCCCTGCTTCGCCCCCACTTCCAATGCCTTAGAATTCCCAGCCGAAGCTCAGACCCACGTTGACGGATGAGGCCGCCGTGCGGGATTCCCCACCAGATCCACCTGCGCGAAAAAGTCGTTGCCGCGTGTCAGGCGCAGACTGCCCTGCGTCAGCAACCCATTCCGCCCCACGAGGTCGGTGGACGATTCAAAGCCGGCGTTGCCATAGCCCCGGAAGGACGCGCCGCTGCGGAAAACGCCGTCCAGGATCCCGTGCCGCCAGGCGGCCAGCAGATCCACGGCAAGGCCCGCGTGGTTGGGGAGTTCCCAGGCGCGGCCCAGATGCCCGCCCAGAGAGCAGCAGGGAGTCGTAGACGCCGCCGTCCACGTTGAGGCGGCTGGCCTGGCCGCCTGTTTCCGAGATGTCCGGACGCTGCACGAAGCCGTATTCCAGCCAACCCAGTGGTCCGGCGCTGTATTTGCCCATGTCCAGTCCTTGCCCGCGCCCGTCAGCGCCCGGCCCACGCTGACCGCGTCCGTGGCGTAACCGGCCAGAATGCCGTGAATGGCCGTGAGGATGTCGTTGCGCATAAGGCCTCGACGGGAAGCGGGCGGTAAGCCGCGCCAAACAGCAGTCTGCCTCGCCGCTGTCCCGGATAGTTGCTGTACCGGCTTGATAAACCCCGGTCGGCTCGCGGAGCGTAATGGCTTGGGGCGAAAATGAATCTTTCAATTTTTATGGAAAAATAATATATATGTATCTATACTAAAAACTTCAGAAAATAAAGTATTCCATACTGAAATTCCGGACAGATTCTCCATTCTTGCCGGTACGCCTTGAGGTGCGCTGGATCTGCCGTCTGCCACATCTTGGCAACGCCGGCGGGTTTCAAGAACCGGTGCCGTCTGCTGCTGCCGCGCTGTGATGGCCGCAAGAGAGTGCGGGATATTTTCAGGAGAGTTCTCTTTTCGTGCCTGCGGTTTGTTTCACGTCCAGACGTCTTCCAAGGCATTGAAAACAGTGTATTCCAGTCCCCGGTTGTTTGTTATGCGCATTGAAATGCGTTTGGCCATCGCTGCGGAGGCGCATGGCCAATATCAGAGCACCGAAATATCGCCCGCGAAGATGACGTTGCTACTCCTGCTGCGGTGCGGTTTTTCACAGACAAGCATAGATTTTTGACAAGGGGGTCTGAAATACGCCGGGGGACATCAATAGGAATGCAGGATCTTGCCTCTTTTCCGGCTTTGCGGAGCTCCTGTGGGAAAGGCCGGGAAGGACCTTGGTCCGTGGTCGATGGGCGTCTGGCAGTATGGGCCTTGCGGCCGGGGAAAATGTCATGCTTGTCCGTATCCGCAAAAATTTTCAACTCACCCTGCCCCCAAAATTGTCTGAATGTCTTGGGCTCGCTGAAGGCGGCTGGCTGGATTGCGAACTTTGGGAGGGCGCGCTTCTCCTGAAACCCGTCGCATCCGGACCGGAAGAAACATTTCCTTCATCCAGGGGCGGCTTTTCTCGGGCCACCCTCCCTTCCCCCCTTTGTCCTCCGCACTGGAGATCCGCTGTTTCGGCAATCTCGCCTTCCGGTTGGGGGATGCGTATCTGCGCATCGGCAACAAGAAGGCTGCGGAACTTCTTGCCTATCTCCTCTGTCACGGAGGGGAACCCATACCGAAGCAGCATCTGGCAGGGCTGCTCTGGCCCCGTGTAGGCGGCAGACAGGCTCTGGACAGCCTGTACAAGGTCTGCACGCACATCGGCGCCCTGGAATACAGGGGCATCCCTCTCAGACTCCGCTCTTCCGGCGGCGAGATTCAACTGGATTGCCGGTCCATCAGCTGTGATCTGTTCCGATTCGATGCGCTGTACCAAGAAAAGGACAACATAGCGAGTTGCCACACCCTTCTGGATATCTATGCCGGACCGTTGCTGCAGACCCAGGGCTATGACTGGCTTGCTCCGTGGGAAGCCCGCTACGAACTGCGCTATGTGGAGATCCTGACCAGCCTTCTCTCCCACTATGAGCGGTCGGGAGACGCTACCAGGGCTGGAGTTTTCCGGAAAAAGCTTCTGCTGTTCAGCGGATCTGACTGAGGAGGTGTTTTTACAGGCCGGAAGAATTTTTTCCGATAATTTTCCACGCTGTTTCCGGCATTTTTCCCGACGGACTTTTTATTCTGCATCCAAGGTCGTAGCAGGCGCCGTATGACCACGAGGCTTTTAACCCTTATCCTGAAGGAGAATACCAATGACCACCTATTCCCTGATCGTGGAAAACAAATCCATTCTTACAGGCAGCATCTGCGTGTATCAGCGTGATCCGCAGCAGAGGATCAACAGAAACCTGTACTCGCTGGCCTGGTTCAGCAAGATGTGCCATCCCAATACGACGGTGGAGTTCTCCTGGAGCATCGACTATTGCTTCAACTGGGCTGAAACCGGTGCGCTCAGACCGGGGGTCCTTTTCTCTGCTTCCGAATCCCTGGCCGCCGACCCCTCGCTGGTGGACGCCACCAATACCATCGCCTTCAATTACAGCAGCGGGGCCTTCCGCTTCGTGCAGGCCAAGGAAATCACGGATCCCGGCATGCTACGCATCATAACCGACAACACCATTCCCAACAAAAAGGCCTCCATCGGCATCGGCATGTCCGGTCAGCCCGCCTTTGCCACGGACGCCGGTCCCAACCTGAGTTATTCGTTCATCCCGCATCCCCAGTACTATGTCGCCTTCGGATACTACCTCCAGGGCGAGGTCATTGACCTGAACCTGGTCTCTTCCACCGTCTGCGTCGAATACGAGGACAATATCTTCGAGAGAACCGTGCGGCTGAAGAGCAACAACACCTGGGATGCGGATTAGGCGCATCCTGCGCGCCGGAGTGCAACCCGCTCCGGCCGTTAACAGGGCCGCGCCTTTTTATGGGCGCGGCCCGCAGGGGAGTTTTTTTGACTCCGCCCTGTTGCGGAGGACGTTTCGCCGCCACTTCCCCAGAGTGTGACGCATTCAAGGAGCATGCGTATGAACAAGGATTTTCATTATTACGGTACCTATGCGGTAGCCCGGCTTGCCGGATACAGCGCGCAGGACGCTCTTGTCATCGCCCGGAGCGCCGGATTCGTGGACGAATGCACTCTGGACGTCCTGCGGGCCGTCATGGAGGAGGCTGACGGGCATGAAGCGCTCAAGGGCCTGCACGATGATCCCGCTTCCATTATCCCCACGGCCCACAGCGACGCCGCCATACGGGCAGGCAACAGGGAATGGAGCACGGCCTTCCTTGACGAAGTGTTGCGCACCTGGCCCTGCTTTCATTATCTGCCCGGCAACTTCAGCGCGCACGGAAGCGTGCTTGAATATCAGGGCGCGACCTCAGACCTGGGCACGTATTCCATCTGGTATTACGATGAGGAAGCGCGAGAACAGTTCAAACTTCTCTGTCTGCCCAACAGCCCAACTGTCAAGGGTATGGTCAATATCCTCAAGCAAAAACGAGCTTCCCATCTGCATGCCGTCGGTCTGTGCATGCATGTGCTGGCCGACACATGGGCGCATCAGTATTTTGCAGGCATCCCGGCCTGGTTCATGAATGATGTGCAGATGGAGGACGTGAAAATTCAGGATCTCACGCCTCCGGAACCAAAGTGGTATGATGATCTGGTGCCCCTGCTGCAAGATAATCCGCATTATAATTCCATGGCCTTTCTCGGGCATGCTCTGGCCGGGCATCAGCCCGATTATGCCTGCCAGTCTTTTTCCATGAAAGCCCAATGGGCGAAGAAGAAACTGAAGCGGGACAACCCGTCGCTTTTCATGAGCGCTTTCAAACAGATGCTCTATGCCCTGCAATGCATCAACAGTACCATTTCCGGAGATTTTGATCTGAATACATACGCGGATCTCGGGCACGACAGCATTTCCACAGATAAGAATGCGGAACTGATCGATAACGTTCTGCGTTCCGGAAAGAGCGATCAATCTCGGGAGTGGTGCAACTGCCTGCTTTTCCTCAGTCTGAGGGACGGCGGCATAAATCCGCCCGAGGTGGCAACGCTGCGACGTTGTGAGAATGACTGGGGCCAGGGAAGCATCAGCCCGGAAGATCTGGCCGCGTTTCAGGAGGCCGCGAAAGCCCATCTGCAAGATGTCAAGGCGATTCTGGCCGGGCACCGGATATTCCTTGACGATATTCCGCCGGAGCGCGTCGTGCCATTGCGCTTGCAACTTGCGCTTAAAATGCCGGTTTCCGACGATGCCGCAATGGGCAGGAAGATTCTGGCCGACTTGCTCAGGAAGGTCTGGATCGAGCAGGGACGGAGCGCTTCCGTCAGAGACAGGATGGAAAAGAGGGCCCTGGCCGGGGCGGAGCGGATATCCCTTTCCGGCACTTGTCTGACGTGTCCCACCATGGGGGAAAAGCCGGTTGTTCTGGAAGCCGTCCTGCCCGGCGATCCGGCGACGCCCGGCACACTGAAGGCGGGCCAGGCGGTGAAGCTGCGCCTCCCTCCGATGCCGCAGGCGGACAAGGAACATGTCTATCTGTGCGCCTGGGAGCGGTCGTATGTTTTTTGCTGGGCGCGGGATTGGCATATATCGGGCCAGAAATGGGTGTTCGAACAGAAAAGATGTCTGCCGGACGGCTCCATAGACATCGCCGCTCCGCTCTGCGTCAAAAACGTCCTTTATGCGGATCAGCCGTATCTGGGGCCGCACAGGGACAGCCCGTGGCTGACATTCAGCAAGAACGAGATTTTCTGGAAGGTCACGCCGGTTTTTGCGACTGCCGCCCCATCCACTGTCAAAGCGGCGGACCATGCCGGTGAAGAGACGGAAACCGCTGCTCCTGAGCCTGAATAATCAACGCGTCCGCAGGGACGCGACAAGATGCGGCCATGCGCCGGTTGGAGAATAATTCATGAAAGTCATGCTTGTCACCAATAAATCCGCTCTGACTGAGAAATACGGATCCGATCGTGACGCCGTGCTGAACCTCCTGGTGGAATTGAACAACCATCATAAAAAGACGGATCCGGAAAGTACGCTTTATTGCATTGATGATCGGATCGATATGGAGAATATCGCCCCCCCTGTGCGGGACAATAACAAGGCGCAGACAAAAGCGGCCGTGGACGCCATTTTTGACAAGAAAAATCCCGATTGCGTGGTTCTTGTTGGCGCGGGCGACATTGTCGCCTTTCAGGAGTTGAAAGACCCGACGGATGACGCGAAAGTGATCCAGAGTGACCTGCCGTATGCCTGCGCCTACCCGTGTTCTGACGATGTACGGCATTTCCTTGATCCGAAGCGGATTGTGACCAGGATTCCCGATGTGGTGAACGACGCCGTGGAAGGAAAGCTGGTGCTGGAGAATGCCGTGCAGCAGGCCATGAGCCCGGGCAAGACCGCGCCCGAGTATGCGGAGGTGCCGTGGGCCGTATGCACCCAGCGCCGCGAGCCTGCCCTGAAGGGACTGCTGCACTTGGTGTACGGCGCGAACAAGTCGTATGCCACTTGTCCGCACAACGGCCCGTGCTGGGATACTGTCACATCCTATAGACGGAAGGTCCACGCACACGTGCTGCACGGCGGGGTCCGCTCCACCTTTCTGGTAGGGGAGAGCAACGGCGATCCGTCTGTCCGTTATGAGGCCGTGCACGTCGGTATGCTGGACGCGGCCCTGGAGGATGGCGTTATTTTGTTGGAAAGAGCCTGCCACGGCGCGCAGCTTTTTGATCCGCAAAAATGCGGTAAAGGAAAGGGTCTACCCCTGGCCAACGTGTATCTGAAGCGGAAAGCCTGGGCCGTGATCGGGAGCACAACGAGCAATTACAGCCATGAAACGAGCATGTTCTTTGCGGATTACCTTGTGGGCTATTTCGGAAAATATCTGCTGGAACCAGGAACATCCATCGGCAAGGCCTTCCTGAAAGCCAGGGAACAGACAATCAGGGATTGGGGCGGCCCATGGGACAAATTCAAATTGAAGATTCTGGCCGGTACGGTGGTCTATGGCGACGCCTCCAAGGTTGTCATAGAAAAAATGGACAAAAAGGAGGGTGCAATGGCGGATGAAAAACAGGCCGCATCACATGTGGTGCCGGTTGAGGCCAAGGATGCCCGGATGCCGGAAGCGGTGAGAAACCAGATCCGCGTCGTCCTGAAAACAAAGGGATTTGACCCTGAAGCCGTTGTGACGGCTTCCAGGCTGGCGGCCCTTGAGGAAGGCGCCGAGGAGTCGAACCGCCCGGGCGAAAAGTGGCAGTATTATATACAGCAGCGTGACAAATGGCTGCTGATTACCACGGAGGACAATAATGTGACCGCTGTGGAGGAAATCCACGAGGGATAGCGCACGGTATGGTTGAAAACACATAGCCGGTGTTCTCCCGTATGTGGCGGAGAAAACCGGCTGTGTGTTTTTTGCGGGGCCGCGGCCAGGCGCACGGCGTCGCGCGGAGACCCCAGGCGCAGCAGGGATTCCAGCGTGTCTTGGGCCTGCGGAAAGCTCCGTCTCAGGGCCCGGCAGAAATCGCGCCAGAACGCGTCCTCGCTGTTGCCCATCACCGAGGTCCAGACCTGCCGGATCTCGCGCTTGCCCAGGACGTCGCGCGCGGCCACGGTTTTGCCGTAGCCCATGGGCACTTCGATCAGGGTCAGGGGCCGGGAAAAAATGCCTTCCAGGGCTTGGCAGGCGGGGGCTGAAATAGAGGACGGCGGTATTCAGGGGAAAAGCGGCGGGCATGGGCGCTCCGGGTTCAGGGCGACGGGCAGGGCAACAGGCGTGGGCAAGCGGGAGCGGGAGCGGGGGCGATTTCAGCGTACTCTGAAACGTGCGGGGAAGGAAGCCTCGGATTGCACCGGGCCGATCCGGCACGATCCAGGCGCGATGCGGGGAGAGCCCGCAGAACCCCATCCGAGCGGCAAGCCGCAGGCGCGTCCGCGCTGGCAGGGGCTCTCACCGCCCAGGGCTTGCCAGAACGGCAAAAATGCTGGATTCTCTGCGTCAGGCTGTCATGAGGATGTTCGGACTAAAGGAGCGTTTATGCCGGGTTGTGTGCGCTATCCCGCGCCGGGCTGCATTGTGGAATATATGGAGGGCAATGCCGTCCAGATCGCCATGGTCACCGAAGAAGCCGGGGGCCGCCTGCGCCTTTTGCTGCCCAATCGGCGGGAAACGCGGCTGACGGCGGCGCGCCTGCTGCCCTGGCTCGGGCCGCTGCACGCGGCCGACGCGGGCCGGGAAGGGGCGGTGCGCCTGCTGGAAACACACAAAAAGGCCAGGGAGGAACTGGCCGCCGCGGTGCCGGTCATGGACGCCTGGGAACTGGCCCAGGGCGAAGTGGCGACGGCCCAGGCCCAATGGTTTGCCGAGCTCTTTGTCAGCGACCCCGATCCGGACCAGGTGTCCGCTTACGGTCGCGCGCTGCTGGCCTGCAAAAGCCATTTTCGTTTCCAGCCGCCGGATTTTCAGGTCTTTTCCGCTGAAACCGTGGAAAAGCGCCTGGCCGAGCAGAAAAGCCGGGAGGAACGCGAGGCGCTTATCGCGGGCGGGGCGGCTTTTTTCCGCCTGCTCTGGGATGTGGCCTGCAAAAAGCGTCCTCTGCCGCCCCCGCCCGCCCTCTCCGGACGGTCCGGCGCGGAAAGCGGTTCGGAATGGCCCGCGCCCGAAGTGGCGGACCGCCTCAAAGAGCTGCTGCGCGCCCGGATGATTGATCCGGAAAGCCAGGAGCATGAAGCGCTCTGGCGCATGCTCGCCAAGGGCCTGCCCGACGTGCCGCATCTGCCCCTGCAACTGCTGGTCGCCTGGGGCGAGTTGCCGCCGCACTACAATTTCTGGCTGGACCGGGCCGACTACGCGCCGGACGATACATGGTGGCAGGAGCGCGCCGACGAGGTGGAGGCCCTGGCGCGGGCGGCCTGCGGGGACGACCCGGCAGCGGCGGACCTGCCGCTCTGCGAGCTGCCCTTTGTGAGCATTGACAGCGCCAGCACCCGCGATGTGGACGACGCCTTTTTCGTCCAGAGCGACGGCGCGGGGTGCAGCCTGACCCTGACCCTGGCCCTGGCCTGTCCGGCCCTGCTCTGGCCCTTCGGCGGGCCGCTGGACAAGGCCGTGCTGCACCGGGGCACCAGCATTTATCTGCCGGAAGGCACATGCCACATGCTGCCCGAGACGCTGGGCACCGGGGCTTTTTCCCTGCTGGCGGGCGAGCCGCGTCCGGCGCTCTGCGTGCGGGTGGCTGTGGACAGCGAAGGCCAGGCGGGCGCGTGCGAGGTTTTTGTCGCCAGGGCGCGTCTGGCCGCCAACCTGACCTACAAGGACAGCCAGGCCGTGCTGGACGCCCTGGCCGCGCAAGGGCGGGTGGAAACGTCCGGCGGCGCGGAGGCGGCTCTTCCGGACAATCCCGCCGCGCTCCACGCGGAGCAACTGCGCCTGGGCCTGGATCTGGCCCGGCGGCGGCAGAAGGCGCGCATCGCGGCCGGAGCCGTGATCATGGACCGGCCCGATCCGGTGATCCGCCTGGAAGGTGAAGGCGCGGAACTGCGCGTGGACGTGTCCCCGGACGATCCGGCCCCGGATGCCCAGATGCTGGTGGCGGAAACCATGATTCTGGCCAGCGCCGCCGTGGCCGAATGGGCGCGGGAGCGTGGGCTGCCCATGCTCCACCGGACCCAGGACGTGGCCCTGCCCAAGGAATACGCGGGCGTCTGGACCGCGCCCCAAGACATGGCCCGGATCATGCGGGCGCTGACGCCCTCCAGCCTGGAACTCCAGGCCCGGCCCCACGCGGCTCTGGGCCTGCCCCGCTACACCCCTGTGACTTCGCCTTTGCGCCGCTACCCGGACCTTGTCAACGAGGCCCAGGTGGTGCATTTTCTGCGCGCCGGGCAGGCACGCTGGAATGAAAGCGGCTTGGCGGAGCTGCTGAACAGCCTTTCGCCCGTGCTGGAAGCCGCCGGGCAGGTGCAGCGCTTCCGGCCCCGCTACTGGAAGCTGCTTTTTTTCCGCCAGAAGGGGGACAAGGCCTGGTGGCCCGGTGTGATCACCGAGGAGAACGACGCCTTTGTCAGCGTGAGCCTGCCGGATCAGGGCATTTTCGTGCGCGGCAAGCGCCGGATGTTCGACGAGCGGGCCTGTCCCGGCATGGCCGTGGAAGTGCGTCTGGGCAAGGTGCATCCGCTGTATAATGAGATACAGATCGTGGAGGCCGCCACCCTGGAAGGGTAGACCCGCCAGGCTGGCGCAACTGAAAGTTATTGAAAGACAGCAGGGTACACTCAGGAAATATAATTCTGAATGTTGCCCGGCATTGTTGGGCAAAGCCTCCTTTACTCCGCCGGAGCGTAGCGGAGGCGGATGGCTGGTGCCGGGGGAATCTGGCGGAGAATAAGATTTTCGTGCGCTGTCGAGGAATCCGGCGTTTTTCGCGCGCAGCGTACTCAGGTACGTGAGCAGCAAAAAATGCCGGATGACGCGAGCGGCGTGCGTGAGGTTGTTCTCCCCGGAGAATCACGGCGGGCAAGATACGCCTGCCTTGGGTCAGTCCGGTTTTCGGGAGGAGAAAAACATGCTTGTGCAGGCACTCTGGATAGCGGTGGCCTATGTGCTGGGTTCCGTGCCCTGGGGACTGGTCATCGCCAAAACCTTCTGCGGCATCGACCCCCGCACGGACGGCAGCCGCAGCACCGGGGCCACCAACGTCTCCCGGCTCTGCGGTTTCGGCTGGGGCGTGGCAACCCTGCTCTGCGACGTGCTCAAAGGCGCGTTGCCGGTCTGGGCCGCGCTGGCCATCAATCCGTCCCCTGTCTTTGTCAGCCTGGCCGGCCTGGCCTGCGTGCTGGGGCATGTCTTTTCCTGCTTCATGAAGTTCAAGGGCGGCAAGGCCGTGGCCACCAGCATCGGCGTGTTTCTGCCCCTGGCCTTCTGGCAGTTGCTTATCGCCGCCGCGCTCTGCCTGCTGGTGATCTGGCGCAGCGGCTATGTCTCCCTGGGGTCCCTGACCCTGGTGGCGGCCCTGCCCCTGCTTCTGCTGCTCAGCGGCATCTGGAGCTGGCTGCCCCTGAGCCTCTGTCTGCTGGCCCTGGTGGTCTGGAAGCACCGCGAGAACATCGCCCGCCTGCGGGCCGGGACGGAAAAAAGCTGGTTGAAGAGCAAACACAAGGAGTGATGCCGCACTATGTCCCATTCTGATTTTCCGGCCTATCGCGGCCGCATGGAATATGTCTGTCTGGACTGCGGGGCGCGTTATCCCGGCGACAGCCTGCTCTACACCTGCCCGCAGTGCGGCGGCGTGTTCCTGCTGGAAAACCTGGACTTCGAGCGCCTGAAAGAGCGCGGCGGCGCGGCCTGGCGGGAGCTGTTCGATGCCCGCGCGGCCACGCGCGACACGGCGCTCAAGGGCATTTTTCGCTATTACGAACTGCTGGCCCCGCTGCTGGAACAAGAGGACATCGTCTACCTGGGCGAAGGCCTGACCCCCATCGTGGAGGCCGCGCCCGCCCTGCGGGACCGCGTGGGCCTGCCCTTCGCCTACAAGAACGACGGCCAGAATCCCAGCGCTTCCTTCAAGGACCGGGGCATGGCCTGCGCCTTCAGCTATCTGAAGTGGCTCTGCCGCCGTCACGAGTGGGACGAGGTACTCACGGTCTGCGCCTCCACAGGCGACACCTCAGCGGCAGCGGCCCTGTACGCGGCCTATGTGGGCGCGCCGCTCAAGTCCGTGGTGCTGCTGCCCCACGGCAAGGTCACGCCCCAGCAGTTGTCGCAGCCTCTGGGCAGCGGAGCCACGGTACTGGAACTGCCCGGCGTGTTCGACGACTGCATGAAGGTGGTGGAACATCTGGCGGAAAACTACCGCGTAGCCCTGCTCAATTCCAAGAACAGCTGGCGCATTCTGGGCCAGGAATCCTACGCCTATGAAGTGGCCCAGTGGTACGGCTGGGACGTGGCCGATCTCTGCCTTTTTGTGCCCATCGGCAATGCGGGCAATGTCACGGCAATCATGTCCGGCTTTCTTAAAATGCTGGATCTGGGCATCATCACGAGCCTGCCGCGCGTCTTCGGCGTGCAGTCCGAACACGCGGACCCGGTCTGGCGCTACTATGCCGCGCCCAAAGAGACCCGCCACTGGCAGCCGGTGACGGTCACGCCCAGCGTGGCCCAGGCCGCCATGATCGGCAATCCCGTGTCTTTCCCGCGCGTGCGGCGGCTGGCCGAGCGCTTTGTGGAGGCGGGCGGGGAAACGGCCTTCCAGGTGGTCCAGGTCACGGAGCAGCAGATCATGGACGCCATGATCCAGGCCAACCGCCACGGGCACATCGCCTGCACCCAGGGCGGCGAATGCTTGGCCGGCCTGTTGAACGCCCGCGCGCTGGGGCTCATCGGCGGCGACGAGCACGCGGTGCTGGACGCCACGGCCCACAGCCTGAAGTTCGCCGGCTTTCAGGACATGTATTTCAACGATGCCTTTCCGCCGGAATACGGGGTCACGCCGGACAAGAGCCTGGCGAACCGGCCCGAACTGCTGTTGCCGGAAAGCGCGCGCCAGGGTCGGGACGTGGCCGAATTCGCCCGTCTGGGCGCCGAGGCCGTGGTGGAACGGTTGGGGCTGAAGAGGAAATAGGCGCTCGTGGCGACAGCCTCTGATGCATGAATGCCGCGCGGGGCGGAAAGATTTTCAACGGCCTTTCCGCCCCGGTTTTTTGGCGTTACCTACCGTTGATCCCACTTCCTGCGGCATACCGCATGGGCCGCGTATTCCACCAGCCCGCAGATGTCGTAGACCGGGATGCCCGCCGCCTTCTGAACGGGTTCGGCAAAAGCCGAGAGATCCGTGCATTCCAGCAGCAGGGCGTCCAGGGCCTGCGTCCGCGCGAAGGCTTTTGCCGTGCCGACGATTTCCTGTTCCAGGCGGTCCAGGTCAAAATCGTGTCGCTTGTTTTCCAATATGGTTTCCCGGAATTCGGGCTGCTCGTCCATGCCCTGAATGCGCACCGCGTCCCTGTTCGAGGCGCAGGCCGCGAAAAGCTCCGGCGTGAGCGCCGCGGCGCTGGCCGTGAGCACGCCGATGACCGCGTTTTCTCCGTGCAGCAGGCGCAGCAGCGGCAACTGCACGAGGCTTGAGAGCAGTACCGGCACCTTGAGTTCCCGCGCGATCTGCCCCTGGAAGCGGGCCATGAAGCCGCAGGAACCGGTGACGGCGCGCACGCCGTCGGCTTCCAGTTCCCGCGCGGCCTGCACAAAGGGCTCCAGCAGCTCGGGCGTGGGATTGAACAACAGGCGCGGGACGTCCACGCCCGTGATGACCCGCGTCACCACCGGAAAGCCGAAGGTCAGGGGATTGCGCAGATGCCCCCTGGGTTTGGGAAAGAGAGAATCCAGGCAGAGCACGCCCACGGGCGTGTCATAATATCGTGTGCCGCCTTTCAGAATCATGGCCGTCTCCTTGCAACGCGGAAGAAGCGCGGAAAATCAGTTTTTGCGCAGATCGCGGACCCAGCCGATGATGCCGAAAAAGACCCAGACGCCGCAGGCGATGTTCAGCACAAAGGATGTATAGATCAGTATCTTGGTGAATTCCAGCATGGGAGTCTCCTGAATGATTGCGTGAACGGGCTCGGATTACAGTTGTTCCGGGGCATACATGCCGCTTCGGGGCGGGCGATTTTTCATGAGCTGGTGGATGACGAAGAGGACCAGGCAGTTGATGCCCATGCCCACCAGGTTGGCCGGAATGCCGAAGGGCTCGCCCAGCACTTTGTCGCTCCACAGCAGGTAGCTCAGGCCGCCGATGACCATGGCGGGCGCGCCCGCGTAGGGCGAAATCCTGCCCCAGAGGAGGCCGCAGAGCAGGGGCGGAATGATGGTGGAGGGCCAGAGTTTGAAGACATAGAGCATCAGGCCGAAGACGTCCTGAAAGGTAATGGCCGCCAGAATGGCCCCGCCGCCCACCACCAGGGTGGAAAGGCGTGACTGGCGCAGCATCTGGGCCTGAGTCGCCTGGGGATTGATGAACTTGTTGTAGATGTCGCGCGTGTAGGAGACGCAGGCGGTGTTGATGAAGGCCGCGGCCGAGCTCATCACGGCGGCCAGCAGGGCGGCCAGCACCAGGCCCGTGATGCCCACGGGCAGCACGTCGCGGATCAGGTTGGTGAAGGCCAGATCCGGCTTGACGTCGGGTTGCAGGGCCATGGAGGCCAGGCCGATGCCCGCCGTGGTGGCCAGGAAGAAGATCCAGTGCACGGAGAAGATCAGCACGCCCGCCTTGCTGTCCTTGGCCGACTTGGTGGAGGCATAGCGCTGGATGAAGTAGGGCGCGCAGAATTCGCCGAACAGGAAGCCGAAAAAGAGGCTGACGACCTGGATGGGTGACCAGTCCGCGAAGATTTTGAGATTGTCGACATAGGCGGGCGCGGCCTGAAGGTTGGCCATCATGACGTCGAAACCGCCGGCGTGGTCAATGGCCAGCCAGCCGCAGAGGCTTATGCCCACAATAATGATCACGTACTGGATGGCGTCGGTCATGGTCACGCCGAGCATGCCGCCGCAGCAGGTGTAGGCCAGGGTGATGGCCGAGGAGATCAGGGCCGCCGGGATCAGGTCGATGCCGGTGGCCGTCTGCATGATCGCGCCCATGGCCAGAATCTGCACGCCGAACAGCCCGAGGCAGAAGAGAAAGGAAACCACGGCGGACACAAGCCGCCCGGCATGGCCGTAGTAGAGGCCGCAGAGGTCGCCCAGGCCGTAGACGTTTTTGATGTTGTGCACGCGCCCGGCGATGTACAGGCCGGAGAAAATCTGGTTGATGACCACGCCCATCAACCCGGCGAAAACCACAATGCCCGTGGTGTGCATGAAGGCCACCCGGCCGATGGTGGCACCGCCGCCGCAGAGCGTGGCCGCGATGGCCGCGAAAAAGATGCTCATGGGCAGGCCGCGCCCGGCCACGGCGTAGTCGTCGAAGTTGGAGACCTTTTTCATGGCCCACCAGCCGATGTAAACGACCACGAAAAGGTAGAGGATGATGATGGAATAATCTATCCAGTTAATGGGCATGTCCGTCACTCCTGGGGGTTCGGGCAATTTCATTTTGAAACGGCCCTGGTGGCTGCGGAAGCAGCCGCCCGACGCGTGGGCGTATGCGCAATCCATTTGCGCGGATAAACGCCGAAGCGGGCCTGCTTCAAATTCCGGGGATATATATTCTCAAAAGCTTTTCTCTTTACTCTTGCGCGGGATGGCGATCATTCCGGCGCGTGGAGATTGCAGTAGGTTTCAAGTTTCACGGGACGGAAGGGGCTGCGCATGTGCAGGCAGCCCACGGCGTCGGGCCGCGCGCCCTGCGCCGCCGCCGTAATCTCCGCCAGGGCCGGGCCGCACATGCGCCCCTGGCATTGGCCCATGCCGCAACGGGTCACGCGCTTGACTTCGTTGACCTCGAGGAAGCCCTCGGCCACGGCCTTGCGGATGGCGCCCGCGCTGACGCACTCACAGCGGCAGACCAAGGTTTCGTCCGGCACGTCGAAAATCTTCGGGTCAGGCGCGAAGACGTAACGCAAAAAGCCGCGCGCCGCGCGCAGCACGGCCAGTTTGCGCCTGGCCCCGGCCGCGCGGCGTCCGGCCTCGGCCGGGGAGATGACGCCCAGCCGCCGGGCAGCGTCGATGCCGGCCAGCCGGCCCTTGAGGCGGCTGGCGTCGCCGCCGTGCACATAGGCGCTGTCGCCCGCCACATACAGGCCGTCTAGGCTGGTGCGACCGTTGGCGTCCACGTCCGGATACCAGCAGCGCTGGACCCGGTCCCAGCGCAGGCGCGCGCCCAGGGCGTTACAGATCTGAACGCGGGGGATGATGCCCTCATGGCGCAGCAGCACGGCGGCCGGAAGTTCCCTCGTTTCGCCCTTGACGGTATAGGAAACCTTTTCCAGGCTGTCCGCGCCCAGAGCCCGGATGTCCCGCGCGTTGCGGATGACGGGCACGCCGCCCCTGAGTACGCGCAGGGCCATGCGCAGGCCTTTTCCCAGATAGGGCGGGTCCAGCAGGGCGGCGGGCATGGCCGCGCCGGAGAGCAGGCGTTGCGACAGGCTGCCCGTATCCAGCCAGGCCGCGATACGCACACCCGCGTCCAGCAGATGCCCGGCCAGCAGAAGCAGCAGGGGGCCGTTGCCCGCCAGCACCACGGGGGCGTCCTTGTCCGCCGTGAGGCTGCCGCCGGAGCGCAGCAGAATGTCCGCCCCGCCCGCGCCCATGACGCCGGGCAGGGTCCAGCCCGGAAAGGGCACGGGCCGTTCCATGCCGCCGGGGGCCAGAATGACGTTGGCCGCGCTCAAACGCTGCGGCGCATTGTCCACGCTGAAGGAAAGGCAGCGTCCTTCCATGCCCCAGACCACGGCGCGCGGCACGTATGCCGCGCCGCTGCCGTGGAAATCTTCCACCAGGCGCAGGCCTACTTCACGTTCCCTGGGGTCCATGAGGGCCTGGGCCAGGGGGCTTTCCACATTGCGCAGCAACTGCCCGCCCGGCGCGGCCTGCTCGTCCAGCAGGGTCACCGTCAGGCCGCAGGAACGCGCCGCGCAGGCCGCGGCCAGACCGGCCGGACCCGCGCCGACAATGACGACATCCGTATGCTTGTCCATCACTTGTCCTCCGGGGGCGTCTGCCGGTTCACGACCATGCCTTCCCGCACGGGCACCAGGCAGGACTGGACGTCGGCTTCGCCGTCGATTTCCATGAGGCATTCAAAACAGACGCCCATCAGGCAATAGGGCGCGCGCGGGCTGTGGTCCACGGGATGCGTCGCGGTACGCCCGGCGTGGGCGTGCCCCAGCACGGCGGCGGCCACGCTGATGCCCGCCGGAACGTCCAGGGCCCGCCCGTCAAAGATGATGCGCACAGTGGCTGTGTTGGCGTTGTGCATGAAAACTCCTTTCAGCAGGCGAAGCCGAAGCGTTTGAGCGTCATGCCGCGCGCGGTTTCGGGCAGCTCCCCGCCCAGAATGAAATCGGGCAGCAGACGGCTGTGCGCGGCGGCCATGGTCACGGCGCTGTGGGTATTGATCAGGCTCACCTGGGGGTGGCCGGGCAGGCGGCTGTAAATGGCCATATTGTCTTCCGGCATGACGCGCAGGCCGGACCAGGTCCGGATCAGGCGTTTTTTCGCCAGTTCCGGCCAGACCCGCATGGCCCAGCGGCCTTCCGTGGCCACCGAGGCGGGAACAACGCCGCTGTCGTGTCCCACGCGTTCATGCTTGAAGCCGATGATCACCGTGCCGCCGAAGGTCTGGGTGGCCCCCAGCACCGGAATGGGCATGACCATGGGCAGGCGTTCCACCAGCAGCACCTGACCCTTGTCCGGATAGACCGGCAGATCCGGCACGGCGAAACGGGCGAAGCGCCGGTTTGCCAGGCCGGCGGCCAGCACCAGGCGGCGGCAGAAATAGTCCCCGTTGCGGGTGGTGACGCGGTAGCCGCCTGCATGGGGGGTCACGTCGAGCACCATGGTTTCCACGTATTCGGCCCCCAGCCGGGGCAGAGCCGCCCGGTAGGCGCGCAACAGGGCCAGCGGGTCGATGACGCCGTCCTCCTCACACCAGGCCGCGCCGCAGACCTCCGGACCAAAGGGGATTTTGGGCAGCTTTTTTTCCAGCTCGCCGCGTTCGATCACGGCCCCCCGGTATTCGCCCAGAGCTTCGCGCAGCTTGACGATGTAGTCGGCGCGCTTCTGAAAATCCTCCGCGCCGAGCACCGGAATCAGGCCGCCCGTGAAGTTCACGGGCACGCGCAGGCCGGAGATTTCTTCCAGTTCCCGGACCAGTTCCGGAAAGAGCCGCGAGGATATGAAGCCCCAGCGGGCGTATTCCGGCAGATGCAGGAATTTGGACTGGCACCAGATCAGCCCCACATTGGTGCGCGAGGCCATGTTGGTGCGGGTGGGCGCGTCCAGCACCGTGACCTTGCAGCCCTTTCCGGTCAGTCCGAAAGCCAGGGCCGCGCCGGAAATGCCGCCGCCCACGATGACGACGTCGCGTTCTCCGGATTTTCTTGACGGCGTTTTTTTGTCCATGCTTCGCCTCCCGGCGGCGGTTTGCTCAGGCCTTGTCCCTGTAAGCGATGCAGTCCACTTCCACGCGCAGATCGCTCATCATGGCGGCCTGCACGCAGACCCGGGCCGGGGCGTGCTCCGGCGTGAAAAATTCCGCGTAGACCTTGTTGAACTGGGCGAAGTCGCGCGGGTCGTCGACGAAGACGTTCACCCGCACCACGTCTTCCAGGCCGTAACCCGCCAGGGCCAGGGCCGCCTTGAGGTTGTTGAGGGCCGCGCGGGCCTGCACGGTCATGCTGCCGGAAACGATTTCGCCGTCGGCGGCGCGGGGCACCTGACCGCTGACGTAGAGCCAGCCGTCCGCGCCCGCGGCCTTGGAAAAGGGCAGCGCGCCCGCTTTGGCCGGAGTTCCGTAACGTGTGATGGGCATGTTTCCTCCCTAAAATATTTTGCGCTTGAAATTATTGCTTAACGGCGAAGTACATTCGCCTTGCGATAATTTCGCGCTCCGGACAGGCCGGGGCAGGGCGCGCATTCGGGAGAGGAAAAGCAGGGACCATGCCAACTTTGATTTGAAGTATTTTTATTAGTATTTTCAGTGGATTATTGTTGATGCTGATAAAAAGAGGCCATGGTTATGTAATAAAACGTGACAACCTGTGAAAAAAGAAGCACGTTGAAATCAGCATCAGCCGCGAATGCAGCCGGTCCGGGCGCGCATTTTCACATTTGAGTGTAATAAAACATTACATGTATTCTTTTATTACAAGGACAGCCCATGCTCAGCCAGATGTCCGCCATTCCGAACCTTGAGGAACTTATCCGGCGTTCGCACGTGCGTTCCGCTCGCTACGGCCTGGACCCGCATCTGGACGGCGCGCCCGAGGCCGGAGGTCTGAGCGCGGCGGGTCTGCGCAAGCGGATCAACGGGCAAAGGGAGTTCTTTGACCTGGCCCGGGCGCAGATCGACACGCTCTACGGCCTGCTCAAAGGCACGGGTTTCTGCATGGCCCTGGCCGACAGTGAGGGGTATGTGCTCTACGTGGTGGGGGATGCGGAACTGGTGGAGCATTTCAAACGGCGGCGCTGCCTGCCCGGCTATCGCTGGCTGGAGCGCGACGTGGGCACCTGCGCCATCGGTCTGGCCCTGGAGGAGAAGGTGCCGGTTTTTCTGCCCGGCGACGCCATGTTTTCGGCCGAGGCCCGCCGCTTGAGCAATGCGGGCGCGCCGGTTTTCGCGCCGGATGGTGGCGTGGTGCTGGGGGCCATTTCGCTCAGCGGCGAGTCGGCCATGATGCATGTGCACACCCTGGGCCTGGTGCGCCAGGCCGCGGAAACCGTGACCTCCCAGTTGCGCGAGCGGGAGCGCATGCGGGATCTGGCCACCACCAACCAGTATTTGCGCGCCCTCATCGAATCCGACTCGCGGGGCATTGTGACTGTGGACTCGCACGGCCGCATCGTGCAGACCAACCGCAGCGCCCGGCGGCTCTTCAATCTGCCCGCCTCGCCCGCCGGGCGGGATTTCGAGGACTTTAGCGGCGGCCGCAGCGGCGTGCTGGAGCATCTTGCCACGGGCAAAAGTTTCAGGGCGCGCGAAATTCTCGCCCGGCACAGCGGCATGACGCATTTCGCTTCCTTTGACCCCATCTGCATGAGCAACGGCGAAGTGGCGGGCGGCCTGCTCACCGTGCAGGAAAAAAAGGAAGTCATGGGCATGGCCGTGGAAGTGACCGGCAGCCACGCCCATTTCACCTTTGATTCCATTCTGGGGTCCAGCGCCTGCCTGGGGCAGGCCCTGCGCCACGCGCGCATCGCGGCGGCCAGTACGGCCCCGGTGCTGCTCTGCGGCGAAACGGGCACGGGCAAGGAGCTCTTCGCCCAGGCCATCCATAACGGCGGGGAGCGGCGCAACCGGCCCTTTGTGGCCATCAACTGCGGGGCCATTCCCAAGGAACTCCTGGAAAGCGAGCTGTTCGGCTATGAGGAGGGGGCCTTTACCGGCGCGCGCAAGGGCGGGCGGCCCGGCAAGTTCGAGCTGGCCGATTCGGGCACGCTTTTTCTGGATGAAATCGGGGACATGCCCTTTGACATGCAGGTCAAGCTGCTGCGCGTGCTCCAGACCGGCGAGATCCAGCGCGTGGGCGGCCTGCGTACCGTGCCTGTGGACCTGCGCGTCATTTCGGCCACCAACAAGGATCTGAGGCAGGCCATCGAACAGCAGAAATTTCGCGCGGATCTTTATTACCGCATCAGCACTCTGAACATCCTTGTGCCGCCCTTGCGCGAGCGGCCGGAAGACATTCTGCCCCTGGCCGAGTATTTCATCCAGCGGCACAGGCTGCGCCTGAACAAACCCACGGCGGTCCTGCCGCCGGACACCGCCGCCATGCTCACGGCCCATGCCTGGCCCGGCAACGTCCGCCAGCTGGAAAGCGCGGTGGAGCGCGCCATGCATCTGGCCGAGGGCGGCGATCTGCTGGCCGAGCATTTCGGCATCGCCGGGCTGGATCGGCCCCGGCAGGCGGCCCCATCGGAACCGACCGGCGGCCCCGGCCAGGGCACCCTGGAAGACCTGGAGCAGCGGGCCGTGGCCGAAGCTCTGGCCCGGCACAACGGCAATATCCGGGCCGCGTCCCGCGCCCTGGGCGTCAGCCGCCCCACGCTCTACCGGAAACTGAAGAAAATGGCGGGCCGGGACTGAAGCCGGGCCGCGTCGGAGTCGTCCGCCCCGGTTTTGCACGGCCGCCTGATTGCCAAAATGCGGCGTTCTGGTAGCATTGCCATAAACACATCGTCAGGTTGGGCATTTCAACTCAAAGTTAATCTGCTCCAGGGACGAACTTTTCAGCCGGGATATCCGCACTATCCCGGCTTTACATATTCAGTGAGGATGCCATGACACTCTTGGGAATGCATTTGGATTTGGCGGGAGCGCTGCTGATTTTTTGCCTGCGTCTCGCGGACGTGACTCTGGGTACGGTCAGAACCGTCCTGGTCATGCGCGGCGTGCGTTTTGTGGCGGCCCTGGTGGGCTTTTTCGAGATCATCATCTGGGTGGTCGCCATCTCACGGGTCATGGCGCATCTGGACAACGTCTTCAACATCATTGCCTATGCCGGGGGCTACAGTTGCGGCATTCTGATGGGTATTTTCGTGGAAGAGCGCCTGGCTCTGGGCATCACCGTCGTCAATATCGTGGCGCCCGAGGACGACGAGCACCTTGCCGCCGTGTTGCGCAAAGCCGGTTTCGGCGTAACCCGGCTTGAGGCCTTCGGCATGCATGACGAAATGCACTTCTTGCGGGTGGTCTTGCCGCGCCGCAAGGTCAACAGCCTGGTGCGCCTGTGCAAGAAACTTTCGCCCAAGAGCTTTCTTACCATTGAGGATGTGCGCAGCGCACACGGCGGCTATTTGCCGTAGAGCGTTTCAAAACGCGCGGTGCGGATTTCCGTGGAAAATCCGCACCGCGAAGAACCCGTTTCAGCTTCTACAGCAGCTCGCCGTGACGCCGGATGTAAGCCCGCTTCACCACGGTGGTCAGCAGCATATAGCCCAGAATCATGCCGCCCAGCCAGGGGAAATACCCGGCGGGCAGGGCCGCCATGTCCAGGCCCCGGCCCAGGGAGGTGAAGGGGATGACCGTGCCCACGGCAATGCCCAGGCTGGTCAGGAGCGTCAACTGCCAGGCCGCCCGGCTCTCCACGAAGGGCAGCTTGGGCGTGCGGATCATGTGAACGACCAGGGTCTGGGACCAGAGCGATTCCACAAACCAGCCCGCCTGGAACAGCGCCGCGAAGGCGGCCTGCCCGGCCGGGTCCAGGCTGTGCCAGGGGGCGCCCAGAACCGCCGGGCAGACCAGCCGGTACATCAGGACAAAGGTCAGCAGGTCGAAAATCGAGCTGGTGGGCCCGAGCCAGAGCATGAAGGAGCTGATGGAACCGGCGTCCCAGGTATGGGGTTGGCGCAGGAATTCCTCGTCCACATTGTCCCAGGGGATGGTGGTGCAGGACAGATCGTAGATCAGGTTGAGCACCAGAATCTGCAGGGGCGTCATGGGCAGGAAGGGCAGAAAGACGCTGGCCGCCAGCACCGAGAACATATTCCCGAAATTGGAACTCACCGTCATCTTGATGTACTTGATGATGTTGGCGTAGGTGCGGCGTCCTTCAATGACCCCGGCCTCCAGCACTGTGAGATCCTTTTCCAGCAGGATCACGCCCGCCGACTCGCGGGCCACGTCCACGGCGGTGTCCACGGAAATGCCCACATCGGCGGTGCGCATGGCCGCCGCGTCGTTGATGCCGTCGCCCATGAAGCCCGTCACATGGCCGTTGCCGCGCAGGCAGGCCACAATGCGCGCCTTCTGCTGCGGGCTGAGCTTGGCGAAGATATCCACCCGCTCTACTTCCTGTCGAAGGCGCTCGTCGTCCATATCCGCAAGATCCGCGCCCAGCAGCACGCGTTCGGCGGGCAGGCCCACCTGGCGGCAGATGCTGCGGGTCACGGCGTCGTTGTCGCCGGTGAGCACCTTGACGCGCACCCCGTAGTCGCGCAGGGCGGCCACGGCCTGGGCCGCCGATTCCTTGGGCGGGTCCAGAAAGGCCAGATAGCCCATGAGCACCATGTCGGCCTCGTCGGCCACGGAAAAGCTCCGGCCGCCGTCCGGCAGGGTTTTCCGGGCCACGCCCAGCACGCGCAGGCCGTCGGCATTGTAGCGGCGGGTGCGGGCCAGGATTTCCTCCCGCAGTTTCGGGGTCAGCGGCTCCACCTGGCCGTGGTATTCGGCCCAGGCGCAGACGGCCAGCATTTCCTCCAACGCGCCCTTGGTGATCATCCGGGTCTTGCCCCGGTGGTCGGCGACGACCACGCTCATGCGGCGGCGGCCGAAATCAAAGGGGATTTCATCCACTTTGACGTAGTCCCGCCGCAGGGTGAGCATGTCCAGGTCGTCGGCATGGTCCACAATGGCCACGTCCAGCAGGTTTTTCAGGCCGGTCTGGAACCAGCTGTTCAGAAAGGCGTGGCGCAGCACGCGTTCGTCCTCGTTGCCGTGCACGTCCAGGGAATATTCCAGAATGATCTTGTCCCTGGTCAGGGTGCCGGTCTTGTCCGTGCAGAGCACGTCCATGGCCCCCAGGTTCTGGATGGCGTCGAGCCGCCGCACGATGACTTTTTTGCGGGCCATGAAGGCCGCGCCGCGCACCAGATTGGCGGAAACCACGGTGGGCAGCATTTCCGGCGTCAGGCCCACGGCCACGGACAGGGCGAAGAGCGCGGCCTCCACCCAGTCGCCCTTGGTGAAGCCGTTGATGAAAAAGACAATGGGCACCATGCAGGCCATGAAACGGATCAGCAGCCAGGACACGGCGCTGACGCCCTTGTCGAAACTGGTGCGGGTGGTGGTGTCGGCGATCTGGCGGGCCAGGGAGCCGAACAGGGTGGCGTTGCCCACGGCCAGCACCAGAGCCAGGGCCGAACCGCTGACCACGTTGCTGCCCATGAAGGCCAGATCGGCGCAGTCCAGCGGGCTCTGAGGCGGACTGTCCGGGGCGTCCGGAGAGGAGTCCGGCAGACCGGCGAATTTTTCCACCGGTTCGCTTTCGCCGGTCAGGGAGGACTGGCTGATGAAGAGATCCTTGGCCTCCAGAATCCGAAGATCCGCCGGGATCATGTCCCCGGCGGCCAGGCGGACCACATCGCCGGGCACCAGCTCGCTGATGGGCCGTTCGCCGCCCCGGCCGTCGCGCAGCACGTCGATGGTGGTGTTGACCAGGGATTCCAGGCGGGCCACGGCGTCGCCGGAGCGGGCCTCCTGCACGAAGCGCAGCGTGCCGCTGATCAGCACCATGCCGCCCACAATGAGCACGGCCGTGAGATCCTTTTCCCCGGCGGCGGCAAGCAGATAGTCGGTGATGAAGGAAATGGCCGCGAGCAGCAGCAGAACCACGCTGAAGGGATTGAGAAATGCCCTGAGCAGTCGCAGGGGCAGAGGTTCCCGGCGGCTGCGGATCAGGCGGTTTTCACCGTGGCTCCGGCGCAGGGCCGGGATTTGCGCGCTGTTCAGCCCCTGCATGGACGAGTTGTAGGCGCGCAACAGGGCGTCCGGCTGCTGCCGGGCGGCTTCAAGCAGGTTTTGCGAGGCGGCGCGCTTCGGCGCTGCCGGGGTATGGGGGCGTCCGACGCCGCGCGCGGCGCGGTCCGCACGGGACAGCGGGCGGGACGACGGACGCGGGGGACGAAACAGGGCTTTCAGAGTCGTGAAAAAGGAAAACATGGGAACCTCCTGGGACCGGCGCGGGACGCGCCGCTCTCAAGAGGCGTTCAGCGGAGGAGAGCGGGCGCGGGCAGGCCGGCGGGATTATGCGTGCCGGGTTCAGGTGCGGGAAAGTCGGGACTGTCGGATGACATAAGGTCGTGCTCCTTTGTGCTGCGGAAACAAGGCATAGTGATTACTGATTAAGGGAAAACGCCTGGAACGTCAAATCGGGGCAGGGCCCGCGATCCATTCTCCGATCAGCGCAACGCCGTCACAAAATCGTGGAGCAGGCGGACAGCCTCCACGGTCAGCCCCTCGCAGAGATGCGGCGGATCGCTTTTCTGAAAGCCGCCGGGCCGCAGCACCCGGCAATCGATCCCGCCGAAATGCTTCTGGAAGGCAGCGGTATAGCGGCCGCAGACGGCGCAGACTTCCTTCTCGGTCTTGCCCAGGAACGACGCATGGATTCCAAGGAAGAGCAGCGCGCCCTCCAGCAGGCCGCACTGGCAGCCCATGCGTCCGGCTCCGTTCAGGCCGATGGCCGCGCGGTCCAGCTGCGGGTCCAGGGGCAGATCGAACAGGCGGCTCATGCAGTACAGGGTGGTGCGGGCACAGTTGATATCCCTGTCCCAGTAACAGGCGCGGACCATTTCCGCGATCCGCCGGTCGGTTTCCTGATGCGCGTCCATAACGGCCTCACAAGCCCAGAAGTTGCCGCCAGCGCGGCAGTTCCGGGTTCAGATCCAGATAATCGGGCGGCAGGTCCAGGGGCGCCGCCGTTGCCAGGGCCAGACGCACGTCCTCCAGATCGCCGGTGCGCGGCAGTTCCGGCACATCCTGCAAGGGGCAGAGGTCGAAGTCGTCGCTGGGCAGCATGACCATGACCGGCAGGCCCTTGAGCGCCGCTTCCAGGGCGGCGGTGGTGGAATTGGAGGCCCAGACCGTCACGCCGGGCCGCAACTGTTCGGCAATGGGGCCGTCCGCCAGGCGGATTTCACGCATCCGGCGGCCCAGCAGGGCGCGCAGGCGTTCTTCCACGGACAGGTAGGGATGGGGCTTGACGACAATATCCCAGCCTTCCAGCAGCCCGGCATGCACGGCGCGCGCCAGCAACACCAGATGGGCCTCGGTTTCGTCGTTGAAAAAGCTGGTCAGGACCAGCAGCCGTTTGAGGCCGCCCGCGGGCGTAGTCGGCGCGGGGTCCGGGGCTTCCGTTTGCGCCGGAGCCGCGTCGGCCAGGTAGAGATAGCGCAGGGCCTCCACTTCGCCCAGGCGTTCGGGCGGCATGCCCGCGTCCAGCCACTGGCGGCAGGCCGAACGGCCGTTGCCCCGGATGGCGTCAGGCTGGAAGATCGCGCAGTCCGGCGCGCTGAAGGTACGCGGATCGTCGAAATAGCGGAAGTCCGTGGGCCGGATGGTGGAATGCTGCGCGCCGAAGACCGGCCCGTTCCCGGCCTCATGCGCGGCCTGGGTCAGCATGCGCTCCCAGGGGCAGTTTTCCAGCGGGAAGAGGGTCCAGCGCTGCGGCCCGGCGCAGTGCGCATAGCTCTTGAAGCCCCGGTTCTGAAGGCAGCGCTCCAGGCCGCGCCAGCCCCGGAAGGATTCGGCCCAGTCCCCCTTGGCGTAGTCCCAGAAATTGAGCCGGGATCCGGCGAAGTGAAAGGCCGGGCGCGCGTGTTTTTCCAGACGCAGGCTGGCCCAGCAAAGGCGCAGATGCCGCCACAGGGCCGCCCAGAGATCGCGGTGGCGCAGAAATTCCTCCAGATAGTGGAAGGAAAGGCCATCCTTGCCTTCCTCGCGGAAGCGGTCGCGCAGTTTGCGGCATTGGGCGAAGGAGAGCTGGGGCGCGGGAAAGCGGATGAACAGCCAGCGCACGAACTGCGCGCCTTCACGCCGGGCCTCCGCGTCAAGAACGTCGTGCAGCTTTTCCCAGTAGCGGGAGCGGAAGCGTCCCAGACCGGCGGCGTGCATGTCCAGATTGGGGAAATAGGTAACGATGCCGGCCGTGTTTTGCTGCCCGGACGCGGGCCTCGGCGTGAGGCAGGTTTTGCCGGTACGCACGCAGGGCAGTTTGCGTCGTACGGTCCACCACCAGTGCGCATAGCGGGCCGCGGCCCGCAAGGGCGCGGGGCAGGCGTTGTAGATTCGCCGCAGCAGGCTTTGCGCGGGCTTGAGGCGCAGTCCCGGCTCGTGGCACTCCACAAAAAGGCGGCCCGACACGGCGCAGAAATCCGCCAGCGTGTGGCGCAGGGTGGCGTCGCCGCCGCAGAGCCGCAGGGCCGTGAAGGCTTCCTCGTCCATGAGGCGCTCCAGGGCGCGCAGCTTGTAGATAGTATAGAGATTGGGCGTCATCCTGGGATGGCGCTCGTAGAGCGGGGAGCACCACCACATGGACAGGCTTTCCCCGGCTTTGAGTTTCTCCTGCAGCTCCTTGCGGCCCACGCGCAGACGGCCCAGATCATAGGCCCAGGCCGCATGTTCGGCGCGGATCGCCACCAGGTCCGCATGGAGACGCGCGGGCAGGGATATCCGGCCTTCCGGCACTTCCCAGGCGCTCCAGTGGGCAACGGCTTGGCCCTGACCGGAGGCGGGCGACGGTACGGACGGCTCCTTGGCCGGTTCCACCAGCAGCACCAGTTCTTTCATGGGCGCGCCTCCGTCGCGGCTTCTTTCAGGGCCGCGCGGACAGCCGGGCCGTAGGGCGGCCGCAGCACGCCCGCTTCGGTGATGATGCCGCTGATCAGCGCCGCCGGGGTCACGTCAAAAGCGAAATTGTAGACCGGCACGTCCTCGGGCGTCACGCGCTGCCCCCCCGCATGGGTCACCTCCCCGGTCGGGCGTTCCTCAATGGGAATGGCCGTGCCGTCGGCCGTTTGCGGGTCAATGGTCGAGAGCGGCGCGGCCACATAGAAGGGGATGCCGAAATGCCGCGCCAGCAGGGCCACGCCGAAGGTGCCGATCTTGTTGGCCGCGTCGCCGTTGGCCGCGATGCGGTCCGCGCCCACCACCACGCGCTGGACGAGCCCTTTCTGCATCAGCAGGGCGCAGGCGTTGTCGCAGGCCACGGTAACCGGAATGCCGTCCTTGTGCAGTTCCCAGGCCGTGAGCCGCGCGCCCTGCAAAAAAGGCCGGGTTTCATCGGCAATGACCCGGATGCGCTTGCCCTGTTCCACTGCGGCGCGGATCACGCCCAGAGCCGTGCCGTAGCCCGCCGTTGCCAGGGCCCCGGCGTTGCAGTGGGTGAGCACCGTGTCCCCGTCCTCAAGGCAGTCCGCGCCGAAGCGGCCCAGGCGCTTGCAGGCGGCCACATCCTCGTCCTGCATGGTCCGGGCCTCGCGCAGAAAAAGTTCCAGCAGGGCGGGGCGGCCCACATCCCCGGCGGCGCGTCGGCATGCGCGCATGCGCTCCACGGCCCAGCGCAGATTCACGGCCGTGGGCCGGGCGTCGGCAATGGCCTCCAGGGCGGCGTCCAGGCGTTCCTGCCAGCCGTCGCCGTCCCCGGTCCGGGAGACGGCCAGGGCGCAGCCCCAGGCGGCGGTGACGCCGATGGCCGGAGCGCCGCGTACCACCATGGTTTGCAGAGCCGTGATCACCTCGTCGGGCGTGCGGCAGACGAAATCCGCCTCCTCTCCCGGCAAAAGGCGTTGGTCCAGCAGATGCAGTTCCAGGGCGTCGCGGTCAAAACGGATGTGGTCGTTCATGGCGTCTCCTTGTTCCCTGCCTTACACGACAATGCGTCCGATGGCAAAAAACGGCTTGCCGGAAGAGTGCCCGCGCCGGTATGGGGTCGGGTTCTGGACAGTCTCGCGAGCCGGGCATAGAGTTGCTCCGGCGACAGGGGATTGTGCCCGCGCCGCCCACTACTCAGGAGGAAATCAAGATATGCGTTACGCATGGACTTTGCTGCTGGCCGGGGCATTGAGCCTGGGCCTGGCGGGCGCTGCCCTGGCGGCTCCGGACGGCTTCAAGGAGCACAAACTGCCGGGCTTGGCCATCGACCTGCCCTCGGACTGGCAAATCGCCCCCAAGGAGGCTCTGGCCCAAGTGCAGAAGCAGGCCGGGGACATGAAGGTGCTGCTGATGGCCCAGAGCCCGGAAGTGCCGCAGTTCGCCATCATGGAGCAGCCCGTGGGCGAGATGGACCAGGCCGCTTTCGCCAAACTGGATGAGGACGGCGTCAAGGAAATCTGCGCGCAGGCCATCGACGGCTTCAAGCGGGGCGGCGCCACGGAAGTGAACTGCGCGCGCGAAACAACGGCCAAGGGCGCGGCTCTGGCCGTGGCCGCGCTGTTCCCGGCCAGGGGCCTGTGCAATGTGAGCTGGGGCTTTTACGAGGGTAAAAAGACCCTGGCCGTGAGCGCCATGCTCCGGCAGCGCGACACCAAACTGCCCGCCAAGCTGCAAACCGTTTTGAAGAGCATCAAGCTGGGCAACTAGAACAGTTACCACTTGAAATGCTTTGTCATGCAAAGGGCCGCGTCAGCACGACGCGGCCCTTTTGCGTGGTTTCGGGTCGTAAAGTCGGCTCAGCTTTGCGGGCTGTTGTCGTGGAAACGGGCGGCATGCTCCTTGAGCGTGCGGTCCAGGGCCAGGAGCAGGCGTTGGGCCGAGGCCGGGGTCATGACGATGCGC
>OMGS01000366.1_pt1 | contig 29943 bp, 29 predicted proteins | sample 1646081 | NCBI WGS metagenome assembly OMGS01 (sample SAMN05578591, study PRJEB25193) | human gut metagenome | biome: Human Microbiome; feature: human-associated habitat; material: feces | host: Homo sapiens | place: USA:Birmingham | reverse complement strand
GCTTAGCCCGGACGGAATGGATTCTCGGGCGATTGGCCTGGGTCATGCAGGAAATATAAACGGGGTGCGCGCAATAACCGCCGCCATGAGGGCAGAGGCCACTCCGTTTTTTGGGTGGGCGGCAAGGCGGGAGCCGGGGGGAGAAGGCAGGACAAGTCGGCAATGAAACAAAAAACGCCGCGTCGCCGGTCTTTCGTTCCGGCAACGTGGCGCTATTCTGTGCTGCATGGCGGAAGGGGAGGGATTTGAACCCCCGGATGCCTCACGGCATCAACGGTTTTCAAGACCGCCGCATTAAACCGCTCTGCCACCCTTCCGTATAAACATAAGCACTGCCGCCGCACCGCATGGGGCGGGGTAGTCCGAACGCAAAGGCGGCGCCCCGTTCCTTCTGGAATAAAGGCGCCGCCGAAAAATCCGTAGACAGCGAGCCTTACTTAATGGCGTCTTTCAGGCCCTTGCCGGGCGTGAATTTGGCAACTTTGCTGGCGGGGATGGTGATTTCTTTGCCGGTGCGGGGGTTGCGGCCCTTACGCGCGGCGCGCGCCACAACCTTGAAGCTGCCGAAGCCGGTAAAGGTCACGGATTCGCCGTCGGCGAGAGCTTCACGCAATGAGGCCACCACGGCGTCCAGGGCTTCCTCGGCTTTAGCTTTGGTGGGCAGGCCGGCCTTGGCGTGGATTTTTTCAACAAGCTCAGCTTTAGTCATGATGTTTCTCCGTACAGGATTTTCGGGTTGCCCCGTTTGTGCCAAGTCAGACCAGACGGCCCGCACTGCGGATTTTGGAGGCCGCCTCGCGGAACTCTGGGATCAGTGCGTTATTGCTCAGCGACAGGCACGGCGCGCGCCCTGGGGATTTCCGTATCTGGCCGCCGACCTGGTGCCAACGACCATAACTTTGCTTTCTCTAAGTAATGCCTGGGGGCATGTCAACAGAAAAAGCGCGGAATCGCCCGGCCGCTCTTGTTTTCCCGGCAGATGCCTTCTTGCGCGCGCAAAGGCGGCGTTTTCGGCGACGCAGCCGGGAAATGCACTAACATGCTGAAAAAATTACAAATCAACAAGTTCAACATCCGCGCTTTTCAGCGGACTGCCCAGAAAGTGGCCACCCGTGCGGGCAAAACGCTCCCGATTGTCCGTGGTCATAAAACAGCGGACGCCGGTATGCTCGTCCGTGCGCAGCAGGTCCAGGCGCGTCAGTTCTTCCTCCACGCTCTCGGCTGTGGTGGCCGCTGAATCCACAATGCGCACCTGCGGGCCCACCACGTTTTGCAGGGCCGCCTGCAGAAGCGGAAAATGCGTGCAGCCCAACAGCAGGGTGTCCGGGCGCGGCGCGGTGACCGCCGGGGTGAACATATCCTCCAGATAGCGCCGGGCAATACCCTCCACCAAGGGGCCGTCCATCCAGCCTTCCTCGGCCATGGGCACGAACAGGGTGCAGGCCCGGCCCCGCACATGGGCTTCAGGCCGGATGCGTGTGATAGCCTGCTGGTATGCGCCGCCGGTAATGGTAGCCTCGGTGGCGATGACCACGATTTCGCCGTTGCGGCTGGTCCGGGCCGCGGCCCGCGCGCCGGGTTCCACCACGCCCACCACGGGCAGGGGCGCGAAATGCTCGCGCAGGGCGGGCAGGGCTGCCGCCGTGGCGGTATTGCAGGCCACCACCAGCATCTTCGCGCCTCTGTCCACCAGCTTCCGGGCGGCCAGCAGGGTATAGCGGGTGATGGTCTCCCGGCCCTTGGTGCCGTAAGGCAGCCGGGCCGTATCACCCAGATAGAGCAGATCCTCGCCGGGCAGGCGGTCGGCCAGGGCCTTGAGCACAGTAAGGCCGCCCACGCCAGAATCAAACAGGGCCACGGGCAGCAGCGAAGCGTCCTTCATGATCGTAATCGTCCTTTACAGCGGCGGTCGTGCCGCGAAACTCAGAGAGCTTGGCCCAGATAGCGGGCTGCTGTAAAGAGCAAAATGCCCGCCAGCAGATATTTCAGGGCTGTGGCCGGGATGTGTTTCTGACAGCGCGCGCCCAGATACATGCCCGCCATGCCGCCCAGGCCCAGCAGGAGGCCCAGCCGCCAGTCCGGGGCTACAGCCAGGCCGGGATGGAGCGGGGCCAGCAGGCTGTAAAAGCCGACTCCGGCAACGGAGGTCAGAAAGGTGGCGAAAAGCGAGGCCCCGGCCACAGCGTGAACCGGCAGCCCGAAAAAGGAGACCAGAAAGGGCGCCATGATGGCCCCGCCGCCGATGCCGTATACGCCGCCCACCAGGCCCACGATCAGGCTGAGCAGCACAATGCCCCGGCAGGAAATGCGGTATTCCTGGTCCTGAAAGCGAAAGGCCAGTATGCGGGTGTTCCAGGACAGGACCTGGCAACTGCCCCCGGTCGTCAGCCGCGCCGCCGGGCTTGCGGCCGGGCTCGTGCCGCCGGACGGATTCCGTCGTCGGGACAACAGGTCGCGCAGCATTTTCGCGGCCACGTACAGCAGCACCAGGCCCGCGAAGATTTTGAAGTGGCGGGGATCAGGCAGCAGATTGATGCGGATGAGCGCTCCGGCGAACACACCGGGCAGGGTGCCCAGAGCCACCACCAGGGTCAGGGGCCAGAGCAGACGGCCTTCGCGCCAATAGCGCCAAACCCCGGCGGGGCAGGCCAGCACGTTGAAAAACTGGTTGGTGGCGCTGACGCTGGGGTTGACGTAGCCCAGCACGCTCATCTGGAACGGCAAAAGCAGAAACGCGCCGGAAACGCCGCCCATGGAGGTGAAAAAGGAAACACCCAGTGCCACGGCAAAAGGAACAAAGGGGGAGCATTCAATACCGGCGGTGGGAAAATACATGGCCGCCTCCCGTGGGGTTGGGCGTGTGAATCCCGGCGTGGGCGTCATTGCTCCGGCTGGGCCGGCGGCAACGATCTAGTGTATCAGCTCATGGGCAAAATGTTGAGCCTGTCCGGACAGGACTGGAAATATTGGGTATTGATAATCACGGTTTTAATCATAATCGTGATTACAAAAAATGTCATCCCCTGTGCTCCACCCCGCATTGCCTGCCGCTCACGAACCGGCTATATTCGGCGCGCAAACCCGCGCTTTCGCGCGAGCGGCACCGTAACCAAGGAACACATATGCTGGCGATCCTGGACTACAAGGCGGGCAATCAGACGAGCGTCCGCCGTGCCCTGGAACATCTGGGCATTCCCTGCGCCGTCACGGCGGACCCGGTCCTGCTGGAAAGCGCGCGGGGCATCATTTTTCCCGGCGTGGGCGCTGCCGGGCAGGCCATGCGGGCCCTGAACGAGGCCGGGCTGGACGCGGCCCTGCGCCGTGCCGTGGCCGTGGGCCAGCCTCTGCTGGGCGTCTGCCTGGGCTGCCAGATCCTGCTGGAGCGCAGCGAGGAAAACGACATGCCCACCCTGGGCCTGGTGCCCGGCGTCTGCCGCCGTTTCGAGGACAATCTCCGGCAGGAGGACGGTAGTCCCGCGCCCGTGCCGCACATGGGCTGGAACAGCCTGCGCGCGGCAACGCCCTGCCGCCTGTTGGCGGGCGTGGAGCCCACGGCGGAATTCTATTTCGTGCACGGCTATTATGTGGAGCCGGACCCCGCCCTTGTCATCGCCACCACGGTTTACGGCCGGGAATTCTGCTCCCTGTACGGGCGCGACGGACTCTGGGCCGCGCAGTTCCATCCGGAAAAAAGCGGGCGGCCCGGCCTGGCCCTGCTGCGCAATTTTTACGAATACTGCCGGGAGGCGCGCCATGCTCAGTAAACGGGTGATTCCCTGCCTGGACGTGCGCAACGGGCGGCTGACCAAGGGCGTGAAGTTCGCGGGCAACCAGGACATCGGCGACCCGGTGGAAAGCGCCCGGCGTTATTATGAGGAAGGGGCCGACGAAATCGTTTTTTACGACATCACGGCCTCGGCCGAGGCGCGCGGCATCTTTCTGGATGTGGTGGAGCGGGTGGCCGAGCAGATCTTTATCCCCTTCAGCGTGGGCGGCGGCATCGCCACCGTGGCGGACATGCGCGCCGTGCTCCTGGCCGGGGCGGAAAAAGTCTCGGTCAACTCCGCGGCGGTGAAGAATCCCCGCATCATCAGCGAGGGCGCGGAGGCCTTCGGCTCCCAGGCCATTGTGGTGGGCATGGACGTGCTGGCCGTGCCCGTGAGCGAGGCCATCCCTTCGGGCTATGAGATCGTGATCCACGGCGGCCGAGCCCGCATGGGCCTGGACGCCCTGGCCTGGGCCCGGCGCTGTCAGGATCTGGGCGCGGGCGAGCTCTGCGTCAATTCCATCGATGCCGACGGCACCAAGGACGGTTACGAGCTCAAGCTGACCCGCGCCATTGTGGACGCCGTGTCCATTCCGGTCATTGCCTCGGGCGGCGCGGGCGAACCCCGGCATATGTACGAAGCCGTGAGCGAGGGCGGCGCGTCGGCGGCCCTGATCGCCTCCATCGTGCATTACGGGGAGTACAGCATCCGCCGGTGCAAGGAAGATATGGCCGCCCGGGGAGCGAAGGTGCGGCTGACGTGGTAGCCGGGGGCCCAAACTTGCCCGAAGACCTGCCCATAGTCCTGCCTGAAGCCTTTGCCGCGGCCCTGCGCGGTCTGCCGCCGCTGGCCGTGGCCTTTTCCGGCGGCCTGGACAGCCGCTTTCTCTGCCATGCGGCCCGGCTCTGCGGTTGCGACGTGCTGGCTTTGCACGCGCGCGGGCCGCACATTCCGCCGGAAGAGAGCGCGCGGGCCGCGCAATGGGCGCGGGAGAACTCCCTGCCTTTGCTTCTGGTGGATTTTGACCCCCTGGCGCTGCCGGAGGTGGCGGCCAACAGCCGGGAGCGCTGCTACGGCTGTAAAAAGGGACTTATCGCGACCCTGCGCATGGCTTTGCGGGAAACGGAGAGCGAGCGGGACGAAAGCCGCCGCCTGCTCTGCGACGGCAGCAATGCCGACGATCTGCGCGCCTTTCGGCCCGGACTGCGGGCTCTGGCCGAAGCCGGGGTGCGTTCGCCACTGGCCGAAGCCGGGCTGTCCAAGGAAACCATCCGCGCCTTGGCCGCGTCCACGGGGCTGGACAGGCCGGAGCAGAAGGCCCGCCCCTGCCTGCTGACCCGTCTGGCCTACGGCCTTTCCCCGGATGCCGGAACGCTGGCGCGGCTGGCGCGGGCCGAATCAACCCTGGCGCAATTGTCAGCGCCCGGGCACGCGCCGGGTGGTACGCCGGACAGTGCGCCGGTTTGGGGAGATTTTCGTCTGCGCCTTACGCCCGCCCCCCTGCTCCAGGTCACGCGCCTGCCCGGCAATGCGGGGCCTTTGGCCGAAGCTGTTTTGTCCGAGCACGGTTTCGCCCCCTGCGAGATACGCCTGACGGACAAGGTCAGCGGTTTTTTTGACGGGTAATGTGCGGCCTGTGACAGCGGAATCGGGCCGGGGCTGGACTTTGCAATTGAAAAGGTCTATGAATAACCGCTTAATCATATGGGTTCATCTGGAGGAACTATCATGGCACATAAGAAAATCGAACGGAAAAAAGAGCTGGATCGTCGCCGTCAACGTCGCGCCGAGCGCCTGAAGCTGCGCGCGCGCGAAGCCAAGGCCGCAGCCAAGGCCTAGGGCAAAGCAGCCTTTCAAGGCCACTTTGTTCCGGCGGCTGCGGAATGTCGTCTTTTCATGGGGCGAATGTCGCGGGGGATGCGCCTTATAACGGGTTCATCGCCTTTCGGTCAGCGGTTTTCCGCAGTGCCAACAACCGGTATGCCGCCCGCTCTGCGCCGTCCGCGCTCCCCTCGCGGGGCGCGTGCATTCGGCGTGGATTTTTCTGCTTATTCCGGCGGATCCCGTGCTGACAGGATCCTCGCCCCTTGACGGGCGACGGAAAAGCCGTATCTGCTGTGGCGGTAAGCCGCAAGGCGGCGCGGCGGCGGTCGCCCCGCGGACCTTCGCGCCCGGTCCGAAGGGGCGCGTCACTCCAACACAGCGGTTGTTCCGTTAATGGAACAGGCCGTCATCGGCGTCATCATGCCTATTTACGAATATCAATGTCCCAAGTGTCAGCGCGTGTTTGAGGAGTGGGTCAAGGCGTCGGACGCGCATGGGCAGGAACCCTGTCCCGACTGCGGCACGCCTTCACCCCGGATTATTTCGCAGACGTCCTTTGTGCTCAAGGGCGGCGGTTGGTATGTGAGCGACTACGGTTACCGCAAGGGCATTTCTGAGGACGGCGGCGCTCCGGCTGGTTCCGCTTCCGACGCGTCCGCCGGAGAGGCCAAGCCCGCCGAGGCGGCCAAAACCGACAAGGCCGAGGCTGCGCCCGCAACCGCGGAAAAGAGCGCCCCGGCGGAAAAAACCGTCGCTAAAGCCACACCCCCGTCCCAGGCCGCTAAGGCCAAGGGCGGCGCGGCGGCTTCATAGCCCGGAACCTGGTGTCTGATCTGAAAAATTAGACACACAAAATTCGTTAGGGTTGTGTGGCGGCGCAGCCGCTGTGGGTCAGCGAAAATTGAGAGCATAGCTACGCTCGAAATTTTTGCAGTAGGACACCAGGACAGTTGCGGCGGCAACGGCGCTTTGTGCGGCTTTTTCGGGAAAATTCGCGGCGCGAATCCTTGCCGCGTAATGCGAGCTGGCGAGCTTTGCTCGTCGTAAACAAGCATTCAAGTGGTAAATGCTCCAACGGCGCGCGGCAATCTCAAGCGCAAGATTTCTAAAGGGGAAGCCATGATCGAACGCTACACCCGGCCGGAGATGGGTCGGATCTGGACCCTGGAAAACCGTTATCGGGCTTGGCTCTCGGTGGAAGTGGCCGTGTGCGAGGCCTGGGCCGAGCTGGGGCGCGTCCCGGCGGAAGCCGTGAAGACGATCCGCGACAAGGCGGACATCGACGTGGAGCGCATCCTGACCATTGAGGAAACCACGCGCCATGACGTCATCGCCTTTCTGACTTCCCTGGAGGAAAAAGTGGGGCCCGAGGCCCGCTTCATCCATCTGGGCTGCACCTCCTCTGATATCGTGGACACGGCCAACGCCCTGTTGCTGGTCCAGGCCGGGGATCTGATTCTCAAGGATCTGCGCGCCCTGCTGGAAACTCTGGAAGACCTGGCCCGCCGCCACAAGGGCATGCTCTGCATGGGCCGCACCCACGGCATCCACGCCGAACCCACCAGCTTCGGCCTGAAAATGGCTGGCTTTTACGCGGAATTCGCGCGCCATCTCAAGCGGGTGGAAGCGGGCCTGGAAAGCGTGCGCGTGGGCAAAATTTCCGGCGCGGTGGGCACCTATGCCTTCCTTTCGCCGGAGCTGGAGCAGAAGGCCCTCAGCCGTCTGGGTCTCAAGGTGGACCCGCACTCCACCCAGATCATCCAACGAGACCGCTACGCCCATTTCTTCACTTCTCTGGCGATCATGGCCGGGGGCGTGGAGCGGCTCTGCGTGGAGCTGCGCCATCTCCAGCGCACCGAGGTGCTGGAGGTGGAAGAAGGTTTCGCCAAGGGCCAGAAGGGCTCTTCGGCCATGCCGCACAAAAAGAATCCCATTTCCGCCGAAAACATGAGCGGCCTTTCGCGCCTGCTGCGCTCCAACGCCCTGGCGGCCCTGGAAAACCAGGCCCTCTGGCATGAGCGCGACATCAGCCATTCCTCGGTGGAGCGGGTGATCATGCCCGATTCCACCATTCTGGCCGATTACGTGCTGACCCGCCTGGCCCGTCTGCTGTCCGGCCTGGTTGTCAAGCCCGAGCGCATGCGCGAAAATATGGAGCGTTCCTTCGGCCTGTATTTCTCGCAGCGGGTGCTCACGGCCCTGATCGCCGCCGGACTGCCCCGCCAGCAGGCCTATGAGGCCGTGCAGCGTCTTGCCATGCAGAGCTGGGAAACCCGCCGTCCCTTCCCGGACCTGGTGCGGGAGAACGCGGACATGCGCGCCCGCCTGGGCGAAGCCGCCCTGGCGGAGTTGTTCGACCCGGCCTATTATCTGCAACACGAGGACGCCGTCTTCACGCGCGTCTTCAGTGCCGATGCGGCGGAAAACTGAGCCGGGAGCAACGCCATGCTGGAACTCAAGCGCCGTCTGGCCCGCCTGCTGGTGGAAAAATCCTACCGCGAGGGGGATTTTGTGCTGGCTTCGGGCCGCAGGAGCGATTACTATTTTGACTGCCGGGTCACGGCCCTGCACGCCGAAGGGGCCTGGCTCATCGGCACGCTGTTCAACGACATGCTCAAGGGCCTGGACATCAAGGGCGTGGGCGGCATGACCATGGGCGCGGACCCGCTGGTTTCTGCCACCACGGTTATTTCGCATGAGCAGGGGCGGCCGCTGCACGGGCTGCTGGTGCGCAAGGAGGCCAAGGGCCACGGCACCGGACAGTTTGTGGAAGGGCTGGGCAATTTCAGCGCCGGCGATTCCGTCGCCATGCTGGAGGATGTGGTCACCACAGGCGGTTCGCTGCTCAAGGCCTGTGACCGGGTGCGCGCGGCCGATTTGTCCATTGCCGCCGTCTGCGCCATCCTGGACAGAGAGGAGGGGGGACGTGAAAAGCTGCAAGAGGCGGGCTACGACCTGCTGGCGCTTTTCACACGCAAGGAGCTGGTCGATCTGGCCCGTTGAGGCCGGAGCCGGGCTTCCCTGCCGCGCCGCTGTTGCGGCGTCTCTTCGCGCGTCCATGTCCAGGTTGCTGGCGGGGCTGGCGTTGTCCTTGGTGCTCGCCGTCGTAACGGTTGCTCCGGCCCGCGCCGACAACTGGCAGGCCAATCTGTATAACGAAGGCCTGCCTTCCCATCTGGTGGCGGTGGACAAAAATCGCCGCGCCTTCCTCTTCTTCGAGAAAAAAAGCCCTCTCAAACTCAAATATTCCTTCCCCTGCGTCACGGGCCAGCTGGCGGGCGACAAACAGGAGCTCAATGACCTGCGCACGCCCGAGGGCATCTATTTTGTGGAATACAAAATCGCCAGCGGCCTGGACTTCAAGGAATACGGGGGCATCGCCTATACCCTCAACTATCCCAACCCTGTGGACCGGCTGCGCGGCAAGACCGGGCACGGCATCTGGATTCACAGCAAGGGCTTCGGCCTGGTGCCCACGCGCGGCTGCGTGGCTATCGGCCTGAAAGAAATCGACACGGTGGGCCCGCAGCTCACGCCCGGCACTGCCGTGGTGCTGGCCGAGCAATTTGACGAAAGCAGGGTTCCCCAGCCGGACAACGGCACGGCGCGCGAGCTGCGCCGTCTGATGCAGGCCTGGAGCAACGCCTGGGCCGCGCGTTCGCGCAAGATGTTCGACTATTACGACCCCGAATCCTACTCCAAAGCCACCGAGAACTTCTCGGCTTTCCGTCAGAACAAGGAACGCCTGTTCAAGATGCTCGGCTTCGTCAAGATCTATAATCGTGAGATCCATGCCCTGGAAGGGCCGGGCTACTGGGTGACCTGGACCGAGCAGTTCTACGCCGCTTCCAATCTCTCCACCGAAGGCGTGCGCCGTTTGTACTGGCAGCGCGGCAAGGACAAAAAATTCCGTATCGTGGGCATGGAATGGACCCCGCGCGATGTGGGCATGCGCGCCGATTTCCAGAAAGGCCGCCTGGTGGCCGCGAGCGTGCCCGCGGCCACGGATGCTTCTTCCGAAGCGCCCCTGCCGCCGCGCCTGGACATGCCCGAAGCCCCGGACGAAAAAACCGCGCCCGCCGCGCCTCCGGCGGCCGTGGCCGAAAAACTGCTGGCCGTCAGCGAACCCCTGGTTCCCCGCCGCGCTCCCGCGCCGCCGCCCGCTGAAATCAACTGGGGCGCCAAGCCGGGCATGGATGCCGCCCAGGGGGAACCCCCCGCCGCCGCGCCCGCTCCGGTTCCCGCCGCGCCCGTAGCTCTCTCGGCTCCCGAGACCTCGGCTGCCCCCGCAGCGTCAGCGTCATCCGCGCCCGTTACGCCCGAAGCCCCGGCCCCTGCCGCGCAGCCGGTGGCTCCGGTCCTGACTCCGGAGACGCGCGTCGAGCTGGAAAAGGCCGTGCAAGCCTGGAACAAGGCCTTTGCCGCGCGTTCCGCCGACATCGCCGCCCTGTATGACCAACAGCAGTATAATCGTGTGCCCGGCGTGCCGCGCGGGCATTCCTACAACAGCGTGCAGCGCGAGTTGGAGCGTCAGTTCCGCGCCCCCTGGCTGAGCCTGATCAGCCGCGCGCCTGTTCTTGAGATTCAGGGGCCGTTGGCCGTAAGCCGCAGCGAACAACTTGTGGTCGGGCCCACCGGCACGGAGCAGGGCGTGCGCACCTTCTGGTGGCGCAGGGAGGCGGACGGGAGCTTCCGTATTGTGGGGTCGGAATTCAAGCCCGCCGAACTGGGCTTGGCCGCCAACTATCTGGAGGACGTCAGCGCCGCTGTCAGCGCGAATCTGGAATCCTGGCGCAAGGCCTGGGAGGCGGGCCGCCTGGATGACTACATGGGTTTTTACGCCGCCGACGCCGTGCAGCAGGGCCGCTGGGGAGCCAAGAACATCCGCCGCCAGAAGGAAACTCTCTGGGCGCGGGTCAAACCCACCTTGGTGCAACTTTCCGGCCTTCGCCTGGCCATGGACAAGCACGGCATCCGTGCGGACATGAGCCAAACGTATGCGGACAGCGCGGGCCACACCGACCGGGGCACCAAGACCTTGTTGTTGCGTTTTGACGGTAAAAACTGGCGCATCCAGCGCGAGGATTGGGCCCCCCAGGCTCCGGCTGCCCCGGCCCCGGCCGGACAGAGCGCCGCGGCATCCCGCCGGAGTGCGCAGAGGACTCTGCCTTGAGATATCGGGAGCGGCTCTGCATCATCTTTATGCGTGACAACGGCCCCCGGCACAGCTTTCGCGTGCGCCGGGGCCGTTTTTTCCTGATGCTGGCCTTTTTCGCCTGCCTGCCGCTGGTTTGCGGCGTGCTGGGCTGGCAGACCTGGTGGCTCTGGCAGGAAAACAAGGCCCTGCGCGAAAACGTGCTGCGTTTTGAAAGCGACTACCAGACGGCCCAGGCCACAGCCGAGCGGCTTGAAAATCTGGAGGAACTGCTGCGCGAGGAAGGCGTGCAGGGCCGGGAGCTGGTCTTGCGCAAACTGGCCAGCGCCGAGCAGGCTGAAACGCCGCCCCAGGCCTCCGGCGCGGAGGCCGCTTCGGCTCCCGAAGGCGCTCCGGCCATGAGTGAGGGGCCGGGCCATGAGGAATTTCCGGCCATCGACACGGGCTATGTGAAGGTGGGCAATGTACAGGCCCGCGCCCTGCGCGGCGGCAAGCTGCGCATTGCCCTGGATCTGCGTAATGCCGACGCTCAGAGACTGGCTTCCGGCACGGTGCTGGCGACCCTGGTGACGGCGGACGGCCAGAAGCACACGCTTTCTTTTGACCCGGACGACGTGGGCAATTTCCGCATCAGCCGCTTCAAACGCACGGTCATGGTGGCCCGCCTGCCCGAACGCTTGAGCCTGGTCAACGCCCAGATCATCCTGGAGGTCAAAAGCCAGGACCGGGCTGTGGCTTACCGCAATATTTTCGCTGTGGAGCATTAGGAGCTGTCGTCACGAACGTCTTTTCGGTTATCGCCGCGCCGAACATCGCCTTTTATTCCGGTCGCACACTCCCTGCATACTTTAGGGTCTGTTGGCACTACGTTTTTTTGTCCGCTGGCTTTGTTGAACTTCGCCTTTTATTCCAGCCGAGTACCATAGCTCTGCTGTCCTCATCCGTAAGCAGCTTCGCTGCAACGGCTGAGGCAAGAGTACACTCCTTTCATAAAAGGCTCGTTCTCCTTGCCAGCGAACAAAATCCCAGTAGTGTCATCAGCCCCTAGCCGTTATGCGAGGACGGGCATTACGGATAAGGACAGCAGCTCTAACAGGCTCGCTCTCCTTGGTATAACGCAAAAATCCATCTCGTGACGACAGTCTCTAGAATAATCCACATTTCAAGTGTGAGCTGCTGCAGAGCAGGGCATGGCACTGTTCACTCTGTGGATCCTGTCGAAAAGCAAACTCCCGCTTTGTTACTGCCGCCATTGGGCAGTCCCGCTTCTTTCACGCACGTGCGGTGAAACTTTTTTGCGTGCATGCCTTGTGGTATGACAACCCGCTTGCTCTGCCATCGGATTCCATTGATCGAACACTCAATAGTAAAAAGCGCTTGCCTCTTTTCTTTTTTCAGGTGTACCTTCGTACTATTCCATAAAACGTGTGAGGGGGCGTTCTCTGCGGGAACGATGCCGGTCTGCGGACCGGCGCTGGAATTGTGAACAAGCGGAGGTGGCGATGGAAGCATTGTACGGTTTTTTGCAAGAGGTCAGCAATGTGGTCTGGGGCCCGATCATGCTGGTCATGCTGGTGGGCACGGGCCTGTATCTGACTATCAGCCTGCGGTTTTTCTCTTTCCGGAACTGGATTACGGCCTATAAATGTCTGTGGCAAGGCCGCAAGCACCAGTCCGAGCACGGCGAAGTTTCACCCTGGAACGCCCTGATGACCGCCTTGGCGGCGGATATCGGCACCGGCAATATCGTGGGCGTGGCCACGGCCATCGCGCTCGGCGGGCCGGGCGCGCTGTTCTGGATGTGGGTGACCGCCCTGGTGGGCATGATGACCAAATTTTCGGAAGTGCTGCTCTCCGTGCACTTCCGTGAAAAGACCCCGGCCGGTAACTGGGTGGGCGGGGCCATGTACTTCATCAAGAACGGCCTGGGTAAAAGCTATACCTGGCTGGCCACATCCTTCGCCCTGTTCGGCATGATTGCCTGTTTCGGCATCGGGGCCATGGTCCAGGCCAACGCCATCAGCGTGAATCTGGCCAAGACCGTGAGCGTGCCGGAATGGGGCACCGCGCTGGCTCTGCTCTTCTTCGCGGGCATCGTGCTCATCGGCGGCGTCAAGCGCGTGGGCGCGGTGGCCGGCAAGCTGGTGCCCTTCATGGCCGTGCTCTATATCATCATGTGCCTGGTCATCATCTTCATGAACATCCACCGCGTGCCTTCCGTGTTCTGGTGGGTGGTTTCCGACGCCTTCACGCCTACGGCGGCCCAGGGCGGCTTTGTGGGCGCCTCGGTGATGATGGCCATCCGCATGGGCATGGCCCGCGGCGTCTTCTCCAATGAAGCCGGTCTCGGTTCCGCGCCCATGGCCCACGCCGCCTCCACGGCCGAATCCCCCCTGGTGCAGGCCTCCATAGGCATGCTGGACGTGTTCATTGATACCATCATCGTCTGCAGCATGACCGGCTTCGTGATCCTCGTATCTCTGGACCCCGCCGGCCAGCCCCTCTGGAGCTCCGGCATGGGCGGCGGCCTGCTGACCGCGGCGGCCTTCCAGTACAACCTGCCCGGCTTCGGAGAATACGGCGTGACCTTCTGCCTCACGCTTTTTGCCTTCACTACCGCTCTGGGCTGGTGCGTCTATGGTGAGCGTTGCGTCATTTATCTCTTCGGCGACAAGGCCCAGAAGCCCTTCCGCGTCATCTACGTCTGCGCGGTGGCTTTGGGCGCCATTCTGGCCCTGGACCTGGTCTGGCTGCTGGCCGACATCGGCAACGCCCTGATGGCCTTCCCCAACATCATCGGCATTATCCTGCTCAGCCCCATGCTGTTCAAGATCGTGCGCGAGGAAGTCAAGAAGGACCCGCGTTTCGTCCTTTAGGGCAATTCCCGTTTGTGAGGCACCGGCATGGCGGCTTGCCCGCCGTGCCGGTGCCTTGTTCAGGCCCGGACATCCCAGCATGCCGGGCCTGATTTTATTTCATAAAAATTCAGGTTGGCCGTCTCAAAAAGTACATTGAATTCCGTATGGATATTTGCTGCATTTCGGTATAACTTTTTTATCCGTCATTATTTATTTAATCACATAAATTTATCGAAAAGTGATATTTTCCCAAAAAGCATATTCCGCCGGGATGGCAAGCAGGCTTTTTTCAAAAAGCCTCTGGCTGGTATTCGCGGCATTCGTCTGCATCAGCCTCGACAGCACGCTCTATGCCGGATACCTTTTCATCAAGGCCACGGCCGGGGACTCCACCAAAAGTGCTGGCCGACAACCTCACATCCCGGCTTGAGGCGACCTACAATCTGCTTGAGGGCATGAGCAAACAGCCTCTGATCCAGGATACCGGCGTCTCGGTCATGGACCGGGCCATGAGCATGAAAACCTATGCCGACGCCTTCAAATTCTGGATGATCGGCGTGGTGGACCCGGACGGCACCATTTCCAGCACACTGCGGCCCAAAATCGGCAAGGTGGAGCGTGATTACATCCCCCGGATCATGTGCACCGGCACACGGGAACTCAGTGACCCCTTTTCCGCCGGAGCCACGGGCGAGATGATCTTCACCCAGTTCATGCCGGTAAAAAAAGACGGCAAAGTCGTCAGCATCTGTTTTGTCTCCATTCCGCTGACCCATATGAGTCGGCTCCCACCGTTTCGCGCCCGCACTGAAACGGTTATTTTCTTCTGCTGGACGGTCGGCATTCGATCATCGCCCATCCGGACGCCGGTAAACTGATGGCCAACATAAAAAGCATGGTCAATGAAGAGACTTTTTTGTTCGGCAGCGGCCGGCAGCAGTTTCTCGAAGATCTTGAAAAGCGGCGCAGCGGCAGCTTCCTTTGTTTTTTTGAGGGCCGGCTGACCTTCACCGCCTTCACCAATGTGGCTGACAGCAGCTGGATGCTGATCCACCGCTGATCGCCATGTTGCTGAGTTTCGGCATCCAGACCCTGCTCTACGCCCTGTTCTTTGTGCTGCTCCTGCGTTACGGCCGTAAGTTCTTCGCGCCGGTCGACAATATCGTCCGCCATGTGATGGACCTGAACAAGAACATCCACGATTCCGAGCCGTTCTCCGTGGAAAATGCCTGCGGCCTCATCGAGATTTCGCGTCGTGGCCTGTTTGATATGCTCACCGGCTTGCCCACGCGCCATCTTTTCCATCAGCAGGTCGACGAAATTCTTGAAGCGGCCCAGGACCAGCTCTACGGCATCTTCTTTTTCGATATGGACAGGCTGAAACCCATCAACGACAATCTGGGCCATGAGGCCGGTGACAAGGCGCTGCGGGGATTCGCGGACAGCCTTATGTCGTTTGCGGAAGAGCATCACGGTCTGGCCTGTCGCTACGGCGGCGACGAATTCGTGCTCTTCGCGCCTCTGCAACGTGCCTCCGATATCACGGAACTCGCCGAAGAGCTGCTCAAAAACCAGCGGGGCAGGGTCGAGGGACGCGGCAAAAGTTATGTCTACGGTACGAGTATCGGCATATGCCCGTATCCCTGCGGCGCGTTCACCTTTGCCGAAGCCCTGCGTGCCGCGGATCTGGCCCTGTACAAAGCCAAGTCGCGGGGCAGGGGGAGCTTCTCCGTCCACAAGCCTGGCCGGGAATGAACGGGGTGCCCGCGCCTGTTGTTCCCGTTTCCGGCGAGGGGGAAGAACATTTTTTTTGTGTATTCATTGAATAAACAAACAATTTGTGACGCGGCCAATCGCGCGGTTTTTGTTTTGCATGGCGCGGCTCGTGAAAAATGGAGCAGCATGAATTTGTGTAACATGCCTTCCCAAAAGGAAAAAACTTTGCTATAAAACACAAAGAAGTCTCACCACAATATGGTTTAACTGTTGCGTCGCAATGGACAAGAGCGGATTCGCTTTGAAGTTGTATCCAACTTCAAGCTGGGTGGCCTTCAACCGTAAACCGCAATGCGATAACGGCTGAAGCGGATCCACGCCGCTCCGGGTCAGCGGCGGAAAATTGTCGCGGTTTTCGGGACGGAGAGGCCGGACGGCCGCAAGGCCGCTCCGCGCGGACCGGTAGGCGGCTCCGCGTCGCGCAACTGTTCTTACTGAAGGGGTGCAGCGTTGCAAAAGCGTTATATTCCCATAGCGTTGTTGACAGCCGTTCTGGCGGTGGTGGCCGTGGTGGGCTATGTGCTGCCCGAGCCGCACGAGGCCGTGCCCCAGCGCGTCCTGTTGGACAACGCTGGCGGGCCGGTAGTTTTTCAGCATGCGGACCATGCCTTTCAGCAGAAAATTCCCTGTCAGAAGTGTCACCATGAAAGTCCGGTCAAGCGGGAAAACGTGCAGCGCTGCGAATCCTGTCACGGCGCGTCGTTTGACGCGGCCTTCAGGAAAAATCACGTGGCGGCCTTCAACGACAACGCTTCCTGCGCCACCTGTCATCACTATGAGCTCGGGGCCAAGAAGTGGGGGCACAAGAAGCATCAGGAAGAATACGGGGTGGACTGCCGCGAATGCCACCACAAGAATACCGACATCGAACCTGAGCCGCAGAACTGCGCGGACTGCCACGACTCCGGCGCGCCCACGGGCCAAAAGGCCGAAAAGGGCACGCCGCCCGACCTGGCCGACGCCGTGCACGCCCGTTGCGTGACCTGCCATGAGGAGATGTTCGCCGCCAAGGCCAAGGGCTGCGCCCAGTGCCACAGCCAGACGGCCGTGCGCGACATTCTGCCCAAGCAGGGCCTGGTCAAGCTCAATCCCATGTTCACCAATTGCGCCGTCTGCCACGGTCTGCCCGCGGAAAAGCTCATTCCCGGCCGCATGGACGCCTATCACAAGCTGTGCATGGGCTGCCACGAAAAGCTGAAGAAGGGCCCCTACGGCAAGCAACAGTGCGCGCAGTGCCATACCAGCAAGTGAGGCGGGGATGAAAGAGTTATTCCAGATGTTGAACAACCCTCGTTTCCATCTGCTGTATGGGGTGACGCAGCGTTTCAGCACCGGGCCGGAGCCGCGCTTGGTGCGCCTGAACCGCGAGGGTTTCAAGCTGGTGGAAGGGGTGACCAAGAAAACCCTGGTCCATCCGCGCATGCGCCTGGCCGTGCACCCCTCGCCGCTCAAGGGCGACGCTTTTTCGCCCATTTTCGGCCGTATTTGCGAAATCAACGAGCGCAGCATCTTTGTGGAGGCCGTGGAGCCCAACGAGGAACAGCGCCTGGCCGCCGAAGCCGTGGAAAGGAACAAGCTGGATCTGCTTTCCCTGCCGGAGCGCGGCGCGGAGCTGGGCCTGGTTCTCAAGAGCCTGGGCCTGAACACCCGTTCCCTGGGCCAGGACTGCAAGACCCTGATCATCAACGGCCTGAATCCGGACCCGGGCGTGACCTGGGCCGAGCCCATGCTGCTCACCCACCTGGACAATCTCAAGGCCGGTCTGGAAGTGCTGCGCCGCCTTTCCCCGGCGGAAAAAATTCTGCTGGCCGTGCCCAAGGAAATGCGCCTGCACCACCATGATATCGAGGTGGCGCCCGTGCCGTCCCAGTATCCGGCCAGCATCAATGCCCTGGTAATCAAGGCCGTCACCGGCAAGGAAAATCCCGAGGGCGTGGGTATCGTGGGCCTGCACAATGTCTGGAGCCTGGGCCGGGTGGCCCGCACCGGCCTGCCGCTCATCGAAACCGTGGTGACCATCGGCAGCTTCGAGCACTCGGGCAATTACATCGTCAAAGAGGGCAGCACCATCGGCGAGCTGCTGGAGTTCGCCAACATCGAGCTGAAAAACGGCGACACCCTGGTGCGCGGCGGCCCGTTGCGCGGCGAAAGCCTGGACAAACTGGACCGCAGCGTGACCAAGGGTTCCACAGGTGTCTTTGTGGTGGAGGCGGGCACCATTCCGCCCATGGAGGGGCACAGCCCCTGCATCAACTGCGGCGCCTGCACGCTGATCTGCCCGGCCCGGCTGAGTCCCGGCTTTCTCAGCCGTTACGCCGAATTCGCCCTGCACGAGCGCAACCGCGCCGAACGTATCGAATGCTGCCTGGAGTGCGGGCTGTGCGGTTATGTCTGCATTGCCCGGCGGCCCGTGCTGCAATACATCCGCCTGTCCAAGCATAAACTGGCCCAGGCCGACGCTGCGGCCAAACTTCAGGAATTACGGCCCCTGACGCCGCCCTTCAGCGACGGGGCCGCCGCCAAACAGGGAGGTGAATGATGTCCGCAGCCGCCACGCCCGTGCTTCTGGCCATGAGCGCCCCGCCTTACTGGCACTGCGGGCGCACCATCCGCCAGACCAGCCTGTATATGCTGGCGGGCCTCGCCCCGGCGATCATCATGTCCATATGGAATTGGGGCCTGCCCGCGGCGCGGGTCATGGCCCTGTGCGTGGCCACCGCCGTGCTCACCGAGGCGCTCTGCCAGAAAGCCATGGGCCGCGAACTCTCGGTGGACGATTTCACGGCGGTCAATTCCGGCTTGTTGCTGGCCTTTCTGCTGCCCGCCGCCGCGCCCTGGTGGCTGGTCATGCTGGGCGCGTTCATCGCCGTGACCCTGGGCAAAATGGCCTTCGGCGGCCTGGGCGCCAATCCGGTAAACACGCCGCTGGTGGGCTGGGCCGTGCTGTTCGTGTCCTTTCCCCTGCTCATGGATCCCAACGCCATGCAGCTCGCCACGGATTTCGCGGACCCGCTGATCCGGCTCAAATATTTCGGCCCTGCGGCGGCGGAGTCCATTCCCTTCACGGATCTGCTGCTGGGCAAACAGATCGGCGGCCTGGGCGCGACCCAGGTGGGCGCGCTGTTCTTGGGCGGTTCCTTCCTGGCCGCGCGCGGCATCATCCGCTGGCAGATTGCCCTGGGCTTCTTTCTCGGCGTGGTCGGGTTGGCGGCCCTCTATAATATGCTGGACCCGGCCGTGGACGCCTCGCCCTTTTTCCATCTCTGCACCGGCTCGGTGATGCTGGGCGGCTTCTTTCTGGCCACGGAGACGGCCAATGCGCCCTCCAGGCCGCTGCCCATGTTCATTTACGGCCTGATGGGCGGCACGCTGACCATCATAATCCGTAAATACGGCATCTATGCGGACGGCACGCCCTTTGCCATTTTGCTGGTCAATCTGCTGACCCCCTTCCTGGATCTGATCCGTCCCAAACCTTTTGGAGCGCGTTAGTCATGATCGGCATGTTGCGAATGGTGGTGGTGCTTTCGGTGCTGTGCGGGCTGTCGGGCTTTGCGCTGTCCTATCTCAAGATGGTCACGGCTCCGCGCATTGAGGAACAGGTGCTGACCTACGTGCAGGGCCCGGCTCTGGCGCGGGTTTTCACCCACACCCAGAATTCACCCATTGCGGACCGCCGCAAATTCCCGCTGGACCACGGCTCGATCACGGTGTTCCCGGCCCTGCGCGACGGCAAGCTGGTGGGCGTGGCCCTGGAAGAGCAGGGCAAGGGCTACGGCGGCGAGATCGGCGTCATGGTGGGCTTTAATGTGGACAGCGACACCCTGGCGGGCATCGGCATCACCACGCTCAAGGAAACGCCGGGTCTGGGCATGCGGGTGACGGAACAGGCTTTTTCCGGGCAGTTCGCCGGGGCGCGCACCCCTGTGGCGCTCGCCTCCCAGGGGGGCTCCATTGATGGAGTCTCCGGGGCCACCATTTCCTCCGGCGGCGTGGTGACGGCCGTGAACAAGGCGGTCCAGGTCTACAGCCGACTTAAACCGGAAATTCTCAAAGTCTGGTCCAAATAGAAGCGCATCGCGCCGATTTTGCCGCAAGGAGGCAGCCATGACCGTCATGCAGGAATTCACCAAGGGGCTCTGGAAAGAGTTGCCGCCTTTCCGCCTGGTGCTGGGGCTCTGTCCCACCCTGGCCGTGACCAATTCGGCGGACAACGGTCTGGGCATGGGCCTGGCGGTTATTTTCGTGCTGGTGCTCTCCAATATGTTGATTTCCATGGTGCGCAGCATCATTCCCAAGAAGGTGCGCATCGCCTGCTTCATCGTCATCGCGGCCTCGCTGGTGGTGGCCGTTGAACTGCTTATGCAGGCCTATGCCTATCCGCTCTACCAGCGCCTGGGCATCTTCGTGCCCCTTATCGTGGTCAACTGCATCATTCTGGGCAGGGCTGAAGCCTTTGCCGCCAAAAACGGCGTGGCCGCCTCTGTGGCCGACGGTCTGGGCATGGGCCTGGGCTTCACGCTTTCCCTGACATTTCTGGGGTCGTTGCGGGAAATTTGGGGCAACGGCACCTGGTTCGGCCATGCCATCATGTGGGACGGCTTTGAACCTTTCCGGATCATGGTCAAGGCGCCGGGCGCGTTCATTTGCCTGGGGCTGATCCTGGCCGGAATGAATCTGATCAACTTCTGGCAGGCCCGGCGCAAGGGCCGTGAGCCCCGGCCCCTGACTGAAGGCTGCGGCGCCTGCCAGGCCTGCAATATGGCGGCTCGCGAAGGCTAGGGCCGCCTCAGGCCGTCTGCCGGAGCATCGCGGATTTTTGAAAGGAGCGGCGCATGGAAATTTTTGCGATCTTTATTTCCGCCATCTTCGTCAACAACATCGTGTTGGCGCAGTATCTGGGCAACTGTCCCTACCTGGGCTGCTCCAAGGAAAAGAGTGTGGCTCTGGGCATGGGCGGGGCCGTGATTTTCGTTATCATCGTGTCCACGTTCTGCACCTGGCTCATGCAGCGCTATGTGCTGGACCCCTATGACCTCGGCTACTTGCAGACCATTGTGTTCATTGTGGTCATCGCCGCCCTGGTGCAGTTCGTGGAAATGTTCCTGAAAAAAGCCGTGCCGCCGCTCTACGCGGCCCTGGGCATTTTTCTGCCGCTGATCACCACCAACTGCGCGGTTATGGGCGTGGCCATCCTGGTGCAGCGCGAAGGTTTCGGCCTGTTGGAATCCGTGATCTGGGGCGCTGCCTACAGTGTGGGCTTTACGCTGGCCCTGCTGCTCATGGCCGGTATTCGTGAGCGGCTGGACACCTGCCGTCTGCCCAAAGCCATGGCCGGAACGCCCATCGCCTTGGTCATGGCCGGGCTGATGTCGCTGGCGTTCATGGGCTTCAAGGGTATGGGCCATTGAGAAGAGGCGTCTTTTGCCCCCCCCGGCGGCGTCAGGCGTCGCGTCGCGCGCCGGTCATGTATGTTTTGATACACTCCCGTCGCGCAACGCTTGCCTTCCTTGCCGGGAAACAAAATCCGCCTCTTCTCCAGAGCCCCGGGCCGCTTGTTTTCCTTGCCGACGAACGAACTTGACGACGCGCCCGCAGGGCGTTGCGGATAGAAAGAAAAGCCTTACCTGATAGTTAGAGTAGTCGACGCATGAAATGCGTCAACCGGCCTGCAAGGATTTGTCTGCAAATCCTTGCCACGGAATGCGAGTAGAAGAGCATTTCACGTGTTAAATGCTCTCGAAGTTATTTGCGTTGTTGTTACGTTAGCCGAGGTTGCCGTTATGGTCTTTGTATCCATTATGACCCTGTTCGCCCTGGGACTCGCGGCCTCGATCATCCTGGCCGTGGCTTCGCGTGTCTTTTACGTCAAAGAGGACCCCAGAGTGGAGGCCGTGGTGGAGGCCTTGCCCGGTGCCAATTGCGGCGGTTGCGGCTTTGCGGGTTGCGAGGGTTATGCCACGGCGGTGGTCAATGATCCTTCGGTGCCGGCGAACAAATGCTGCGCCGGCGGCGCGGCCACCAGCATCGCCGTGGGCGAGCTCACGGGCAAGACCGTGGCCGAGGCCGAGCCCCTGTATGCCTTGCGGCGTTGCGACAAGCTGGCAGGCAAGGTGGCTCCGCGCTACCAGTATCAGGGCATGCCTTCCTGCGCCGCCGCGGCTCTGATGCGCGGGGGCACGGACGTCTGCGTCTATTCCTGCCTGGGATTCGGCGACTGCGTGCAGGTCTGCCCCTTCGGTGCCATGGAAGTGCGTGACGGCCTGGTACGCGTGGACCGGAGCAAGTGCACGGGCTGCGGCGTGTGCGTGGCCGCCTGCCCGCGCGGCATTCTGGAACTGACGCCCCAGCGGGGCCGCGTGGCGGTCTACTGCAACACCAGGGACAAGCTGCGCGCGGTCATGGATGTCTGCGACGTGGGCTGCATCAAGTGCGGCAAGTGTATCAAGACCTGTCCGGCCAAGGCTGTGCGCCTGGAAGACAACCGCATTGTCATTGACCATCTCCTCTGCCTTTCTTACGGCCCCATCTGCGAAGAAGCCTGCGTGGGCACCTGCCCGCGCCATATTCTGCGTTCCACCCGGAGCCCCCTTGTGCCCCGCGCCGTTGCGGACGCGGACGACAAGGCCGCAACGCCGCCCGCGCCCGAGGCCGCCGCTTCGGAGCAATCCCGGCCCCAACCCCAAGCCTGAGAGGGAGGCAGCATGCCGTCCATTTACAGTCGCCGTCATTTTCTGCGGGCCGCGCTGCTGAGCGGCGGGGCTCTCACCGCCGCCACCCTGACGCCCGCCTTTCTGCCGCTGGCCGCCAGGGCCGGTGGACTGTTGCCGGGCGGCGCGCCCGCGGAGCCGCTGCGGCAGACCAGCCTGTTCATGGGCACCATGGTCAGCATCAGCGTGGCCCAGGTCGAGCCGGGCCGGGCCGAGGAAGGCATGGCGCGCGCGTTCGCCCTGGGCCGCCGCATGGCGGACGTATTCACCCGTTTTGACGCCTCGTCGCCGGTGGGCGCGCTCAATGCCGACGGCGCGTTATCCGACGCGCCGCCGGAGCTGAACGCGCTGTTGCAACGCGCCATGCGCGTGGGCCGCCTGACGGGCGGCGCCTTTGATGTGACGGTACTGCCTTTGTTGCGCCTGTTGGACGCCCACCGCAATCCCACAGGCAGCCTGCGCCTGGCCGAAGGCGAGTTGCGCGAAACCCTGGAACTGGTGGGCGCGGAACATCTGGAAGCGAGCGGCAAGGCTTTGCGCTTTACGCGTTCCGGCATGGGTCTGACCCTGGACGGCATTGCCAAGGGCCATATTGCCGAGGCCATGTCGCGTGAACTCGCGGCCGCCGGTTGCCCGGATCACTTGGTCAATGCCGGCGGCGACATGGTGGCGCGCGGCCGCAAAGCTCCGGACGCGCCATGGCGCGTGGCCGTGGAAGACCCGCAAAAGCGGGGCAAATATCCCCAGGTGGTGGAACTGCCCGCGGGCGGGGCCATTGCCACGTCCGGCGGCTATGAGGTTTTTTACGACGCCGCGCAAAGCCACAGCCATCTGGTCAGTCCGGCCACCGGCCAAAGCCCGGCTCTGGCCAGCGTGACCGTGACCGCGCCCGAGGGGCTCATGGCCGATGCCCTGGCTACGGCCCTGTCGGTCATGCCGCCGCGCGAAGCTCTGGCCCTGGCCGACGCCCTGCCCGGCTGCGCCTGCTGCCTGTTGCGCCGGGACGGGCTGGCGCGGGTATCCGGTCGCTGGCAGGGGCGGCCGGTCTAGGGCCTGTTGACACTATGCCTTTTTGCCCGCTCGCTACGTCAGATTTCACCTGCTTTTTCGGTCGAGTACCAAAAGAGTACACTCCCTCAAAACAGGCTTATCTTCCTTGCGGGCGAACAAAAATTCTATAGTGTCGACAGGCCCTAGGCCGCGCTGCGGGATCATTCTGTTCTCCTCCCGTAGGCAGAATGATTTTGTATTTAGAGTAGGTTATTTTTCAAAGATAAATTGTTTTAGTGGGCTTGTCATACGGATGAGATATTCCGAGCCCTGCGGGCGCGGCTTTTTCGCCACGTTGCGGCTTGGGCCGCCTATCCCCCGACCCCCCCTACAAGCCCCTGCCCCTGCTGCACGTCGTAACGCGATGACGCGGCGTACAACGGGTCTTGCTCGCGTGGTTCGCTACGCCCCGAAATCGCCGCGCGTCAATTTCCGGCAACGGACGACTTTTTTACTCGAAGCCCGGCTGTCAATGGCAATTGCGCGGCGCGGAGGGAGATCGCCTGAGCGTAGCGAAGGAAGCTCCCGCAGCAAAAGCCGCGCTGCCCTCGTAGCTCACGCGGGGGGAAGGGGTTGCAAGAGGCCTGGGGGGTCGCGCAGGCCACCCGGCCCCTGCCCGCGCCGGGCTTCAGCCGTTGGCGGCAAGGCCGCCTTACGGATGAAGGCAGCAACGATAGGCGGCCAAAACGACAGCGAAGCGAAAACTGTAACGCCCGGAGGGCAGAATAAAACAACGGGCGGAGAACAGAATGACCTTGGCCGCTCTGCGGAGCGCTTGCCCGACCTGTCCTTCCGAGTGTAAGAAAAGTGGGTGATGGACTGCTTTTTCTGCACCGTGCACGCGGCTTGGCCCTGGCTGCGCCAGACGGAAGACGGATCGGGCCGCATGGGGGACGTGCGCTTTGTCCTGGAGGAAAAGGACGGCAGCACTCCCTGGCTGGTGGTCTTTGACGAGCCGCCCGCGGGCGCGGCCACCCGCGTTCCGCGCGAACGGCGTGTGCTCTTCGTCACCGAGCCGCCGGAAATCAAGCGTTACCCGCGTTCCTACCTGGGCCAGTTCGGCACGGTCATTTCCCCCTATGCGTTCCGGGGCGTGGAGTCCCGTGCCCTTCTTTTGGAAAATCCCTGCCTGAACTGGCACTACGGGGTCGCCACGGGCCACGGCGCGCCTGTATCTCCGGCCCTGCGCCGCCTCGGCGACATCCAAAATCTGCCCGTGCCGCCCAAGTCCAAAAAATGCTCGGTCATTTGCTCCACCAAAACGGCCACGGAAGCGCAACGGCGGCGCATCCGTTTCGTCCGGCGCCTGAAAGATATCCTGGGGGACGATCTGGATGTCTTTGGGCGGGGTTTCCGTCCCGTGTCCGACAAGGCCGAGGCCATTGCCCCGTATGCGTACCATCTGGTGCTGGAAAACAACTACATCGACAATTTCTGGACGGAAAAGCTGGCGGACGCCTGGATCGGCTGGGCGCTGCCCCTTTATCTGGGCGCGCCCAATCTGGCGGCGGCCTGCGGCCTGCCGGACGGTTTTGTGGCGCTTGACCCGGACGACGAAGAAGGCAATCTGGCCCGCATTGCGCAATGCCTGGGGCGCCCGCTTTGGGAAGAGCGGCGGGAGGCCCTTGCCCGCTGCCGAGCCTGGTGCCTGCAAGGCACCAATGTCTTTGCCAGGACGGCCGCGCTGATCCGCAATGCGCCGCCCGGCATCCAACGCCTGCCCATGTCCACGAGGCCCGAAAGCCTGTACGGCACGGACCGTCAGGCTGTTGCCGCCTTGTACGGCCGGGCCCGGGCTTGAGGCCTTGCCCCAGCCTGAACGGCTCTGACACTATTTCTGGGGGAATTGCAGCGTGCCGCTGATCACTGTCGCCATGGCCGCCCACAACGCCGCCCCGTATATCGGGGAAGCGCTGGATTCCATTCTGGGCCAGACCTGCCGGGATTTCGAGCTGCTGGTGGTGGACGACGGTTCCACGGATGAGACCGCGCAACGCGTTGCGGACCGCGCGGACGCGCGCATCCGTCTGATTCGCCTGGGAACCAACCGGGGCCGGGCAGCTGCGCGCAATGTGGCCCTGGACAACGCGCGCGGCGTATATCTGGCCTGGATGGACGCCGACGACATTGCCGTGCCCCGGCGTCTGGAAAAGCAACTGGCCTTTCTGGAAAGCCATTCGGATGTGGCCGTCTGCGGCGGCTGGCTGCAATACTTTCACCAGTCCACGGCCTTGGAGCGTTTTCCCCGGACGCCGGAGGATATCCGCGCGGCCACGGTTTTCGGCACGTCCGTGGTCAACGGGTGCAGTCTGCTGCGCCTGGATGCGCCGCGCGCCCACGGTCTGCGCTATGATCCGGCCCTGGAGCGCGCCGAGGATTTCGCCTTCTGGGGCGATCTGCTGCTGGGCGCGGGCCAGCGCGCCGCCAATCTGCCGGAAGTGCTGCTGCACTACCGCTATGTGCGCCGCCCCTTTGTACCGCGCTGGCATGTGCGGGCTCTGCTGGGGCACGTCTTTCCCCATCTGGGCCTGGAGGCCGACGTCGCTGAGGCCGCCCTGCACGCGGGCCTGGTCTACGCCCCGCTTAAAACGCATTGCGCCCGCGCGGGCGCGCGCCCGCTGCTGGCCTGGCTGGACAAGCTCTGGCGCGCCTGGGCCGCCTCCTTTGGGGATGACCCGGCCATGCGGCGTTACATTCTTTTTTTCGCGGCGAAAATCCTTTCCCTGGCTCCGGACAGGGAGGATGCGGCCGCTTTTTTCCGCAGCCTGGATATCGCCGGGCTGACAAAAGATTAGAGACAGCTCCTAGCGCGCCCCCTTGGGAAAGAGCACCACGCCGATGGTTTTGAAGATAATGTGGATGTCCAGCAGAATGGACATATTCTTGATGTAGTAGAGATCGTATTCCAGCTTGCGGCGGGCGTCCTCCTCGGACGCGCCGTAGGGATAGCAGACCTGGGCCCAGCCCGTCAGGCCCGGCTTCACCGTATGGCGCAGGCTGTAGTAGGGAATGTCCTTCTTGAGCTGTTTGACGAAGGCCATGCGCTCGGGCCGGGGACCGATGAAGCTCATGTCGCCCTTGAGGATATTCCAGATCTGGGGCAGCTCGTCGATGCGCACCTTGCGGATGAACTTGCCGAAGCGGGTCACCCGGTTGTCGTGGGCGCTGGCCCAGACCGCGCCGTTTTTTTCCGCGTCCGCGCGCATGGAGCGGAATTTGTAGACCGTGAATTCCTTTTCGTACAGGCCCACGCGGTCCTGGCGGTAGATCACCGGGCCCGGCGATTCCAGGCGCACGATCAGGGCCGTGAGCAGCATGACGGGCGTGGCCGGAATCAGCAGCACCAGCGAGATCAGCACGTCCAGAGCCCGTTTCAGCCGCCGCAGCGAGCCGCGCGTGTTCAGGGAAAAACCCTCGGTCTGCAACAGCCATTCGTCGTTGATCTGCGAAAGGGGCAGGCGCTGCACCACGTGCTCGTAAAAAGTGCGGATGTCCACCACCATGCTGCCGCGCAGCTTGGCTTCCAGCAGATCGTGGGCGATGTCGTCGTCAATGGGCGCGTCGGGCAGCAGCAGGATCATGGTGGCCCGCTTTTCCCTGGCCACGTCCAGGGCCTTGAAGGGCGGCCCCAGGCAGGGGCCCGCGTCCGGGCCCTGATCCCGTTCGCCCACATAACCGATGATGGTCGCCTGGGGCAGGCCTTCGGCCAGCAGTTGGCGCACCTTGCCCGCGCGGTCCACGCCCACCAGCAGGATGCGCAGGGGGTGGGTCAGCTTGTCCGCATTGCGGTAGTAAAGCCAGCGCCAGCCCAGGCTGAAGGCCAGGGACAGGGTAAAGAGCATCAGCAGGGTTTCGCGGTCGAAACGCCAGTGGTCAAAGGAATAGGAAGCCGTGGCCGAGGAGATGATGCCCAGCACGCAGGCCACCAGCACCCGGCCCGAGGTTTCCCTGAAATCTTCCCGCCCCACGCTGTAGGCGTCCAGAATGTAGAAAAAGAGCATGTAAAAAAAGACCGTGAACAGCGAAGCGCCGGTGTAGTCGTGAAACACGCTCAGATCCGGCGCGATGGTGGTCACGCCGGTGATGGTCAGCGCCAGCAGCAGGCAGAAGATGTCCAGAGCCTGCAGGAGCGCCATGCGGTACGTACTGATCATTGCCCTTCCTTTATGCCCCGGCGGGCACATGCATGTCCCGCAGAATGCGGGCCGCCACTTTTTCGGCGTCGAATTCCCTGACGGCCAGCTCGCGCCCGGCCTCGCCCATGCGCGCGATAGTTCCCGGCGCGAGGATAAAACTTTCCATGGCCCCGGCCAGGGCCTCGGGATCGCGCACGGGCGTCATGCGTCCGTTGACGCCGTCGCGCACCACTTCCCGGCAGCCGGGCACATCCGTGACCACGGCGGCGCGGCCCATGCTCATGCCTTCCATGATGGACGTGGGCGTGCCTTCCCGCCAGGAGGGCAGCACCAGCACGTGGGCTGCGGCCAGATAGGGCCGCACGTCCCTGGTTTCGCCCAGATATTCGATGCCGTTCTCGCGCTCCCAGGTTCTGACCTGGTCAAGGCTGACGCTGCCCAGGCCCTGTTCCGGCGGGCCCAGCAGCTGAAAGCGGGCTTCGGGGTAGCGGGCCCTGAGCAGACGCGCCGCCGCGGCGTATTCCGGCAGGCCCTTTGCTTCCAGCAAACGACCCACCAGCAGAAAGATGACCGGTCCGTCAGGCGGCAGCGGGGGCAGGGGAGCCTGCGCGAAACGCCGGATGTCCACGCCCGTGCCGCGCGCCGTGAGCACGCGCGCGCCGGGACCCAGAATGCCCGACTCGCGGAAGATGCGGATATCGTCCTGATTCTGAAAAAAGACGCCTTCCGCGTTTTTGAGCGCCTGCCGGTAAAGAAAGACGCTCAGACGGTTGACGCATTTCTTGAACAGGCTGTCGGCCTCAAAGGCGTAGCCCAGACCGGTGATGGTGGCGTAGACGTGCGGCACGCGCGCGCGGCGCGCGGCCAGGCCGCCGTAGATGACCGGCTTGATGGTCGAGGCGAAGAGCAGGTCCGGCTTCTCCGCATCGAATATTCGCCTGAGTCGGGCGAAAGAGCGCGCGTCATGCAGGGGATTGAGGCCTTTGCGGTCCAGCTCGTAGTGGAGCACGCGCGCGCCCAGGGTTTCCAGCGCCGCGTCGGCCTCCGGGTCGCCGGGCGGCACGCAGCAGAGCGCCTCATGCCCGCCCTGACGCATTTGGCGGATCAACACGCTCCAGAAATTGGACAAAGCCCTGGCCTGGTTGCCCAGGACAATGATTTTCATGCCGGTTTTTCTCCCTTCCGTCGCGGCGGCGCGGGGCCGCCGTACCGGGGCGACCCCGGTATGGTCTTGCCTATAGCACCTGTGCCCGGCCCTGAAAAGAGGGTGGAGCGTGCGGGGCCGCCCGCGTCTTTACAGGCCGCGTCGCGCGGAGTACAAGGAGAGCGGCCCGCCGAGGCCGACCGGCGCGGGTCCGGAGGCGCGGGCCGCCGTTATAATCAACCCTCAGGAAACAATAAAACAGGACGCAACCATGAGCGCGTATGCCGCCTTGTGCGAAACAATGACCGCCGCCCCCTCCCGTTGGCTGGTGACCGGCGTGGCGGGTTTCATCGGCTCCAATCTGCTGGAGCATCTTTTGAAAATGGGCCAGACCGTGGTGGGACTGGACAACTTTCTCACCGGCTATCAGAAAAACCTGGATATGGTCCGCGACCTGGTGGGGCCGGAGGCTTGGAAGCGTTTTACCTTCATTGAAGGCGATATCCGCGACCTGGATACCTGCCGCAAGGCCTGCGAGGGAGCGCGGCACGTGCTGCACGAGGCCGCTCTGGGTTCGGTGCCGCGTTCCATCGACGATCCCCTGCTCTCCAACAGCTGCAATATCGACGGCTTTCTGAACATGCTGGTGGCCGCGCGCGACGCCAAGGTGGAAAGTTTCGTCTACGCCGCGTCTTCCTCCACCTACGGCGATTCGCCGGAGCTGCCCAAAGTGGAAGACAAGATCGGCCGTCCGCTCTCGCCCTATGCCGTGACCAAGTATGTGGACGAGCTGTATGCCGATGTCTTTGCCCGCTGCTACGGTTTCACCAGCATCGGCCTGCGCTATTTCAACGTCTTCGGCCAGCGTCAGGACCCCTACGGCGCGTATGCGGCGGTAATTCCGCAGTGGTTCGCCAGCCTGATCAAGGGCGAAACCGTGTACATCAACGGCGACGGCGAAACCAGCCGCGACTTCTGCTACATCGACAATGTGGTGCAGGCCAATCTGCTGGCGAGCCGCGCCCGCGCGGAAGCCCGCGACAAGATTTACAATGTGGCCTTCGGCCAGCGCACGACACTGAACGAACTGTTTCTGCTGATCCGGGAGGAAGTGGCCCGGCATCTGCCCGCCGCCGCCACGGCTGAAGCCGTGCACCGCGATTTCCGCGCGGGCGACGTGCGCCATTCGCTGGCGGACATCAGCCGGGCCGAAAAGCTGCTGGGCTATGAGCCGCGCTACGACGTGCGCGAGGGTCTGCGCCTGGCCGGGGACTGGTACGCGGCCAATCTGTAGGGCGGACTTTGTTTGAAATCGCATATAATTTCAAACAGGGATCCTTTCCTCAAACTCTCATTGTTCCCGTCGGTCGCGGCGGCGTTGTCCTGATTCCCGGCCGTGCTGTTCTTGCCTGCATGTTGCGTTGCAGCCACAGTCAGAGCAATTTCACTCTTGAAATTGCTCTGACGACGCACACGGTGCGGCGCGCCGCGAAGCGGCGTGGATTCTGGCGAAAACCACGTTT